>ERZ857922.3823-NODE-3823-length-12293-cov-7.967233_pt1 | contig 12293 bp, 7 predicted proteins | sample MGYA00519579_ERZ857922 | MGnify/ENA primary metagenome ERZ857922 (study PRJEB31778, sample SAMEA3449375) | human gut metagenome | biome: human gut; feature: human-associated habitat; material: faeces | place: United Kingdom | collected 2010/2012 ... | reverse complement strand
CTGTGCGGCGCATACACCTGCCTGTTCTGGCTGGCCATGATGCTGGCACCCGGGGCCGTGGCAGGCATCTTCACCTCCGATTCCGCACTCATTTCCTACACCACCTGGGCCATGCGCATTTACATGGCCGGCATTTTTGCCATGGGCTTCCAGATCGCCTGCCAGCAGAGCTTTATGGCGCTGGGGCAGGCGAAGGTCAGCCTGCTGCTGGCCTGCCTGCGCAAGATCATCCTGCTGATCCCGCTCATCTTTATTCTGCCGCATCTTGTGGCAGCCCCGGTGTTCGGCGTGTTCCTGGCAGAGCCGGTCAGCGACATTCTGGCGGCCACCATTACTACCATCACCTTCTTTGCCCGGTTCGATAAAATTCTGGATCAGGGTGCGGCGCGGGTGTAACCGCTGCTTCCAGAGCCTGCAAACGTGCTGCGTGCGTTTGCAGGCTCTTTTGTTTTGCCGGGAGATGCTCCCTCCTCCGCTTGCCTGCATTCCGCAGGGCGGTGCCCTCGCCCGCTCCGCCCGAACCCCTGCCCGAAACCTTTTGAAACTGCTGTAAAGTCGTTCTTTTTTGTGTGCAGGTTTGACATAGTTTCCGTCTGCTTCCGGTTTTTGTGCAGGTTTGCCCTGTCATTCTGTCGCAAATTTTCGGCTTATTTTGTGCTCGTTCCACAAAATTGCCTACCCACCCCCCCGAAAATTCAGCATTTTGCCTTGACATTCTCCACGGCACAGCACTATACTTGTGCCGCAAAGAGACGCCGGGCATGAAAATGCACGGCTATGTGTTTTTCTGCCCTAAAGTTCCGGTTTTTGCCGGTTTTCGGTATCGTTCCCGGCAACGTTCACGGTAACGTTCACGTCTCTGCGAGTTTTTTTGTTTGGAGGGTTTTGCAATGCGGAAAAATGTGAAAAAACAGCTTGCCTTGCGGGTGCTGTCCACAGCGGCTCTGGTGGCCATGGTCTCGTCCATCGCCACAGCAGCCTTTGCGGACACTTACGATTTGAACAAGGGCAGTGTGACGGTAAAGACCAAAGAGGACGGCATCACCTATGTGACGCAGGAGAACACAGAGATAAACGATCACCAAGACGATACCGGCGTCACCATCACCAGCTACGGCAAACAGACCGAAAATACCATCACAGTGGATACGGCAAAAGATCAGACCACCGATGTGACCTTGCAGGATGTGCACATTGAGACGGAGTCCAGTTGGAATAACACCGGCTCGGCACCCATCGAGATCAAGGGCGATGGCGACACCAACCTTGAGCTGAACGGCGACAACACCGTTCTCAGCGGCGACAGACATCACGCCGCCATCGAAAAAGCGGATAAGAACGGCCACGGCACTTTGACCATCAAGGACGATTTGAACGACGATAACAGCACTCCCAAAGACAAGGACGAAAACGGAAATGCCGTTGGCGGGGACACCGGCAAGCTGCTGGCAGGCGGTTACGGGGATGGTGCTGGTATCGGCGGTGGCTTCAAAGATACAACGGATCTGTCCTATGCGAATACTTCCAACATTACAATTAAGGGCGGTGAGATCACTGCCCGCGGCGGTTATGAGGATGGTGCAGGCATCGGCGGCGGCACCTACGGTAACGCAAAAAACATCCGCATTGAAGGCAATGCTCACGTCACGGCAAGCGGAGATGGCGGTGCAGGCATTGGCGGCGGTACCCAAGGCAACGATGTCACTATTACCGGAAACGCCGTTGTCAATGCCTATAGCGAATTTGGTTCCGCCATCGGCGATGGCCGTCCGTGGGGAGGCGGCGATACGACCATCACGATCTCCGGCAACGCCACGGTCCATGCCGAGGGCAAAAATGGAACAACGGCAATCGGTTCCAGCCAAAATGGCCATCACGGAAATCTTACGATCACAATTGCGGAAAATGCCAATGTGACAGCCATTGGTTCTACCAATGCGCCCGCCATCGGCAATGCCTATAGCAGTGGTAGCGGCAACACGACAATTCGTATTACCGGCGGCACGGTCAATGCCATTAATTCCTATGATGATAACAAAGACTTTCGCAAGGATTATCCTGCAATCGGCGCCAAAGACGGCAAGCTGAACCTTACGATTGACGGCAGCACCGGTGATACTGTCGTCAATGCATATCAAAATGATGATGCTGTGCCCGATGGGATCGGAGAACCTACTACAGACCCTGAAACTGGAGAGCTCGTTTACGGCGTTTACAAAATTCCCACCAGTGCCGACTACAACGAGGACGGTTCTTCCAATCTCGGTGAAAAGAACTCTGTCATTATCAACTACTACAAAAACGCATCCGTAATCAAAGAAGAACTTCAATTACCGGATACACTTGACGAATACGCAAAATTTGATCCCGACTGGAATCACCACTGCACCATCACCGGCGGCACCCTCACCAAGGTCGTCCACAACCGCAAGTACATGGAAGAGCACCCCGAAGAAATTGTTGACATCACCAAGCTGAAGGACGAGGACCTGCACGACTGGCAGCTGGTGAAGAGGGTAGAGCCCACGCTGGATGCAGACGGCTATGCAGACTACATCTGCAGCATTGACAAGTGCGGCCAGACCAAGCATGTGGTGCTGCCCAAACTGACCCCGGAACCCAGTGAGCCGGACGTGCCGGGCGACAATACCCCGAATACGCCCAACAAGCCGGATACCCCCAAACAGCCGGACGGCACCACCCCGGCCCCTGTGACCCCGGATGCCCCTGTGCAGGACAGCACTGCACCGGCTGACACGCTCGCCGCAGACACCACCGCTGACGCTGCTGTCGTACCGGCAGACGCACAGAACCTGGTGCAGGATGCAAAGCCGGAAGCCGCTGCCGCTGCTCCCGCTGCTGCCGCCGTTCTGCCCCAGACCGGTGCAAACTGGCTGGCGGTGGTGGGCACTGCCCTGAGCGGCATGTTCCTGCTGGCCGCAGGCTTTGTGCTGGACCGCAAGAACCGCCGCATGAACTAAAGCCACCCCCGCCTGCCGTGTGGTTCCGCAAGCAGCACGGCAGTTCGATACCCTTTCATAACAGAACCCCCTCGGGCCCGATGACCCAAGGGGGTTCTGCTTTTTTTCAGGGTTTTACTTGCCCGCCAGAAGAATGGCCAGCACGGCTTTCTGCACATGCAGGCGGTTCTCGGCTTCGTCAAAGATCTCGTCGGCGTGCTGCTCGAACACGGCGGTGGAGATCTCCTCGCCCCGGTGGGCGGGCAGGCAGTGCAGCACCAGCGCGTTGGGCTTTGCGTTTTCCAGCAGACGGCCGGTGAGCTGGAAGCCCACAAAATCCCGCAGACGCTGCTCGCTCTCGGCAGTGCCGGGGGCGGTGGTGTTCCACGCGGCGGTGGCCACGATATCCGCATCCCGCAGGCCCTCGGCGGGGTCGGTGGTCAGGTGGAAGGCATTGCCGTATTGGTGGGCAAACATCAGCACATCCGCTGCCGGGCGGTAGCCCGGGGGACAGACGCAGGATACCTGCATCCCCGCCAAAAGGCCGCCCACGATCAGGCTGTTGGCCATGTTGCTGCCGTCGCCCACAAAGCAGAGCTTCAGCCCTGCCAGCGTGCCCCGGCGCTCCCGAATGGTCATCAGGTCAGCCAGCACCTGACAGGGGTGTGCGTAGTCGGTAAGGCCGTTGATCACCGGAATGCCGGAAAGCTCGGCCAGTTCCTCCAAGTCCCGCTGGCGGTAGGTGCGCCAGACGGCGCAGTCGTAGTAGCGCCCCAGCACCCGGGCGGTGTCCCGCAAAGGCTCGCCCCGCCCGGCCTGTAATTCGGCGGTGTTCATGTAATTGCCCAGACCGCCCATCTGGTACACGCCCACCTCAAAGCTGGTGCGGGTGCGGGTAGACGCCTTAGAGAACAGCAGCGCCACGCTTTTGCCCGCCAGCAGCGGGGCGGTGCGGCCCGCCTTGCAGTCCGCCTTCAGCTGGTCTGCCACATCCAGAATGTGGGTCAGCTCGGCGGGGGAAAGGTCGCTCATTTTCAGCAGATTTTTCATGCCTGCTCCTTCGGAGCCGTCGGCTCCATCGTGCCCAGCACCTCAGCCAGCACCTCCAGCGCCATGTCTACCTCGTGTTCGGAGACGGTCAGCGGCGGCAGCAGACGCAGCCGGGTCTTAGCGGTAAGCACCAGCAGGCCCTTTTCGCGGCAGGCAGTCAGCACATCCGCAGCCTGCACATCAAAGAACTCAATGCCCACCATCAGGCCGATGCCGGAAATGTTCTTGACGTGGGGCAGCTTTGCCAAGCCGGTGCGCAGCTGTACGGCGCGCTCGCTGACCTGTGCAAGGAAGCTCTGGTCCAGACGGTCTACCACCACGTTGGCACCGGCGCAGACCACCGGGTTGCCGCCAAAGGTAGAGCCGTGGGTGCCGGGGCCCATGCCCTCGGCTACCTTTTCATTCATCAGCACCGCGCCGATGGGCAAGCCGCCGCCCAGCCCCTTGGCAAGGGTGACGATGTCCGGCTTGAGGTTATAGTGCTCACAGCACAGGAAGGTGCCGGTGCGGCCTACGCCGGTCTGCACTTCGTCCACGATGAGCACAAGGTCTTTTTCGTCGCACAAAGCGCGCACGGCCTGTACATAGTCCGGGTCCAGCGCCATCACGCCGCCCTCGCCCTGAATCAGTTCCATCATCACGGCGCAGGTGTGGCGGTCTACCAGTTCCTGCAGCGCTTCGATATCCCCCGCCGGGACGTACTGGAAACCTTCGTTGAAGGGGCCGAAGTAGTTGTGGAACACCTCCTGCCCGGTGGCGGTCAGGGTGGCAAGGGTGCGGCCATGGAAGCTGTTGACCAGCGTGATAACGTTGTAGCGGTCCTTGTCGTAATGGTCTACGCTGTACTTGCGGGCGGCCTTGATGGCGCCCTCGTTGGCTTCAGCACCGGAATTGCCAAAGAAAACCTTGCTCATGCCGGTGCGCTTGCACAGCTTTTTCGCCAGCTTGCCGCAGGGTGCAGTGTAGTACAGGTTAGAGGTGTGCTGCAATTTGTGTGCCTGCTGGGACACAGCTTCTGCCCATGCAAGGTCGCAGTAGCCAAGGCTGTTCACCCCGATGCCGCTGGTGAAGTCCAGATACTTCTGTCCCTCCGGGCCCTCGGCGTACAGCCCGTGCCCCTTTTCCAGCACGACGGGGTTGCGGTTATAGGTGTGCAGGACGTACTCGTTGTCCCGCTTGATGACTTTTTCAGAATCCATAGGTGTACCTCCTGTGAATAGAAGTTCCGCGCATGCGCCGCTCCCCCGGAGGGAGCGTTTTTTCTATTATAATACTGCTTTTTCGCTTGCGCAATCTTTTTATTCGCGGTGGCTGCGGCGGTAGAAGCGGGTACCGGAGCCGCGGTCGGAGAACAGTTCCAGCAGGATGGAGTGCGGCACGCGGCCATCAATGATGACCGCCTCGTGCACGCCCTGATAGATGGCATCCGCCATGCCGCCAATCTTGGGGATCATGCCGCCCGCAATGATACCGGCGGACTTGTAGCCCTCGATCTCGGTCACCTCCACCTCGGGGATGAGGGTGGTCTCGTCCTCCTTATCCCGCAGCAGGCCTGCGATATCGGTCATGGACACCAGCTTTTCCGCCTTGAGGGCAATGGCGATCTGGGCCGCGGCGGTGTCCGCGTTGACGTTGTACGCCTGCCCGAGGTCGTCCATGCCTACGGTGGCGATGACCGGGATAAAGCCGCCGTCCAGCAGGCTTTCGATCAGGGTAGCGTCCACATGGATGATCTCGCCCACATGACCCAGCTGGGGGTCCAGCTCGGTGCAGCGGAGCATCTGTCCGTCCATGCCGCACAGACCCACGCCGCGCCCGCGCAGCTTTGCCACAAGGTCCTTGTTCACCTTACCGGCCAGCACCTGCTGCACGATCTCCATGGTAGCATCGTCCGTCACCCGCAGACCGTTTGCAAAGTGGCTCTCTACGCCCACCTTCTTGAGCATCTCGTTGATGGCGGGGCCGCCGCCGTGCACCAGCACCACCCGCACGCCCAGCAGCGTCAGGGTGACAAGGTCGTTCATCACGGCGTTTTTCAGCGTCTCGTTGATCATGGCGTTGCCGCCGTATTTGATGACCATGGTTCTGCCATGGTATTTCTGGATATAAGGGGTGGCCTCCGAAAAAAGCCGCGCCATTTCTTCGTTTTTCATCTGTTCCGCGCTCCTGTCAGGTTCTGTAATCGCCGTTGATCTTCACATAGTCGTAGGTCAGGTCACAGCCCCATGCCTTGGCGCTTGCCTCACCGGTGCCCATATCCACCTTGACCAGAATATCGTACTCTGCCAGCACCTTGGCGGCTTCATCCTCGCTGTACGGGTGGTAGGCGGCGTTCTCGCACACATACACCTCGCCCGCCTTGCTGGAAAGCCAGACGCAGACCTTATCAATGGAGAAATCGCCGGGGGTGTAGCCGATGGCGCACAGGATGCGTCCCCAGTTGGCATCGCGGCCAAAGACCGCCGCCTTGAACAGGTTGGAGCAGACCACACTGCGGCTGACGGCGCGGGCGGTTTTCAGGTCGGGTGCGTGGGTCACTTCGCAGGTGATCAGGTGGGTAGCACCTTCGCCGTCTCCGGCGTGCTCGGCGCACATGTGCTCTGCAATGGCGGTCAGCGCTGCCACAAAAGCGGCGTAATCAGCGTTTTCCTCGCAGATCTCCGGGTTGCCCGCCAGACCGGACGCCATAATAATAAGGGTATCGTTGGTGGAGGTGTCCAGATCCACGCTCATCTGGTTATAGGTGCCGGGCACTACCGTCTTGAGCGCCTTTTCCAGCAGCGCGGGCGAGACGGCGGCGTCCGTGGTGTAGAATGCCAGCATGGTAGCCATATTGGGGGCGATCATGCCGCTGCCCTTGCCGATGGCACCCACGGTGCACACCTTGCCGCCCAGCTCGAACTGGATGGCGTACTCCTTTTTATGGGTGTCGGTGGTCATGATGGCGGTGGCAGCGTCCGTGCTGCCCTGCGCGGTGGCAGCCAGCTTTTCCGCTGCCGCCGGGATGCCCCGGGCAAAGGGGTCGATGACCATGGGCTGACCGATGACGCCGGTGGAGGCGGGCAGAACGTCCTTTTCGTCCATGTTCAGCGCCTTGCCTACCAGTGCACAGCACTCCTCTGCCAGCGCCACGCCGTTGGCGGCGCAGGTGTTGGCGTTGCCGCTGTTTACCACAATGGCCTGTGCATAGCCATCGGCCAGATGGGCGCGGTCCACCTTGATGGGCGCACCGCAGACCTTGTTGGTGGTGTACACGCCCGCAGCAGCGCAGCGCACCTCGGCCTTGATGAGCGCCAGATCGTATTTTTCGCTGTGATTTGCCCGGATGCCGCAATGGACACCGGCGGCGGCAAAGCCCTTGGGCGCGCAGATGCCGCCCGCAACTTCCTTATACTGCATTTTACTTCCCCCATCGTTCAGCATACGCCCTCATCAGTCACCTTCGGTGACAGCTTCCCCCGGCCGGGGGAAGCCTTTTACTTCTGCCGGGTACGCTGATTCTTTTTCATCAGCACCCTCTTATAAAGCCTTCCCCCAGACGGGGGAAGGTGTCATTGCGCCAGCAATGACGGATGAGGGTGTATTGTTATTCCAAGCCCTTCGTCTCTTCCAGACCCAGCATCAGGTTCATGCACTGGACAGCGGCACCGGAGGAGCCCTTGCCCAGATTATCAAACAGCGAGACCAGCATCATTTGATCTCCCGCGGCGTTCACGGTCAGGTACAGTTCCATGCGGTCGGTGCCCGCCATGGCGTTGGAGTACAGACCGTTTTCCGGCAGCGGCTCGTTCAGGCCGTGCACTTTGACGGTGGCGGCGTCCTTGTAGTAATCCGCAAGGGCGGCAGCCACGGCCTCGGCGGTAGTGCCCGCAAGAGTAAGATCCAGCGGCACCAGCACCTGCATGCCGCAGTAGTAGTCGCACACCACCGGCACGAACATCGGCGTGTGCGCAAGGCCGCTAATCTTCTGCATCTCCGGCAGGTGCTTGTGGCCAAGGCTCAGGCCGTAGCTCTTAGGCGCATCCAGCTTGCTGTGCGCCGGGCGGTCGGGGCTTTCGTAGTCCGCGATCATCTTTTTGCCGCCGCCGGAGTAGCCGGAGATGCCGGTGCAGCTGAAGGGGTAGCTTTGCGGCACCAGCCCCAGCTCCACCAGCGGGCGGGCAATGCTGATAAAGCCGCTGGCATAGCAGCCGGGCACTGCCACGCGGTAAGAGTTCTGAATTTTTGCCTTCTGCCCCTTCAGTTCCGGGAAGCCGTAGTCCCATGCGGCATCGGTGCGGAAGGCGGTGGAGGTGTCCAACACCTTCACGTCCGGGCGCAGCAGGGGCATGACTTCTTTAGAAGCTGCATCCGGCAGGCAGAGGAAGGCAAGGTCGGCAGAATTGATGACCTTTGCCCGCTCGTGCACGTCCTTGCGCCCTTCGGCAGAGATGGACAGCAGTTCGATCTCCGGCCGTTCGGCCAGACGGTCGGCAATGCGCAGGCCGGTGGTACCGGAAGAGCCATCAATAAATACCTTTACCTTCATGCGTTTTCCTCCTCCCATGCGTCCAGCCGTGCCGTTGCCAGCGCGATCTGCTTTTCTACGCTGGCGGCGCTGGGGCCGCCGTAGCTGGTGCGTCCCTCGCAGCAGTGCACAAGGTCGATGGCATCATAGATATCGGCCCCGAACAGCGGGCTGTAGGTCTGGAACTGGGTCAGGGTCAGCTCTTCCAGCGTTTTGTCGGCGGCAATGCAGTCCGACACCATGCAGCCGGTCAGCTTGTAGGCATCCCGGAAGGGCATTCCCTTCTTGGTCAGGTAGTCGGCGCAGTCGGTGGCGTTGATAAAGCCCTTTGCGGCGGCGCGGCGCATATTGGCGGGCAGAGTCTTCATGGTGTCCAGCATGGGGGTGATGGTCTTGAGGCAGAGTTCCAAGGTGTCCACTGCATCAAAGATGGCTTCCTTGTCCTCCTGCATATCCTTGTTGTAGGCCAGCGGCAGACCCTTCATCATCACCAGCAGGGTGTTCAGGTCGCCGTACACCCGGCCGGTCTTGCCGCGGATCAGCTCCGTGACATCCGGGTTCTTCTTCTGGGGCATAATAGACGAGCCGGTGGTAAAGGCATCGTCCAGCTCAATGAACTTGAACTCCCAGCTGCACCACAGGATGATTTCCTCCGAAAGACGGGACAGGTGCATCATGCAGATGGAGATGGCGCTTGCCAGCTCGATGCAGAAATCACGGTCGGACACGCCGTCCAGACTGTTGGCGCAGGGGGCGGCGAAGCCCAGCTTTTCGGCGGTGAAATCCCTGTCCAGCGGGTAGGTGGTGCCTGCCAGAGCGCCAGAGCCCAGCGGGCACTGGCTGTCCATGCGGGCGGTGGCGTCCGCAAAGCGGTCGAGGTCGCGCAGCAGCATGGAAGCATAGGCCATCAGCGCGTGTCCAAAGGTAATGGGCTGGGCGCGCTGCAGGTGGGTGTAGCCGGGCATGACGGAGGCGGTGTTCTCCGCTGCCTTTTTGCACAGCACCCGCACCAACTCCACGATGTAAGCCTGCAAAGTCTTGCTGTAATCCCGCAAAGTCAGGCGGATATCCAGCGCCACCTGATCGTTGCGGCTGCGGCCGGTGTGCAGCCGCTTGCCCGCATCCCCGATACGGGCGGTCAGGGTCTGCTCCACAAAGGTGTGCACGTCCTCGGCGGCGGGATCAATGGTCAGCGCACCGCTGGACAGGTCGTCCGCGATGGAAGCCAGCCCGCTGAGGATATCCGCACAGTCCTGCTCCGAGATGATGCCCTGCCGTGCCAGCATGGCGGCATGGACGCCGCTGCCGCGCATATCCTGCGCGATCATCCGCTGGTCAAAGCGGATGGAAGAGTTGAAGTCGTTGACGCGCGAATCGACCGCCTTCGAAAAACGGCCTTTCCAGAGTTGTTCTGCCATAGTTATGTCCTTTTTATCTCTATTATAAAGCTATCCTTCGTACAACCTCTCAGTCGGGCTTGCGCCCGCCAGCTCCCCTAGTAGGGGAGCCTTTGGCATAAAGATGAACTAAAATCGGCTGCCAAGGCCTCCCCTCATTAGGGGAGGTGGCATCGCGTCAGCGATGACGGAGAGGTTTATGCTTCTCCCTGTAAATATTTCCGGATCTCTTTCTCTGCCTCCTGCACTTCCTGATGGAACATGCGGGCGGAGACCCGGAGAGCACCATGGCCGAGGATGATGATCTGTTCCATGCCGTCCGAGGTAGCGACGCGGACCCGGCGGCCCTTGCCGATCTCGTGGGTGACATGCTCGATGAACATATCCGCCGTCTCGGCTTCCTTGGTGTAGACCACATGGATATTGTGGTACTGCTCGATGATACCGGGGCTGCCGGGCACCCGGTAGGCGTCGAACACAAGGATGAGAACGCACTTCTTGAACCCCTGATAGTTGCACAGGATGTCCATCAGCTTTTTGCGGGCGGCTTCGAGGCTCTGTTTGGAAAGCTCGTTCAGCTCGTCCCACGCGAAGATGATGTTGTAGCCGTCCACCAGCAGGTATTCGGGGGCGATCTCCCACTGCTCGGCGTTGAAATCCGGGCGCTCGGTCTTTTGGGTCGGGCGGAACGCCGCCAGCGGGTCCCGCTTGATGGGCCCGTAGGTCTGCTCGAAAATCTTCAGCAGCTCGGCGTCCTCTTCCAGCGTGGCACGGTAAGCGGCCATCCGGCGGGGACGGTTCTGGGCCGCTTCCTCGGCGGGGCGGGCGGTCTTGCCCCAGCCGCTGTCCACGTGCATATGGCTGCGCACCTGCTCCCACGGGACTACGAAGCCCGCACCGTGGGCGCAGAAGACCGAATCCGCCGGGTTGTCGAGGTCGTGCTCCGGCTCGTAGCCCACGGCGGCGATGACTTCTTCGGCGTTGTGGCAGGGGCGGTAGCCGTCCAGACTCAGGTTCAGGTGTCCCCTGCCCCGCGTGTAGCCCACCACGTCCATGGGGTAGCTGCGCATGGTGGAGGCCGGGGCCGTTCCGGTCAGGGTGGTGGTCTGGCCGTCCGGGGCGGTCTGGGGCGGGTCGAAGCTGCCGCCCATCTGCTGAATGTCGTTCATGGCCCGGCCCACGTTTTCCGCCGGGAGCTCCAGCCGGAAGGCATACCACGGTTCGAGAAGCTGCGTTTTGTGGATCTGAGCTGCCATCATCAAGCCCTGCCGCACGGCGCGGTAGGTGGCCTGACGGAAATCGCCGCCCTCGGTGTGCTTGAGGTGGGCGCGGCCCGCGATGAGGGTGATCTTCACATCGGTCAGCGGGGCACCGGTCAGCACGCCGAGGTGCTGCTTTTCTTCGAGGTGGGTCAACACCAGCCGCTGCCAGTTCTTGTCCAGCACCTCTTCCCGGCAGTCGGCGGCGAACTGCATCCCGCTGCCGCGGGGCAGGGGTTCCAGCTTGAGGTGGACTTCCGCATAGTGGCGGAGGGGTTCGTAGTGGCCCACGCCCTCGATGGCCTCGGTGATCGTTTCCTTATATAAAATGCCGCCGGGGCCGAAGCTCACGTCCAGCCCGTAGCGCTGGGCCAGCAGACTTTTGAGCACTTCCAGTTGGATCTCGCCCATGAGCTGCACATGGATCTCGCCCAGCGTCTCGTTCCAGACGACGTGGAGCTGGGTTTCTTCTTCTTCGAGCCGGTGGAGCTTGCCGAGGGCTGCGTGAACGTCTGCCCCTTCCGGCAGCAGCACCTGATAGCTCAGCACCGGTTCGAGGACCGGCAGGTCGCCGTCCCGTTCGGCGCCAAGGCCCTCGCCGGGGCGGGCCTTGGTCAGACCGGTCACGGCACACACCTGCCCGGGGCCAATGGCCTCTGTCAGTGTGTATTTGGCACCGGAATACAGCCGCAGCTGGTTGGCTTTTTCGGCCCAGGGTTCGCCGTCCGCTTCGCCGGTAAGCTGGGCTTTCACCTTCAGTTCCCCGCCGGTAACCCGCAGCCAGGTCAAGCGCGCGCCCTGCTCGTCCTGCGACACCTTGAACACCTTGGCTCCAAAGGCTTCCAGTGCCGGAGCTGGGCGGGTGTAACGGTCCAGCCCGTCCAGCAGGGCATCCACACCCTCCAGCTTGAGGGCCGCCCCGAACCAGCACGGGAACACATGCCGCCGCGCAATGGCAGGGATGAGGTCGGCGTCCTGCAGCTGTCCGGCGTCCAGCATCCGGTCCATCAGGTTTTCGTCGCACAGGGCCAGCGCCTCGTCCCGGTCGGCCTGTTCTGCCCCGAAATCCACAAAGCCCTCGCCCAGGCGGCGGTTCAGCTGGGCAAGAAGCTCCTGCCGC
>ERZ857922.3822-NODE-3822-length-12294-cov-3.377890_pt1 | contig 12294 bp, 9 predicted proteins | sample MGYA00519579_ERZ857922 | MGnify/ENA primary metagenome ERZ857922 (study PRJEB31778, sample SAMEA3449375) | human gut metagenome | biome: human gut; feature: human-associated habitat; material: faeces | place: United Kingdom | collected 2010/2012 ... | reverse complement strand
ATATGGGTGAAGACGGATTTGTTTATTTGCTTGGAAGAAAAGGCGATGTAATAAATATGGGTGGAATTAAGATTGCACCATCTGAAATAGAAGAAGTTGTAGCACAGAATGAAATGATTAAGGAATGTGCATGTATTCCAATTCCTGATGAAATTACAGGGGAAGCACCTAAGCTTTTCATTGTAATTAATGAAGGTTTTGAATATGACGAAAAATCTTTATATAGATTTATGCTTGAAAAGCTTGAAGCTATCAAAGTTCCAAAGGTAGTACAGGTTATTGATGCATTACCAAGAACTTTTAATGGAAAAGTTATTAAGCGTATGCTTAAGGAAATGTAGAGGATAGAAAACAGAGATTAAATAAAAGACTTAAATATATACTTAACAAAGGAGAAAAATATGTCAAAAACAAAACAGCGAATTTATTTAATGATAGGACCAGTCCTATTTGTATTATGTTGTCTTGCAATACCTAAAAGTGCTTTTCCGGCGTTAGCGGAAAGAGCGGCAATAGGTACTGTTGCATGGATGGCATTTTGGTGGGTAACAGCACCTATAGATTATGCAGTAACAGCATTTCTTCCAATAGCGATTAATGCTTTAGTGACAATGTGTGACATGTCTGCAGTAATATCAAATTATGCTTCAGAAACTATCTTGTTATTATTAGGAGCATCAATTCTTACTGTTTCATGGGAAGAAACAGGACTTGATAAGAGAATAGCAGCATCTTTACTGGGATTAATCGGTGATAATTTAAGAATTCAGTTAATATTCTGGTTTATGCTTTCAACTTTATTGTCGGCAATTTTGCCTAACGCAGTTGTATGTGCAACAATTACACCTATTGCAGTGTCAATGTTAAGATATATTGGTGAAGGAGATATTGCAAATAGCCGTATAGGTTCAAAGTTATTGTTATATATTGCATATGGTGCAGGTCTTGGAGGACTTACATCACCACTTGGCGGTGCAATGAATCTTGTGACAGTTGATTATTTACAACAGTTAACAGGTAAGGAATATATGTATGCATCATGGGTTGTAAGATTCCTTCCTATTATGATTGTCCTTTTATTAATAAATATTATATTCATGATAAGAGATGTTAAAAAAGGAGAAAGCCTTGGTGGTTCAAGAGAGTATTTTAAGAAAGAGTACAAGAAGTTTCCACCAACAACTATAGAGGAAAAAATCTCTTTGGCTTTATTTGTAATTGCTACAGTATTGGCATTTACAAGACAGTTCTATCAGAATTTATTGCCGGGACTTAAGCCGGCATATGTATTTATTATTTGTGCAATTTTATCATTTTTAATAACACGTTCTGATGGAGAAAGGCTTATGCTTTGGAAGTCAGTTCAGACAAAAATTATTTGGGAAATGATTTATATCTTCGCAGGGGGTCTTGCAGTTGGTACATTAATTAATGAATCAGGGGCAGCAGAAAGAATTGGTGAATTAGTATCAGGCATGGGACTTACAGGTGGTCTTACAACAGTATTTGTTATTGTTACAGTTACATTATTAATGTCAGACGTAACATCTAATACTGCAACAGCGGCAGTTGCAATTCCTATTGTAATCTCAATTGTAAAAGGTATGGGACTGAATCCTATTCCATATGTATATGTTGCATCAGTTGGTGTAAACTTATCATATATGCTTCCAACATCTATTAGAGCAATTCCTGTTGGATACGGATTACAGCCTAAGTATATGCTTAAGGAAGGTTGGAAGATGACAGTATTTATTATTGTATCAATGACAATCGTATGTACATTATTACTTAAATTCTGGCCTGCATTTAGTACAGTTTAAAAGAAAAATAGTGAAACTAAGGGGATGAAAAACATTTGAGAGGAGTTATGGAAATATGAAGAATAAGTATGGATTTTGTAAAGGATTGGCAGCTTTAGTTCTTTTGATGTTATGTGCTTTAACAATAAAAGACAATGCATATGCACAGACAGCAAAGACATACAAAGTATTATTTATTGGAAACAGTCATACATATTATAATGATATGCCAAACATTTTTAAGGGAATAGCCAAGGCAGATGGCATTGATTGTGAGGTGTCATCAATTACTTCTGCAGGATACAAACTTAGTCAGTTTGCAGACACAACAGACACATATGGAGCACTGGTTTACGAAGCTCTTACAAAGAATACATGGGATTATGTTGTTGTACAGGAGAACCGTGCTGTTTTAGTTGAAAAAGAGTATAAAGCAGAGTCAGCAGTAAATACTCTTCATTCTTTAATTAAAAAAGCAGGTGCCAAGATGATTATTTATGCTACACAGCCTAACAATATCGGCAGTACTTTTAGTGTTAATTCAACATCTTTTTATTTAACTGATTTGCAGATTGAACAGATTCTTACAAGAAATAACTTTAAAATAGCTAATAACTATGAAGGTCTTGTTGCTGCATCAGGAACAAACTTTATGAGAGTAATGGCTGATTATCCTGACATAACTTTGTATCGTACAGATAATCTTCATCCTACAGTTGCAGGAAGTTATTTGGCAGCCTGCACAATTTACTATAGAATGTTTAACAAGAGTCCTTATGGAAATAAGTTTTTGCCGGGAAGCGAATATGACACTGACAAGTTAATATCAAAGTTAGCAATGGATGATGCTTTAATTTTACAGCAGATTGCTGATGGCAGATTATTAATTAACACTCATTATACAACCATTAATAAAGGTCAAAGTTCAAAGCTTACAGCAACATTTACAGCTAATGCTAAGAATGAAACATTGACAGATTATAAGAATAACATTATATGGGATAGCACTGATTTAGCAGGTGTATCCATTAATAAGTTGACAGGTGAATTTACAGCTCTTAAAACAGGAAAATATCAGGTTATGGCAACTACAGATAGTGGTCTTATCTGTTATTCAACAATTGATGTAAAGCAGCCTGCCACATCTTTAACTATTAAAGAAGACAAAATCCTTAAAGTAGTAAAAGGTTATAGTGGTCACTATACTACAGAAATGGGACCTAGTGATACAACAGATAAGATAACATGGAAAAGTGACTTGCCAAGCGTTGTAAGCGTAAACAGCAATGGGAACATTACCGCAAAAAAAGTAGGAATTGCAAAAATTACAGCAACAACAACCAGTGGCATTAAAGTTGTTCATTATGTTCGTGTAAAATTAAAAACACCTACAGGTGTTAAGCTTACAAAGAAATCTAAGAAGATTACAAAGAAGAAAAAATCCTATAGTGTTACAGTTAAATGGACTAAAAATACAAATGCTGTTAAGTATTATGTATATAGAAGACTTTCAACTAAGAGCTCATATACAAGAATTGCAACAACTACTAAACCTAAGTACATAGACACAAAGGTTAAGAAGAATAAAAAGTATTATTACAAGATTAAAGCAATATATTCAAATACAAAACTTAACAGTGATAAAACACCGGCATATGCCATTGTAATAGGAAAATAAAAAATCGTGAATATCCCACAATTCTAAGTGTAAATAGCACAAAGAATTGTGGGATATTTTTTTTGACAAAAAATAATAACGGTGTTATATTTTATATGATTAGGATATACTAACATAAGTAAGATATATGCAACCTTAAGCTTGATTACTATATTGCACCATGGATATATCCGGGCATGCTATTAATAGGCGTTGTATGTTACTTTGTGGTTCATATAATTCAGATGAAGAAAATCAAGAAAATACCAATGGAACAGGCACTAAAGAATGTGGAATAGAAAGGAAGCAAATGCCCCCTCAAAACGAGGGGGCAAAATTATAACTCTATTTTCTTTTTATTACATTATATCTATGGCGTTCAAGTTGTTCCACAGCTTTGTTGGCTGATGTTTCATCATAGAATGAAATCTTTAATACGCCATCTTCAAATTCTCTATTATGTATAATGCCGATGTTTTTGATGCTGACTCCGTTTGTTGCAAGTATTGTGGCAATTGTAGCTATTGCACCGGATTCATCTATAATGTTGCAGTAAACATTGTAGCTTCTTGAAATAAGACTGTTGTTACGGTCTTCAATGCTGTCGCGGTAGTCACGGCTTTCTGAAATTAAATCAAAAATGCCCTGTCCCTTATGCTGGTCAAGGTCTTCTTTAATTTCAAGAAGGCTGTCAATATATTTCTGTAACATGTCACTAATATTAGTATTGTTTGTCATACAAATCTGTTCCCACATTTCAGGTGAAGAAGAAGCAATTCTTGTAATATCCTTAAAACCACCGGCTGCCATAGTTTTCATATATTCATTTTTTGAATCATTATGCTTAACCAGATTAACAAGGCTGGCAGCAATAAGATGTGGCAGGTGACTGATTGTAGCAACTACCTTATCATGTTCTTCATATGATATATTAATTGGAATAGCCCCAATACCCTGAACGATTTCAGTAAACTCTTCAACACGCTCTTTACTAACAGCGTCAGTAGGAGTAATGGCATAGTATGCATTTTCAACCAGACGGTCGTTAGCATAAGTGTAGCTTGTTTTTTCAGAACCGGCCATTGGATGTCCGCCAATAAAATTTTTCTCCAGCCCAAGTTCTTCAACAGCCTTATGGATATTGCCTTTAACACTTCCCACGTCAGTGATAATGCAATCATCTTTTATAATATCTTTAAGAATCTTTAAATATTCAACATTTTTTTCAACAGGAGTGCAAAGAAAAATATAATCACACTCATTAAAAGTTTCATTAACTTGTGGAACAGCAACATTGGCAGTTCCGTCATTGATAGCCATAACTCTAGGCTCAGCGCTTCGATTGTATACAATAATCTTACAACTTGGGTAAACACGTCTAAGTGCCTTAGCAACTGAACCCCCTATTAAACCAATTCCTACAAATCCAAAAGTAATATGTTCTCTCATAACTCTATTAAACTCTGATAAATCAGATTTCCTCCTCCTTTAACTTTAACGCTTTAAAGTTTAACACTTTAAAGTTAAAACTGCAAGCATAAATTTAGAATTATCTAAAATTATTAAAAAAATATATTCTAAAATATAAAAACTAAAAAACAAAGTTATAAATATATAATAAAAACAGTATATACAAATTAAAAAATTAGAGAACCCCCAAAATTTGCTTACACGGATTGTTAAAGATTTAACTTTGTTGTAAAGAACCGGCATATAGAGTAAAATATATTACATAGAATTGTAACGGATTTTAAAAATTAAATAAGGAGGCCGGATTTATGAACGTATATGAAACATCCAGTATTAGAAATGTTGTTTTTCTTGGTCACGGAGGATCAGGAAAGACTACTTTGGCAGAAGCCATTTCTTATTCTACAGGAGTAATTACCAGAATGGGACGGGTGCAGGACGGTAATACTATCAGTGATTATGATAAGGAGGAGATTAAACGAAAGTTTTCCATAAATGCTTCAGTTATACCGGTAGAGTGGAATGGTTTGAAGATTAACATTCTTGACGCACCGGGATATTTTGATTTTGTGGGTCAGATGGAAGATGCAATGAGTGTTGCTGATGCAGCAGTTATTGTTGTAAATGGCAAGGCGGGAATCGAAGTTGGAACAATTAAGGCTTGGGAGATTTGTGAGAGAAGACAGATTCCAAGAATATTCTTTATTACCAACATGGATGATCCTAATGCTAAATATATGGAAATCGTGGAGCAGTTGAAAGAAAGATTTGGAAAGAAAGTGGCTCCATTCCATTTGCCTATTATTGAAGATGGAAAGTTAACAGGATATGTTAACGTGGTAAAAATGGGAGGTAGAAAGTTTACCGACGACCTTGGAAGCTATACGGAAAGAGATATTCCTGAAGATTTAACGCCAGAACTTGAACCTTGTAGGGAACAGTTAATGGAAGCAGTGGCAGAATCAGACGAAGATCTTATGGATAAATATTTTTCAGGGGAAGAATTTACATACGAGGAGATTTCAAGGGCTCTTAGAAGAAGTGTTATCAAGTGTGACATTGTTCCGGTACAGATTGGCTCAGGAGTAAATTGTCAGGGCGTTAACAGCTTTCTTCAGACTTGCGAGAAATATTTTCCATCAGCAGATAAAGCTGAAGTAATGAAGATTGCCACAAACTTAGAAACAGGAGAAGAAGTTATAGGTGATTTTGATTGGAACAAACCTGTTTCAGCATATGTATTTAAAACTATAATGGATCCTTTTGTTGGTAAGTATTCTCTTGTAAAAGTTAGAACCGGAGTGTTGTGTGCAGGGGATACAGTTTACAACGCCACAAAAGATGTAGAAGAAAAACTAAGTAAGCTTTACGTAATGCGTGGCAAAAATGTAATAGAGGTTCAAAAACTATACGCAGGAGATATTGGAGCAATTGGCAAGCTTGCCAGCACAAGAACAGGAGATACCTTATCAACTAAGGAATGGCCTATAGAATATCATCCAACAACAATGTCAAAGCCTTATACATATGTAAGATATAAAGCAGTTAACAAGGGTGAAGAAGAAAAAATAGCCCAGGCTTTAAACAAGCTTACAATTGAAGATTTAACATTGAAGGTGGTTGTAGATGATGAAAATAAGCAGACATTACTTTATGGAATAGGTGAACAGCAGTTAGAAGTTGCAGCATCCAAGCTTGAAGAAAGATATAAGGTTAAGATTACATTAGAGAAACCTAGAATTGCTTTTAGAGAAACAATAAAGAAGAAAGTTCAGGTTCAGGGCAAACACAAGAAACAGTCAGGTGGTCATGGTCAGTATGGAGATGTTGTAATGGAATTTGAGCCGTCAGGAGATTTGTCGAAACCTTATGAGTTTGAGGAGAAGATTTTTGGTGGAGCAGTTCCAAGAAATTATTTCCCTGCTGTAGAAAAAGGTATTCAGGAATGTGTTAAAGCAGGTCCACTTGCGGGATACCCTGTAGTTGGAATTAAGGCTACTTTAATTGATGGCTCATATCACCCTGTTGATTCATCTGAAATGGCATTTAAGATGGCTACAGTATTAGCATTTAAGAAAGGTTTTATGGAAGCTAACCCGATATTGCTTGAGCCTATTGCACTTTTAAGCGTTACAGCACCTGATAAATATTCAGGAGACATAATGGGCGATTTAAATAAGAGAAGAGGAAGAATAACTAACATGATTCCAACAGATACAGGAAAGCAGATTATAGAGGCTGAAGTCCCAATGTTAGAATTGTCGGGTTATTCAACTTCACTACGTTCAATTACCGGAGGAAGTGGAGATTTTGAATATGTAGTATCAAAATACGAGCAGGCACCGGCAGATGTTCAAAACAGAGTGATTGAAGAGCAGAAATAATCAAACTTAAAAAAATAAATGACTACGATGTTTAATTAAGTAATACAATGAAATCAAAATAAAGTAAAAATAGTAAAATAATAAAAATAATCAATTGATTAGATAAAAATAGTCATTGATTTTTAGAAAAAAACAATATAGAATTGTTCCAACAGTGATTAAACCGTTGATCGGGAGTAAGTAGTTACAAGAGATGTTTTTCAGAGAGTTGTCGGTTGGTGTGAGACAATAAACTATCAGTAATGAATGGACCTGAGAGGGCAGCTTGAAACCAATATGATAATCATAGGAAGTAGACGCTGACGGATCCTTACCGTTATAGAAGGTAGCATATGATGGTATGCAATGAGTGAATGTGTTATACATTAATTTGGGTGGCACCGCAGAAGTTTATTATAGCTTTTGTCCATTTACGAGAAGTAGAGGGACGAAAGCTTTTTCTTTTGTCCCAAAATAAAAATAAGGAGGACAACATGAAAACACAATCGTTTAACGAAATCGAAAATTTGACTAAAGAGTACAGTATGATTCCAATATGCAAGGAGATTTATGCAGACGTAATTACACCAATTCAGTTGCTTAGAAAGATGGAAGCTTTCGATAAGAATTTCTTCCTACTTGAAAGTGTGGAAGGTGGAGAAAAGTGGGCGAGATATTCTTTTTTAGGATATGAGCCGGTTCTTCATATAACATGCAAGAATGGAAAGGTTACTCAGAAAAGCGGCGAAATTGAACATACAGTTACAGTGGATCCAATGGATGCATTAAGACAGTTGTTACACAAATACAAATCTCCCAAAATTGAGGGAATGCCTACATTTACAGGTGGTTTTGTTGGATATTTCGGTTACGAGATGATAGGATATGCGGAACCAAAGTTAAATATTAAAGATAGTGAATTTGATGACTATAACTTAATGCTTTTTGATAAGGTTATAGTTTATGATCACTTAAAGCAGAAAATAATGGTTATAGCTAATATGAAGTCAAAAGATGGAATTCAGGGATATAATACAGCATTATTAGAAATTGAAAAGATGATAGCCTTAATAAACGACCAGAGAAAACTTCCGGTTTTAGAGGCAGATAAAGATGTTAAGTTTAAATGTAATGTTACAAAAGAAGAATATTGCCGGATGATTGAAAAAACAAAACATTACATAAAAGAAGGAGATATTTTCCAGGGAGTAATTTCAAGAAGATTTGTGGCGGATTATAAGAGTAGTCTTATTAATGCATACAGAGTTTTAAGAACAACAAATCCTTCACCTTATATGTATTTTATTCAGTCAGATGATTTGCAGATAGCAGGTGCTTCACCGGAAACAATGGTAAAACTTGTAGATGGAAAGCTTACAACATTTCCTGTTGCAGGAACAAGACCAAGAGGTGTTAATGATGAGCAGGATAAGACATTAGAAAAAGAATTATTAGCAGATGAAAAGGAATTAGCAGAGCATAACATGTTAGTGGACCTTGCAAGAAATGATATGGGAAGAATTGCAAAATATGGTAGTGTTTATTTAGAAGATTATATGAAAATACATAGATTTTCAAAGGTTATGCACATTGCTTCAACAGTTTGTGGACAGATTAGAGAAGACAAAGATGGATCCGATACGGTGGCAGCACTTCTTCCGGCAGGAACATTATCAGGGGCACCTAAGTTTAGAGCTTGTCAGATAATTGATGAATTAGAAAAAAAACCAAGAGGAGTATATGGCGGAGCCATTGGATATATTGACTTGTCAGGAAATCTTGATGTATGTATAGCAATTAGAACTGCTGTAATGAAAGACAATAAAGTATATGTTCAGGCAGGTGCGGGAATTGTAGCTGATAGTATTCCTGAAAGCGAATATATGGAATGTGCTCATAAGGCAGGAGCAGTTATAGATGCTATAAAACGAGGAAGTGAGGTAAACGGCTAATGGTTCTTTTAATAGATAATTATGATAGTTTTTCTTATAACCTTGTTCAGCTAATCGGAGAATTAACAGATGGAAATATTAAGGTAGTAAGAAATGATGAAATAACAATAGATGAAATAAGAAAAATGAATCTGGAAAGCATTATTTTATCACCGGGACCGGGAAAACCGGAAGATGCAGGTATATGCGAGGACGTTGTAAGACAGCTTAAAGATGAATATCCAATTCTTGGTGTATGTTTGGGACATCAAAGTATATGTGAAGTTTTTGGAGCAAAGGTTACATATGCAAAACAGTTAATGCATGGTAAACAAAGTGAAATGACAATTTTAAAAGACGATCCTATTTTTGAAGGCTTAGGTGAAAGTTTTAAGGGAGCAAGGTATCATTCACTTTCAGCAGATAGAAATACAATACCTGATGAGTTAGAAGTAATAGCCATTGACGGGAAAGACGGAGAAGTAATGGCTGTAAAGCACAAAGAATATCCTATATATGGATTACAGTTTCATCCGGAATCAGTTTTAACACCGGAAGGAAAAACACTTGTAAACAATTTTTTAAAAATATAGAAAAACTAAGGGCTGAGTAAAGTTAGGAGGATGGTAATGATTAAAGAAGCAATAAATAAATTAGTAAACGGAGAAGATTTATCATACGAAACAGTAGAAACTGTTATGGACGAAATAATGAGTGGCGAAACACCTAATGAATTAATTAGTGCTTATCTTGTGGCTCTTAGAATGAAAGGTGAAACAATTGATGAAATTTCAGGCGCAGCAACGGGAATGAGAAACAATGGTATAAAACTTGAACACGATATGGATGTACTTGAAATAGTAGGTACAGGTGGAGATGAAGCTTTTACATTTAATATTTCTACAACATCAGCAATTGTAGCTGCAGCAGCAGGATGCAAGGTGGCAAAACACGGAAACAGAAGTGTATCAAGTAAGTCGGGTGCGGCCGATGTACTTGAAGCATTAGGAGTAAATATAACAATTGAACCGGAACAAAGCAAAGAATTACTGGAAAAAATAGGAATTTGCTTCTTGTTTGCCCAGAAATATCACTCATCAATGAGATTTGTAGGCCCTGTAAGAAAACAACTTGGGATAAGAACAATCTTTAATATTCTTGGACCATTAACTAACCCTGCAGGAGCAAATATGGAAATTCTTGGTGTTTATGATGAAGCATTAGTTGAACCTTTAGCAGAAGTACTTATAAAGCTTGGAGTAAAGAAGGGAATGGTTGTTTTCGGACAAGATGTTATGGACGAAATTACACTTAGTGCAAAAACAACAGTATGTGAAATCAGAGATGGAAAAACAAATAAATACGAAATTAATCCTGAAGATTATGGATTTAAAATCTGTAGTAAAGATGATTTAGTAGGTGGAGATGCAAAGGCAAATGCAGAAATTACAAGAGAAATCTTAAATGGAAAGAAAGGTCCAAAGACAGATGCAGTTCTTTTAAATGCAGGTGCTTGTATTTATATGACAAGAGACGATGTTACATATGAAGAAGCAATTAACATTGCAAGACAAACAATTGAAAGTGGAAAAGCAAAAGAAAAACTTGAACAGTTTATTGAAATGTCTAACTCATTTAAATAAAGGAGAGCAAAATGATTCTTGATAAATTATCACAGTCTACTTACAAAAGAGTAGAGGACGAAAAAAAGCAGAATCCACTTGAAGAAGTAAAAGCAAAGGCTTTGGCGATGGAAAAAGGCAACTTTGAATTTGAAAAAGCACTGAAAAGTGGAGACATAACTTTTATATGTGAAGTAAAAAAAGCTTCACCATCTAAGGGAATTATTGCAGAAGATTTTCCTTATGTTCAGATTGCAAAAGAATATGAGCAGGCAGGTGCAGGATGTATATCAGTTTTGACAGAACCTGAATATTTTAAAGGGGACAAAAAATACTTAAAAGAAATAAGTGAAAACGTGTCATTGCCTTTAATCAGAAAAGATTTTGTAATTGATGAATATATGATTTATGACGGAAAAATCCATGGTGCATCCTGTGTGTTACTTATTTGTTCACTACTTGATGAGGACATAATCAGAAATTATATAAAGATATGTGATACTCTTGGAATGTCAGCTTTAGTTGAAGCCCATGATGAGGAAGAAATAAAGAAAGCAATAAATGCAGGAGCAAGAATTATAGGCGTAAACAATCGTGATTTAAAAACATTTACAGTTGATATATCAAACAGTGAGCGTTTACGAAAGCTTGTACCTGAAAACATTCTTTTTGTGGCAGAAAGCGGAATAAAGAATAATGGAGACATAAAGAGACTTAGAGAAGCAAAAGTTGATGCGGTTCTTATTGGAGAAACTTTTATGAAGTCAGAAAACAAGATAGAAATGCTTAAAGAACTTGACGCAAAATAATTAATCAGGAGAATGGTTATGACAAAAATAAAAATTTGTGGTTTAAAAAGATTGCAGGATATTGAATATGTAAATGAGTTTTTGCCGGATTTTATAGGTTTTGTCTTTGCAGGGACTAAGCGTAAAATAACTGATGAAAAAGCAAAAGAGTTTAAAACTGTATTAAATCCAAGAATTAAAGCAGTTGGTGTTTTTGTAAATGACACATTAGAGCACATTAGTTTCTTAGCAAACAATAACATAATTGATATTATTCAGCTACACGGTGACGAAGACAAAGAGTATATAGAAAATTTAAGAAAGATTACGAATAAGCAAATTATAAAAGCTGTAAGGGTGAAAAATTCTCAGTCAGTTATAGAAACAAAAAAAATAAAGGCAGATTATTTATTGCTGGATACTTTTTCAGACAGTGGAGAATACGGCGGAACAGGTAAGACTTTTAATAGAGAATATATTCCAAAAAATATTGGAAATTATTTTCTTGCAGGAGGTTTAAACCAGAATAATCTGGAAGAAATAATTAAAGATGTTAAACCGTATGCAGTGGATTTAAGTAGTGGAGTAGAAACTGACGGATTTAAAGACAGAGAAAAAATTAAAAAAGCTGGATACAGAGATGTTACGATCTGTGTTATTT
>ERZ857922.3821-NODE-3821-length-12297-cov-4.457687_pt1 | contig 12297 bp, 9 predicted proteins | sample MGYA00519579_ERZ857922 | MGnify/ENA primary metagenome ERZ857922 (study PRJEB31778, sample SAMEA3449375) | human gut metagenome | biome: human gut; feature: human-associated habitat; material: faeces | place: United Kingdom | collected 2010/2012 ... | reverse complement strand
ACTTCATAAAAAACACCCCAAAAGTTTTGTCTCTAACTTTTGGGGTGCAGTACATTTTGAGACCGCCTCTTTTACGTATATTTGTAACCCAATATAGTTGATCAAAAGAAAACGATAAAGTATATTTTATTATGAAATATTACATCGGGCTTTTTATCTTATTATTATTTATCGGATGTATATCAAATAAATGTTATACAGTCTATCAGATTGATAATGGTGAAGACTATATACAAGACGGAATGCGCCGCATTGTAGATAGGCGGGGGCGTATAGGATATATAGATGAAAAAGGGGCAATTATCATTAAACCTCAATTTGCTTTTGGTTTTCCTTTTAAGAATGGAAGAGCGAAAGTTACAAATAAAGGAGAAAAAAAAGTAGTACCAAATTCTAAAGGGGAATATCATTATTGGGAGAGTGATAAATGGTTCTATATAGATAGGACAGGAACACTACTCCCTCAATTTAGTGTTATGGAATGGATACCAACGCAAATTATAGATGATAAAGAAAATAGACAATATCGAATTGGTTTTATAGGATTAGCCCGGTGGTTCTATTTACCTTATGATAACTCTAATGATTGGATGATGATAAAGATAAAGGATGCCATCAAAAATATTACGATGATAGAAGTCACTCTGTTAAACAAAAGTACTATTATAGCTGTTAAACACAGCTATAAAGAACGACCAAGTAACCTTCTTATAACAGACTTATAACAGATCCTTGATTACAAAATATGCCCAAGATTTTGTTCTTTTAAGTGATTGTTTTATTTTTGTAGTTAGAAGAGTTATTCGACAGCATAACAATTCAAAACACTGAAATTCGCACGGTTTGCAAATCGTCGCCTTTTATTTTTCAAATAATTCACTAAAAGTTTATTTATCATCGGTTAAGTCTAACTGATGATAATCTAAAATAATAATTCACCACACAAACTACACACACATGAAAAAATTATTACTATTATTCGCTTGTATATCATGTATTCATTTTACATCAGGACAGCGAGTCGAAACATACAATAATCCGGTAATTCGGGGCGATCTGGCCGACCCTACGATTATCAGAATCGGCAACACTTATTATGCGACAGGGACATCCTCAGAATGGGCTCCGTATTATCCAATGTTTAAGTCAAACGACTTGATCAACTGGAAACAGACCGGACATATATTCAATAAACAACCCGAATGGACACTCTCTTCGTTCTGGGCTCCCGAATTGTTTTACCATAATAACAAAGTTTATGTTTATTATACTGCTCGAGATAAGAACGGCGTTTCGTATATAGGTGTTGCGACTTCCGATGATCCGGAAAAAGAGTTTACGGATCATGGATTATTAGTCAAGTTCGGAAAAGAAGCTATCGACGCTTTTGTCATGGAAGATAACGGAGATTCATATGTCACTTGGAAAGCTTACGGTCTTGACAAACGCCCGATAGAATTATTGTGTAACAAAATGTCTAAAGATGGATTACGGCTCGAAGGAGAACCTTTTACCCTTCTACGGGATGACGACCACACTTTAATGGAAGGTCAATATTGGTTTAAAAAAGGCGACTACTATTACTTAATGTATGCGACGAATAACTGTTGCGGTCCTAAAAGCGATTATCAGGTTTATGTCGCCCGCTCAAAAACACTAAAAGGCCCTTATGAAAAATATGAGGGTAACCCGATTCTTACAGGAAGTAACGACATTCTTTCTTGTGGACACGGTACTGTGACGACAACTCCGGATGGACGCATGTTTTATCTTTGTCATGCTTATTTAAATGGAGCGGGATTTTTTACAGGAAGGCAGCCTATTTTATTAGAGCTGACCATAGATAAAGATCAATGGCTTCGATTCAAGTCTGGAGATATAGCTCAACTTCAACAACCCGTACCATTTCCCGGAACAAAGCAAAAAATCATAAACGAATTTCGTGACAATTTCAAAAGTAAAAAACTTAAAAATGACTGGTGCTGGAATTACCTCTATTCAGATATAGATACAAAAACAGGTAATGGATATCTATTGCTCAGCGGTACTCAAAAAAGTAACAGTCAAAACGGAACTGCCTTATGTGTACGATCCGTAAAACCGAATTATTCATTTGAAACCCAAGTAACAAACTCGAACAAAAGTTTGAAAGGCCTTACTTTTTATGGCGATGACAAAAATCTGGTTATATTGGGATACCAAAATAACGAGTTAATTTTAAAGGAAGTAAAAGACGGAAAAGAAAATATCATAAGAAAAATGAATTTACCGACAAATAAACCTTATCTAAAAATAAAAATAACAGAAGGATGCAATTGTTCATTTTTCTGGAGTAAGAATCAAAAAGATTGGCATATAATAAATACAGACAAAAACGGATATAATCAATTAGATCGCTGGGACAGAGTCGCCCGTCCCGGACTTATTCATTGCGGAGAATCTGATCAACCTGCTGAATTTTCATATTTCATTATTCAATAATGATATTAGGGCCTGCCTAAAATATACAATAAAAATACGGATTTGGAAAAATGAAACAAATTATCGACATAAACTCTTGGAATAGAAAAGAACATTTTTATTTCTTTTCAAAACTCGATGACCCTTTTTGGGGTATTACTACAACCGTTGATTTTACCAAAATCTATTTGCTAAGCAAAGAATTAGAAAAACCTTTTTTTCTTTACTCTATACATTTTCTATTAAAATGTATCAATGATATAGATGCTTTTAAACTGCGAATAGAAGGTGAAAATGTCGTGAAATACGATAAAATCAATATTTCTCCCACAATCGGAAGAGAAGACGGAACTTTCGGATTCGCTTTTTTCGAATATAGTACAGACTTCAATATTTTTATGCAAAACGCTGAGAAAGAGATAAACAGAGTAAAAAATAGCACTGGATTATCTTTCTCTGAAAATACAGGAAGAAAAGATCTCATACGCTATTCAGCTTTACCTTGGTTTGCTTTTTCCGACATGAAACATGCAGATTCTATCAGAACCGGAGATTCTGTACCTAAAATTTCTACGGGAAAATTAATACAAGAAAAAAAGAAATATACTCTTCCTATCTCTATCAGTGCACACCATGGGCTTACGGATGGTCGTGATGCAGCTCTTCTTATACAAAAAATGATCGATGCACAATCTTTATTATGACCGGATTCTCATAGATTCGTATTTTCTAAAAAAGATCGTCAACAAAATAAAACCGCATAAGGCAAAAGGAGCTCCGATCAGTGCCGGATATTGGTAACCCATATTGGCTTGTAGGGGCAATCCTCCACAATAAGCACCAATAGCATTTCCCAAATTGAATGCAACCTGGACACTTGCCGCCCCCAACATTTCTCCACCCTTAGAATAACGAATCAGCAATACTTGTTGCGGGCTTGAAACCGCAAACAGACCGGCTGTACAAAGGCACATTAAAAGGACTGACAACCAAGGAACTTTTGCAAAAAAGAAAATCATGAGCAATACAATGCATATACTCCCCTGTGCAAAAGCCGCTACCCTTCCCGGTGTATATTTATCAGACATTTTTCCTCCCGTCAAATTACCCACGACCATACCAAACCCGGCAAGAACCATAAAGAAAGTAATCGAATGAGGTGAAAATCCGGAAACATGTGTCAACAAAGGGTTTACATAACTATACCAACAAAATACTCCTCCATTTCCCAGCATAGTCGCACCTAATAATAACCATGGTGCTGGAGACTTAAGAAAACGAAATTGTCCTTTCAACCCCATATCCGGCAAGTTCTCGACTTGAGGAACCCACCGCCAAATATAATACATAATAATAACACTCCATGCTCCTACCAAAAGGAAAGTCAACCGCCAAGATATCGACGCGCTCAAAGACGTCCCCAAGGGAACACCAAACAAATTTGCAATAGTCATTCCCGCAATCATAATAGAAACGGCTTCCGATCCTTTTCCTTTATCCGCCAATTTTTCAGCTACGATAGATGCGACACCGAAATAAGCTCCATGCGGTAATCCGGATATAAAACGAGCGACAAGCATTACCCAATAATTCGGAGCTAAAGATGCACAGATATTTCCTATCATAACAATTGCCACCAAACCCATCAGAATACGTTTCAAAGGAAATTTTCTCGCTAAAATAAGCATAGGTGCACCAACACAGACTCCTAATGCATACGCAGAAATCAAATGTCCTGCCGTAGCAATGCTTATATGCAAATTTTTAGCAACATCCGGCAAGATTCCCATCATTACAAACTCGGCGATCCCCAAACCTAATGTACCGAATGCCAATGCTATAAGACTTTTTTTCATATCCTTAAAAATTTTCAGTCGGCAAAATTAAAACATTATCGTAACATAAGGTTTTCTTTAACTGTTTTTTTACGTTCATTCTTCAAAAACGCAGAACTCCTTTTCTATGAAAACATATTAAGTAAAAATAAATGCCTACAAGTTAACAGCCGAAAAAACAGCTTCGGCACAATAATATCCTTCTTCGTATAGATCTGTCAATTTTTTTATATTCTGTTCTATCCGATCAACGACTAAGGGCTTTTGAGGACGTATAACGATTGCCTGATTATTTTTTTCCATCATTTCTATTTCATCCATCGTTTTATTGTACTCACGCATACGGTGACAAAGCCGATTTTTCAATGCCGGATATTTATGATAAAAAAATGGTGGAAGTTTCACCTCTTTTTCTTCTTTTCTATATCCCTTATTACGTGTCAAGACCAAAACCATCTGATCATACCCGTCTTCACAAGCTTTCCGAAAAGGTATAGGATCACAAATTCCTCCATCCAGCATCGGTTTATTATCAATCCATACAATCGGCGAAACAAACGGCAGGCTGCTGGACGCCCTACATATCTGCAATAATCTTTGCGGAGATCGTTTTTCTTCAAAATATTCGGCTTCTCCAGTTTCACAATTTGAAGTAACCATGATAAAACGATCCGGTGATGCAAAATAGGTATCAAAATCATAAGGAAGAACCTTATTGGGCATCTCATCAAATAAAAAGTCCATATTCAATATACTTTTATTGCTCCAAAAAAATTTAGGACTTATATAATGATATTTATCCAATAAGTCTATATTCGAAATTTTAGCTCGTCCCCGTTGTTTCGATGCATACGATAATCCATTACAAGCTCCTGCCGATACACCTATCGTATATGGGAAATAGATGTTTTTATCCATAAGATAATCCAGAACTCCAGAAGTAAATACTCCTCTCATTCCACCACCCTCTAAGACTAAAGCCCAATCACTAATCATAATATTTTTTTGTGTTAGAACAACCAAAAATAATAAAAGTTTCGTTTTTCTATATCAATGACAAAAAAATAAGGAAACCTTTTTCAAAGTTTCCTTATTGACTAATATACCGTCTGTTTTTAATATGCACGGGCAAATAGAACTCGTCGAGCAGAAGGCTTACCGGTTACCATACAAACACCCGGAGTCATATCTCCATCAAAAGGAATGCAACGTATCGTCGCTTTAGTTTCTTCTTTGATACGAGCTTCTGTTTCTGGTGTTCCATCCCAATGAGCAAGGATGAATCCGCCCTCCTCGATCTTTTCTTTAAATTCATCGTAAGAATCGACTTCAACAATATGTTTAGCACGATAATCAAAAGCTTTTTTATAAATATTAGACTGAATATCATCCAGTAACTTTTTCACATACAATTCAATATTATCGCAAGAGACCGTTTCCTTTTCTAATGTATCGCGACGCATTACCTCCATCGTGTTGTTTTCTAAATCCCGTCCTCCCATAACCAAACGAACAGGCACTCCCTTCAATTCATAATCGGCAAATTTAAATCCGGGACGTTTATTGTCGGCATTGTCATATTTGACAGATATTCCCAATTCTTTCAATTTAGCCACGATACCGGCAACTTTCTCATCAATGACAGCCAGTTGCTCCATATTTTTATAAATGGGGACTATTACTACTTGAATCGGTGCTAACTTAGGAGGCAATACCAAGCCGTTATCATCGGAATGAGACATAATCAAAGCTCCCATCAAACGAGTAGAAACTCCCCATGAAGTCGCCCAAACATAGTCGAGTTTATTATTTTTATCAACAAACTGCACATCAAAAGCTTTTGCAAAATTTTGTCCGAGAAAATGAGAAGTTCCCGATTGCAAAGCTTTACCATCTTGCATCAAAGCTTCGATAGTATAGGTATCCAAAGCTCCGGCAAACCGTTCGTTTGCCGACTTAACTCCCTTGATTACCGGCATCGCCATATAATTTTCAGCAAAATCGGCATACACATTCAACATGCGTTGAGCCTCTGCCTCCGCTTCCTCACGGGTAGCATGGGCCGTATGGCCTTCTTGCCAAAGAAACTCTGCCGTACGCAAGAATAGCCTTGTGCGCATCTCCCAGCGCATCACGTTTGCCCATTGATTGCAGAGAATAGGCAGATCACGATAAGATTGTATCCAATTTTTATAGGTACTCCAAATAATAGTTTCGGAAGTAGGTCGTATAATCAACTCTTCTTCCAGTTTTGCTGCCGGATCGACAATAACGCCAGAACCGTCTTCTGCATTTTTCAACCGGTAATGAGTCACAACCGCACATTCCTTAGCAAAACCTTCGACGTGTTCCGCCTCACGGCTTAAATAAGACTTAGGAATCAATAGCGGAAAATAAGCATTGACATGTCCGGTTTCCTTAAACATATCATCTAATTGACGTTGCATTTTCTCCCATATTGCATATCCGTAAGGTTTTATAACCATACAACCTCTTACTGCCGACTGTTCCGCCAAATCGGCTTTTACGACCAAGTCATTATACCATTGAGAATAATTTTCACTGCGTTTTGTCAGGTCTTTCAGTTCTTTTGCCATGTATTTATGATATTTTTATAATCCTAATTTTGATTTCGAGATGCAAAATTATAAAAAAGCGGAATTATTTCATGCTTTTACTATTGAAAATCAATATAGCAATGCACATTTATAACTAATATGTAATCTTTCCTTTTCCTGCTAACTTTAACAAAGCCTCACCCGGGACAAGATAAATTTCCATACGCCGATTTTCGGTTCTATTGGCATCCGATGTATTCGGCATTATAGGATTTGAGTTTCCCATACCATAGGGAACTATGTAGTCTGACACTCCGCCATGCTCTTGTAACCATCCTGCTACGGCACGTGCACGAGATTCGGATAACCTACGTGTATAAGCATCACTGCCTGTATCATCGGTATACGCAGCCAACAAAATATGATAATAATCGGGATTCTCTACATATTTGACAAACGGACGCAAAATCAATTCTGCTCTATCCCACAAAAGTGTATCATTGGGTTGGAAAAGCTGGTCCATCGGAATAACAACCTTTATAACTTCTCCTTTTCGAGGCGTAGATAATTGAGCATGCTTTATCCGGCTCAAACGACGTACTTCCTGAGACAAAGCAGTTTTCAAATTATTGACAGCCGAACTTGCCGGAACTGGTATTTTAATGTTTTCCTCTAAAGTAAGTTCATGGAGGTTTATGTGTATCTCATCTTTTTTTTCTCTCTTTTTAAAAAAGCGTTTTCCCGAATCTATCCAACGAGATATACGGTTTTTCTCTTTTACAGATTGATTATCTTGTGCCTCTATATAAAAAGGACAAGATAGCAATAAAGTCAGCAAATATATGATATAAATCTTGGTTTTCATTAAAAACGAGCTATACGGTACTGGAGACAAACTCTCACAAAAAAACGGAAAGATATATAAATATCATCCCTTTTCATACAATCATAAAAGTAACAATCATTCGAACATTCCTATAGAATCGCAATATTCAAGTTCACCTTGAACTACCATAGAAACATCATCCGCATCAAATCGTGTAAATCCGTTTTTACGAGCATTCGTTATCACATACTCGGTCAGTTCATCTTCTATGATATCGACCTCACTATCATTGTTCTCATCCATATATCCTTTACTTTCGTAAAATTCATATATCAGATCGATTACATAGTTGATATCATCATCAGAAAACTTAGAAGCGACTTCTCCAGGAAGAAAATTCCGAATAAATTTCACGGCGTCATCTTCATCATATTGCAAATCATCTTGTTGGCTCATAAAGATAAATTTATAAAGTTTATCGGGTAAAAGTAAGCAACCTTATCGGCATATCCAAACTCATACACTCTTTTTTGAGTATTTTAAAAATAGAGGAAATAAAAACAAATTAATTTTCTACCTCAAACAAATATTAATTCTCAATTAATAATAAATCGAGCCATAAAATAAGCATGTAAAATTATTTTTGTTAAAACTTAATTTTAAAAAAACCATTTAAATCTTATAAAAATACTTTATTAACGATCTGCTCTACTTTCAATAAATTGTCAAACAGATTCTAAACTTGAAAATAAAATAGAAATGAAGAAAAAAATTTGCACCTGTTTTCTTATGACAGTCATAGGCATGAGTTCGCTGTACGCCCAAAATTGGCGGCTTATAAAACCCGCCTACCCGACAAAAGACGCTTTCGTAGCGGGATACTCGGTTACCGACTTCGGAGCTAAAGGCGACGGTATAACAGATGATACCGAAAGTTTCCAAAAAGGGCTTAACAGCCTGACTAATGTTGGTCCATCAAAAGTTAACGGCGGAATACTATTCGTACCAGCCGGAAAATATGTCATCAAAGGAAATCTTAATATTCCCAAAGGGGTGACAATACGAGGCGAATGGAAAAAACCGGAAAAAGGGCAACCGATAGAAGGGACTATTCTTATGGCATACGCAGGACGAGGAGATGAGAATGCTACCCCGTTGATTACAATGGAGCCAGCAGCCGGAGTCATGGATTTAGCAATTTGGTATCCGGAACAAACTCCGGATAATATCGTACCCTACCCCGCTTCTATCGTAATGGGTAAGCCCAAACATTTCGGGAATGAATATTGTAATGTTAAAAATATTACACTAGTCAACTCCTATATCGGTATTGCAATCTCCCGAGTAAACGGAGGAGGATGTCCGGTCTTTTATGACATATACGGAAGTCCTCTATCGGTCGGTATCGAAATCGACTACATCGCAGACGTAGGTCGTATAGACCGCGTAGATTTTTCTCCGGCTTATTGGTGCGGATCGGGGCTTCCCGACTCTCCAGCAGCAGGCGGATCATTCGATAAATGGATCTACGAAAACGGAACCGGTATCATGATGCGTAAAAACGACTGGTCATATACTACCAATATCACTGTAGAAGGTTATAAAGTAGGGTTCAACGCAGCTCCATCGATTACGAATGAAGGGTCTAAACCCAACGGACAAAATTACCAATTGAAAGTTATCGGTTGTAAAACGGGTATCCAATGCGATGCTATTGCCAACTCAGGAATACAATTTACACGAAGCATCATAAAAAACTGTGAAAACGGTGTAGTCGTAAACAAAGGTACTGCAGGTGCATTGCATTTTCATACTTGCGAAATAGATGCAACTCAAAACGCTTTTGTCACAGATGCAGAAAGCTCTACCCGTATTATGATTCTTCAAAATCAAATTCAAAAGGGGAATGTCAATATCAATGGGGCTATTTTGACTTTTATCGACTGCGATTTTTATAATCCCGCACCACAAATCGTTCTCGGAAGAAATGCCAGAAGCATAATTACGGGAAATCGGTTCAAAGAAAAAGTAAACATAGAGAATCATTCTTTATTGGAATGTATTATAGACCACACTCCTGTTTCATTGGAAAAACTTCCGGAATTTCCCGTGGCAATGTTAGAAAATCAAAAACAAAAACCGGACAGAGAATATTTGTACCTGGCAACAGATCCTGAATTCGGTGCAAATCCTGACGGAAATACCGATAACACTCAAGCTATACAAAAAGCTTTAGATAAAGCTGCTGCTGAAGGAGGAGGAATCGTTTATCTTCCACCGGGGAAATACAAGGTACTAGGAAATCTGAATATTCCTTCAGGAGTAGAATTAAAAGGAGCTCTGGATAACAGCTCTGCTCCTGTCGGTCCCGGGAGTATCCTGCAAGTATATTCAGGGAAAGGAAATTTAAACGCCCAACCTTTTATGACGATGAAAGAAAATAGCGGATTAAGAGGCGTCGTATTCGACTATCCTGAACAAAAAACCTCAGACCTTCCCAACCCTATCGTCTATCCTTATTGCGTACAAGTACAAGGAAAGGATGTATATATTGTTAATGTCGGTATTCGAGCTGCTTATCAAGGTTTCGATTTATTTACATACAAATGCGATAACCATTATATCGATTATATTTCGGGACATTCGTTAAAAACCGGAATAAAAGTAGGTGGAGGATCGGAAAACGGAAAAATCTGCAATCTACAATATAATCTCATCGTCTATGCTTGCGGTTACCAGACAAAATTTGGTAGCTTCAGCAATTCTATAGAAGCTTATAAAGATATGGTATATACCTATGGTTATGAAAACTTCGACTTTTTAGTGGTTGAAAATTGTAAAGATGAATGGTTATACAATAACTTCGCTTTCGGTGCTCAACGTGGATTACTGTTTACCGGCAATAATGCCGAAAACGCTTCTAACGGTATAAGTGTAGGAATGGCGATAGATGGAGCAAGAAGAGCATATTGTTTCGATGCATTAAACAGTAAAGGGTTCGACTTTATTAATAATCAGATTGTATCTACGGGAGAACCGAATACTCGATATATCGAAACAACAGCGAACTTTACCGGAAGAGTAACTTTACATAACTCTGACTATTGGGGCAGCGCTCTACAAGGGGTACAAGTAGAAAACGGGACAGTCAATCTGATTGCAGCCAGCTTCGTACAACCAGGGAAAGACAGATTTGCCAATATTATCGGAGGTAAGTTGAATATTACAGCATCTCACATTACACTGAAAGACCCGCTATTGAATTCAGATAATGAATCTCGATTTTCAGCCCAATCTTCCGTTTTAGATGGGAAAGGAATAACAACCTCGAAATGTGAACTCTGGAAAAATAACATGAGTAACACTCCGACATTGGCGATGCCACAGTCCAGTGTACTAGACAGAACAGGCTGGATCGCCTCCGGCTCAAAAAACAGTAATAGTGCCAATAATGCCATAGATGGGAAAGAGGATACCCGATGGACCAGCGGTTCTCAAAAAGAACCGGGAGACTGGTTTAAAGTAGACATGCGAAACAAACAAAAATTCAATCTCATCATTCTCGACACGACAGGCAGCCCCAACGATACTCCGGCAAAATATGAACTGTATGTCTCTGATGACGACCTTGACTGGGGAGAACCTATCGCAACAGGAGAAGGTAGCAGCATGATGACGATCATCAGTATTCCTACACAAAATGCCCGCTATTTCAAAGTCGTACAAACAGGCAATACGAAAACTAATTATTGGTCGATACACGAAGCGTATGTCATTAACGATGATTATGAAAATGCCGTAAAATCGACTTCTCAAAAGGACTCGAACATTTTTTATGCTAACGGTAATATTTGTTTAAAAGGGTTTTCCGGAAAATCAGAAATAAACGTATTTCGAATAAACGGAGAAAAAGTTTTCTCTTGCCAATCGGAATCTCAACAAGTGCAAGTTCCGATGGAACAAGGAATATATGTTGTTCACGTCAACAATCAAAATCATAGTTTCTGTAAGAAAATAATTATTCAATAAATCTTTTACCAAAACTTGTTCGATTTAATATTAATATAACATTTATTACGTGAAAAAGAATAAGGATATCTCCGTTATACATGGGAATATCTTTATTTTTTCTTTGAAATAAACATTTGGACCTTTCCACAATTAAATCCGATCTATTTAATCATAATTTAATTCCTTTTTTATTCCAAAATAAGAAAATTCATAATACATTGCCCATATCTTTGTTTATTATTAATAAAACAAAATACACCATGAGAAAAAGAATACCTATTATTTCATTTTTATTTCTTTTTTGCTGTATAACAACAGTCTGGAGTCAGAGACCCGTCCCGACAACCATCACATGGGAATTGGCAACACCCCAATACCCTACACCGGATGCATTTGTTTATGCTTTTAATGTAAAGGAGATGGGGGCAAAAGGTGACGGCATAACTGACGACACAGAAGCATTTCAAACAGCATTAAATAAATTAAAACTTATAAATAACGTAGCAACCCGTTTTGGAGGTACAGTTTTTGTTCCTTCGGGAAAATATGTCATAAAAGGCAATCTAACAATTCCCAAGGGGGTCACACTTCGGGGAGAATGGAAAAA
>ERZ857922.3817-NODE-3817-length-12313-cov-4.808207_pt1 | contig 12313 bp, 10 predicted proteins | sample MGYA00519579_ERZ857922 | MGnify/ENA primary metagenome ERZ857922 (study PRJEB31778, sample SAMEA3449375) | human gut metagenome | biome: human gut; feature: human-associated habitat; material: faeces | place: United Kingdom | collected 2010/2012 ... | reverse complement strand
AGGGTATAAACAAGCGAAAACGTATTTGGCGGTTGCGCTTTTCACCTTAGGGAATATGATTGTTCCCCAGCTTTGCCATACGGTTCATATGGGAGGTCCGACCTGGTTGCCTATCTATCTTTTCACATTAATAGGCGCCTATAAATATGGCTGGCGCGTCGGCCTGTTGACAGCGATAGCCTCACCATTGCTCAATTCCGCACTTTTCGGAATGCCTGCATTGTCTTCATTACTGCCTATTCTGCTTAAATCTGTCTTGCTTGCAGGAATAGCAGGATATACGGCACATAGATTTCAAAAGGTATCTGTCTTTCTGATGCTCGTGGTGGTATTGAGTTATCAGATATTAGGAACATTGGGAGAATGGCTGTTGAAGGGAGATTTTTATCTGGCATCACAAGATTTCCGTATCGGCATTCCGGGAATGCTCATACAGATTTTCGGTGGATATTTGTTTGTTAAATACCGATGCAGTATGTGTACATTGTTGATTATCAATAGTATAGCGCTCTAAAAGGTACAACCAGTAGGTTGGCAAGTATCTGAGAATGTGTAAGTTAGTGATTTTTAGCACCATTCTCGGCTTGTACCTCCATTTTGGAAAGTAAAAGTAAGTGTAATTTCTTGAATATCAAAATATGCGGTACAAAAACTTGTGAAAAATACCGTTTTTTGATGAGAAAAGGTACAAAAATAGGCATGATTACTCAACGCAGCTATTAATCATTAAATGTGAAATATGGTCTTAATTCATCACCCTTTCTTTTAAATATTTCTTTGGCTTTTATAATTCTTAACTCTTGAGGAATATGATCATTTATAGGTAGTATTTTGTTTACTACACTTTCAAAAAATACTGGATCACGTTCGGGATTAAATACTTCATCAAATGAGTGTTCTGCGGTCATTACGAAAAATTCAGTTTTTTTCTGACCATCTATGTCTTTTGAAAAGTCAATAGATGTATTTAATGCTTCTAAACTTTTACTAAAATCTAATATGTTATAATAGTTGGCATAAAATGCAGAAAAACCGATATGGGCATCACTCATTAATACTTTTCTTGTGTTTGCTATGACTGCTCTGTATGGAGCGCGTTTCTCTGGTTCTATATATGACAATATTCCACCTCCAACACATGAGGATAGTACGAGTAATAGATTATTGCCCATTATTATATTTAGTTCACGAGTATAATTAAATAGTTCTTTCCAAGTCACATACTCTGTAGAACTAATTCCTATGCAACTTTCGTTACCATGGGCTACTATATGCAAAGTGAATAATGTACCTCTTTTTGTGTTATCTATTAAATCTTGCAATACTTTGATAAATTCAGTTTTAGTTTGAACTTTATAAAAAGTAACGAAATAATTTCCTCGTTCTTGTTCTTTATGGCGAATCTTATTATATAACTCTTCTCCTAATTGTGGATCGTCATATTTTAGCCATTGTATAATGACAATACCTTGTCTTGTAATCTCAAAATCATCCATAAGTACTTTTTTATAATTAAACTTTTCAATATTTAAATTTATTTTGTAAAATATTCACTCTTCAACCAATAGGCATAAATCGGGTCTTGGAACGAGATTTCACCGGCCTTATTATCCAATATATCATTCTTGATAAGGGCAGCCTTTGAGCGGGATATTGAGGTCGTTGAAGAAATTTGATAGCGATGCATCACTTCGGTCGAACTAATGGCCTTTTCGTCGGCAATAAGAGCTTTAAGATAGTTTAGTTGCTGTGTGGTCAATGTTTCGGTGATTGTTACAAACAACAGACTTAACTGCTCCACCAATGCTGTGTGTGCCTCACGTACAATCTCAACGGTACATACATCCTTTGTTCTGAGCCATGAAAGCTGTGCCAACTGCTGTGCGTAGTATGGATGGTTGTCTACAAGCTTCGCAATCAAATGGCTTGCTTCATCGTTGATTTCCTTGCCAGTATCAGCGAAACGACTCTTGAAAAACTCCACGAGGCAAAGCGTGTCAATCTTATTAAGAAACATCAGGTTGCCAAACTTATAAAAGGGTTTGGATGAATCGGTAAATACTTCCATCATCATGTGGCGCTTGCTGCCATAGAGACAATAGGCCACACTCTGGTGCAGCTGCCAATGTGAACGCAACTTTTTCTGGAAATAGTCTGGGTCTGTAAATTCCGCGATATTTTGGAACTCATCTACGCAAATCACGATTTTCAGGCCCTTCTTCCTGGCAATCTTTTCGGCAAGATCGAGCACTTCGTCGGGATTACGCTTTACCTCCTCCCAATCAAAATCGATTGAAACCTCGTTAGTAGAGTCTGTACCGATTGAAATCTTGGGAACAAGATGCGAAAAGAAACTCTTCGCACTCTCGATTGCCTCCTCCCATTTTGTGGAAGTGGCAGCAATGACCTTTTGGGCGAGCAGTGAATAGAAATGTTCCTCGCTACGTACATTGAAAAGGTCGATATGACAGATTCGGAGGTTGCTGTCCTGCGCCATCGCTAATTTTGCGGCTTTATTTACAAGCGAACTTTTGCCCCAGCGACGAGGAGATATAATAATCGTGTTAATTAACGACGTAAAGTTCTGAACCAGTTCGGCTGTTTCTTTCTCACGGTCGGTAAAATTCTTCTCAGTAGCAATCTTTCCAAATATAAACGGAGTTTCCATAACGCTCTATTTTTGATTTCCACCACAAATATAATACATAAAATGTAACTACAAAAGTTGTTGCAACAAAAAGTGTATATACATTTATTGTAGTATCTCGCTGATTGGTGTTGTCTATACATAAATATCAGGATAAAAGTTGTACAATCAGAATGAGTTTCGCTTCCTAGTAAGAAATAATATATTGTTTGTTATAGGTGAAATACGAACTCTACGAATAATATAATAGTATTTAATGTCCTAACGTCCAATGATGTGGTCAAGCAGATTACGGTAAGAGTAAATTCGAAAATCCATTCCTGTAACACATCATAAAATAAAGTAAAACTGCTATATTTGTATATTATATGATAGGTTGAACTATGACAAAAAGTACAATGGGTACCAAGTTGCCAAGAAAGCTGGAGCAGAAGATGCAGATAGTAGGTGAACAAATCAGGCTGGCCAGACTACGCAGAAATCTTAGTATTGCTCAGGTTGCCGAACGTGCCACCTGTTCACCTCTTACGGTTTCACGTATCGAGAAAGGAGCACCGACAGTGGCAATAGGTATTTATCTCAGGGTTCTTTATGCGCTTCAATTAGATGATGACATTCTTCTGATTGCAAAAGAAGATGCAATGGGAAAGGCGTTGCAGGATTTGAGTCTCAAGAAACGTGAAAGGGCATCCAAGAAAGAGTAGATTATGAAGAATCTTGTATTCTAAATGATTGAGATTTGTATCTTCCGAAACTGGCAATATCTTATCTGTTGCTTTACGTATCAATCTGAATGAGAGGGTAAGCAAGAAAAGTTATTGGAAGACTATTTTTCTTTGAGATATGCACCACAAGAAATAGTCACTATGGATAGAGAACATTTGTTGAGTTGTTTCTTCCAGACATTCACGTTTATGTATCAGATAGTTTTGAATATGGAATTTGAAATATGGAAAGGTTAAACGCAAAGATAAACATTTCTATTAAACAGCTATCCACAAAACGCGCCTGTCCACTCAGACTCGTTCCCTATCTGGCATGGTCTACTGAATGGGCTGATTCTTGATTCAATGCGGACGACTTGAAACGGCAAGAACTTGACATTACAGAATATGATTGTTATTATCGTTTGGAATATCCTGATTGGAATTTCAGCATTTGTTAGCTGGGCTATTTTGCTGTCCGCCGAGATTTGACGAAAGAGGGATTCCGTTTTCATCCAATCTATCGAAAAAACACTTACCAATGCAATGTTCTACTGCCTTATCCGAGTCTGGTTATAATTCAGGCTTTGAATTATATCGGTATCAGAAATAAAATTTTAAATTTTTCGGTAATATCTCAATTTACTAGAATGCCAAGACGGCTTCTGTTGATTGTTAATATGCTTTTAAAAATATATAAATGTTTAATAATGATCAAAAAAATAACCCGAGCAAATTAAGCTAAAAAACAACAATCCTAACTAATTGTATGATTATCACAAGTAGGTCTGATTAGTTTTTAGTATCTTTGCATTAAAATTTGTTAGTACAAATGGGAAGAATACTTGACTATATTGCACACGAAACTAACGGAAAGTGCTTTACATCTTTCAAATATTGTTATGATGATTCAACAGCCCCCAATATTGAATATGGATCTTCACATGAAGATTCATATATCAATATGAAAGAATATGCTGAAAGCATTCATGATCCAAATGCCCGTGATATGAGGGCGATTGCTCATACGGCCATGCAAGGTCCCCCTCTTTTTAAATTCTTCCTTGATGGGTCTCGCCGAGTTTACAAAGTAGATGACATTCAATATGATAAAAAAGTTTTTCCTATTGTTAGTGGTCAAATTTCCGTTGCATGCTGCGGGCGAGAAATGAATACAGATAACACATTCAAACAGTTCTACAGAGTTGCGGAGGAAGCATATCCAGTAGTATGCCTACCTGTTACAGCTAATGAAGAAGGTATAGATAACGGAGTGTATTTCAATAATCTATGTAATAAAATCAATCAGCTTTCCTTCATTAAAAACGGAGGGTATGAAATAGGAAAGGTATTGTATTATCTTACTAAATTAGAAGGTAACGAAACTTTAGAGAACAAAGGGATAGCTCGAATTCAAGATGAGATGATTGATTGCGAGAAACGCATCGTATCCTGGTTGATGAGTAAACATCTCCTAACTCATAAGCAATATCTTATTAAAGATGGATCTATACAATACAAACCTATGAAACATGGGGATTATAAAGAACTTACTCGGATTCGAAACAACTACCGTCATGTTGTTGGAGTTTCAAAGAGGTTCAATCCTAATCTAATGAAAGATAATAAGAATCAAAGTAGTGCCGGGCAGATTGCAAATTTGCCATTATATCATCGAACGCCTGCATTTATGTGGAAACCTGGAGAAGAATGGGGAAATGTAAATTTTGCAATCTGGTATGTACGTATCAGAGAACGCCGATATACAACAACACCTTATTCCGGAATTCTCAAAATTGAAAAAATGCTGATGACTGGCGACGAGGCAGAGAATGGACTTGAAACCGATGAAGTGGATATGATTACAGCTAATATTATAAATGAGCGTAATCCTGTATGTTATGGTAATGACGTAAGATGGGCAAACCATTTATATCCGGTATATATGACAGAATGCTTCTGCAAAAGCCGCTTTAAAAGTGATATAAGTTTTATCAATTTATTCTAATATATGGAAGCTATCGGCAAAATTATAGCAACAGAAAAACAACCTTCAACTATTGAAGAGTTTACATTTTGGACGCGTAAGGATTTGAAATTGAGACCTTTTGATGTGGTTGTGGTCGACCACGTTAAGGATACACAAGGTAATCCGACCAAAACTTATGGTGTGATAGAGGAAATTTCACATATGACGGACTCTCCGAGCGCTTTAGCTGGGTATATTTCTAGTGATTTTGGTCAAGTTGATTCTCAATCTTATACAGAACGTATAGGTATGAATTACGTAAAATGTAAGGTTGTAGGTAACACCAGTAATATATATATTCCTGTTCAGGAAGGTCGAAAAGTTTACCTTGCTGAACGAGATGAGATTATGGAAGCTTTAGGATTAAACGATGTCAAACATAAGCTTCCTGCTGGATATATCGAAATGTACGAAGGTGCAAATAGACAAACATTACCTGTTTTCTTCAATTCGCATTTCCTTATTGGCCCAGAAGGTGCTCACCTGAATATTTCCGGAATTTCAGGATTGGCATCAAAAACTTCATATGCCATGTTTTTGATGAAAGCTATCCAGGATTATGCAATCAAAACGAAAGATGAATCTGTTGCCTTCATTATGATGAATGTAAAAGGAACAGACCTCTTGAAAATTGATCAAAAAAATACACGTAAAGATGAGCTAGAAAAAATCAAACCCATTTATGACCTTTTAGGGCTAGATATGGAGCCGTTTAAGCATGTAAATTATTTTTATCCGTATTCAAAAGATTATACCTCATATACTTATGAAAGAATAGAAACCATTAAGGATCGTCTTGCTATTGGGAATGCGTTTCAGTATAAATATTTGTTTGAGACTGATGAAGATAAGGAATGCCTTGATCTATTATTTGCCAATGTGGATGATCCTAATGAGACTGTAGAATCAATTATTAATTTTATTATCTCGAATAGTGGAGGGTTCAACGGTATCGAATCATGGGAAGATTTCAAGAACGAACTTTACAATCAAACTCAATCCGATAAAACGGGAAAAGCTGGGAAAGAGATATCCGTAATGAGCTGGCGTAAATTCTATCGATTGTTTAATAAGAGTTATCAAAAATGTCAGCAAATGTTTACCAATAAGCTGGGAAATGGAGTCCGCCTCCGCGATCAGATTGCAGGTATTGGAAAAAATGATGTTATGGTTATTGACATTGCCAAACTTGATGAAGAATCTCAAGGCTTTGTCTTTGGCGACGTAATGCGTGCTGTATATAATCTAAAATTAGGATCAACAGACCGTGCAGATTCGGATATTCCAGATCGTATTATAATCTTCATTGATGAGTTAAACAAATATGCATCAACAGAAGTGCCTAAGACTTCCCCGATTCTTCACCAGCTACTTGATATTACGGAACGTGGACGATCGCTGGGTATCGTACTTTTTGGAGCTGAACAATTTGTAAGCGACATACATCGTCGAGTAAAAGGCAATTGTGCAACTCAAGCATTCGGTCGTACAAATGCTATTGAGATATCACGTGATGATTTTCGTTTTGTTCCAAGTGTATATAAAACGATGCTAACTCGTATGAAGCAGGGCGAGTACATCATTCAGAATCCTGTTTTTCGCTCCATGCTGAATATTAAATTCCCGCTCCCAATATATAAATATTTCGACTGATTAAATTGATAGATATGAATGATGACCCCAAAATAGGTAAAGATGTTATTGAATCTTTGACACTTGGTATGTATGAGGATTGTAGATTCATTTACCGTGAATACATACAAAATTCAGCAGATCAAGTTGACAAAGCCGTAGCCGAAGGTCTTATGGCTCCAGGTGAAGATGAAATATACATTACTATTGATTCAGAAAACCGTCGTATTGTTATTGAAGATAACGCAACAGGAATTCCACAAGAAAAAGTAATTCCCATTCTCCGAAACATAGCCCATTCAACTAAAAAGCGAGGTGAGGATAAAGGATTTCGTGGAATAGGACGTTTGGGTGGCCTCGGGTATTGTTCCAAACTTATTTTTGAAACATCATATTCTGGAGAGAACGTATGTTCCACCATGACATGGGATGCGGATCTATTAAAACAAATTATCAATGATCGCAATACGTCAGAAGAAGCGGTAGATGTATTAAGTCGGGTAACAACAACTTCAACAAAAAAAGAAGCTGTTGAGAAACATTATTTTAAAGTAATCATGGAGAATGTAAGCTCTGATGAATTACTTAATATTGATAGTGTTAAAAACTATTTATCCATGGTAGCTCCCGTAGATATTTCTTCTAAATTTCTATTTTCTTCGCAAATCTCAGATTTCATAAAAAAGCATGGATTAAAAGTTGATATTTATAATATTTATATCAATGGAGAACAAATCTATAAGCCTTATACGACCTATATATACGGAGATGACAACCAAGGTGGCAAAAAGAAAGTAGATGAGATCCTGGGTGTAGATTTTCTTTTGGCTAAAGATGATGATGGAAATATCATCTATTGGGGCTGGTATTCGCTATCACATCTGAATGGTCAAATGAAACAATGAAATATTGCCAGAGGTATTCGATTAAGAAAAGAGAATATACAGATTGGTGACGAAGAGATATGTAAGAAGTTTTTTACCAACACATCCGATCAGCGTTTTTCCTTTTATTATTTTGGTGAAATACACGCAGTCAGCAAAGACTTGATTCCGAATTCTCGAAGAGACTATTTCGGCGAGAATAAAGCCTTGCAGGACTTTGAAAAACGAGTTAAGAAAGATTTCCTGACTCTTAGGGAGATGTGTTATGATGCTTCTGATATAAAAAAGAACTTACAGACTATTGCTAAGAAAGATGAACTTGAAGAAAAAATAAAGCGTAAAGAAGAGACCGGTTATTCAAGTAAACAAGAGCAAGAGACGCTGCAACAACAACTTGAGGAATATCAGAAACTGTCCATTGAAGCACGTAAAAGATTAGATCGAAAAAATCAAAAGATTGAAGAATCCAATTCTTCCTTAAAAAAAATTATTGATCACTTTGCCTCAAACATGGGACAATCTGTCGGAAGTGTGCAACCTTCATCAATTCCATCTCCTAAACCGGGGAAAGAGGGTAAAACAAAGTTCCGGACAGACAACTCGATATATTCACAATATACCAAGGCAGAGAGAAAATTGATAGGAAAAATATATACATCTATAGCTAAAGCTATTCCTGATGAAGGTCAACGCGAAGCTTTAATAAAAGTAATAGAGGAGGATCTTACGCGATGAATCGCAGAGTATTACTACTTGAACCTAATTATAAAAACAAATTTCCACCTATTGGTCTTATGAAACTTGCAACCTATTTTAGGTTGAGAGGTGATGATGTTGTTTTTTACAAAGGAGATCTGAAAGAATTTGTGATTAATCAAATCACAGAATTATGTATTGCTAAACTTTCAGAATTAGATAACAGTATAAATTGGAAATTACGTTCGGATAAAATTTCGCTATACATAAAATATCGAAAGAGAGAATATCTGAATAGAATTGGACTTGAAGATTCAGAGATTGCGCTTATTCTAGTACCTTGGTTAGAATACTTTAAGAAATATTATCATTCAGGAGAGTATAAGAAACATCCTCAATGGGATTGGGTAGGGGTTACCACTCTTTTTACTTTCTATTGGGATATTACGATTGAAACCATTGAGTTCGCAAAAACTATGGTTAAAGATCTTAAAAATTTGATGGTTGGAGGTGTATTGGCTTCCATCCAACCTAAAGAAATTGAAAAGGCAACAGGTATTCTCCCTCATGTTGGGACATTGCATACCCCTGGCAAAGACATAGACGAAGACAATCCATATATTATTGACGAGTTGCCATTAGATTACTCTATTCTTGACGAGATTGATTATGTCTATCCTGACAGCGGAGCATATTACAGTTATTCAACCCGTGGTTGTATCAGGAAATGTGCTTTTTGTGCAGTATGGAGGATTGAGCCTAAGTATCAAGAATATATTCCATTACAGGACCGTATTGAGCGAACCAGACGTCTCTATGGAGAACAGCAGAATCTTTTGCTGATGGATAACAATGTATTGGCTTCTTCAAGGTTAGAAGAAATTGTTCAAGATATTAAAGCGTGTGGATTTACCAAAGGTGCCAAGTATATTGAACCTAATTGGTATAAAATATCTATTCGTAATTTACGGTTAGGAATAAACAATCGGGCATATATCAGAAAGTCATATAAATTACTTCAAAAACTAAACAATCAGAAATCGCTGAACGAAGCTACTCGTACTCAGATATATGCTTTGCGCGAACGACACGGTCTGCTTCATCCAGAAACATGTACACGAGAAGCCTTACTTGCAACGTACAAAGATTTTGCTCCCTTTTTTGATATGAAGAATACAAAGAATGCTGGGAGATTACGTTATGTTGATTTTAATCAAGGTGTTGATGCACGCCTATTTAATGACAGAATTGCTAGTCTGTTATCTGAAATACCGGTGCGCCCACTTCGTATTGCATTTGACAATATAAAGACAGAGCCTGAATATACAAAAGCTTTGTCAATGAGCGTACAACATGGAATGAAAGATTTCTCTAATTACTTGTTGTATAACTTCACAGACAAACCAACGGATTTATATCATCGTATGCGAGTCAACGTGGATTTGTGTGAACAATTAAATGTGAGTATATATTCATTCCCGATGAAATATCATCCAATAAGCGGTGAACATAGTCATGACAGAGATTATATTGGTCAATATTGGAATAGAAAATATATTCGGGCTGTGCAGGCCATTCTGAATGCAACAAAGGGGAAGATTGGTCGTGGAGTATCATTCTTTGAGAAAGCATTTGGAAGTAATGAAGAAGAGTTTATGGAGTTACTGATTATGCCAGAAACGTTTATTCTGTTCAGATTCTTTTTCGAGCATCTAGGGTATACTCAAAAATGGAGAAAATTAATGAATCAACTCTCTTATCAGGAAAGAGAAGAGTTATATCCAATAATATTTAAAAATAATTTTAATCATATCGAGGATTTGACTACTAATCCTAAATTTCTACAAATTCTGCAATATTACAGAGATTATAGGAAAGATATAGCAGATCCCAAATCAGAACTCTTTCGTTTAAAGGTAGAGTTTGATGCACAACAGATAAATAAATGAAAATGCAAACGATTCTTGATCTTTCATATAGTAAGGCTAGAAAGTATTTCTTGGAATCACAGAACTATTGTAATTTACAATTACCTGTATATATTGATTTTAAGCCTGTTCTAGATTATGTTCAAAAAACAGTAGATAAAAAAGAAATTAGGGATATTTTAAAAGATCCCAAAGTAATGCCTTCTAACTATGAAAACGTAAATCACAAGATACTAATTAAGAAAGATGCGCTATATTCATACAGGCCTGTCCAGTTAATTAATCCTTATTTGTATTACTTACTTGTCAAAGCAATGACAAATAAAAGTAGTTGGAAAGAGATTAAAGATAGATTTACGACTTTAAGGGTCCCTAACATAGAAGTTGCAAGTATTCCTAAGGTTAAAGGAGATGCTGATAAATCTCATTCATCTGCGTCTGTAAGCTTTTGGTGGGAGCATGTCGAGCAGAGAAGTCTAGAGTTGGCTTTGAAATATCGATATATGTTTGTTACCGACATTACGAATTGTTATGGTGCAATATATACTCATTCAATTGCATGGGCTTTCATGGGAAAGGACGTGGCTAAAGCAAAACGTCAAAATCTTGGATTATTAGGAAATATTGTCACCATTTTATGCAATATATGCAATATGGTCAAACAAATGGCATACCACAAGGAAGTGTATTGTCGGATTTTATTGCTGAAATAGTGCTTGCATATGCGGATAAAGAAGTTAGTAAAAGATTAGGCAAAGAGGGTATAACTGATTATTATATCATAAGATATCGGGATGATTATCGTATATTTAGTAATTCAAAGGAAGATATAGAGCGCATAGCATTTTTTCTTCAAGAGGTCCTTTCTGGACTAAATTTTCAATTAAATGCTAAAAAAACATATTTAACAGAAGATGTAATAAGTGAATCTATAAAGCCAGATAAAAGAGCTTATATTTCTGGAGGGCCTATATACAAAAAAACACAGAAAAGAATATATTCAACTTTGTCTAATCTTCAGCAAGAGGCTCTTTTTATTCATCAGTTTTCGAAGCAATACCCCAATAGTGGAATGTTGATAAAGCTTCTAACAACTTTTGCACATAGATTGGTTAAGAAATTTGCTGTTTGTGGTGATGTCCGTATTTTAATATCAATTTTTACTGATATAGCCCTTTCAAGTCCGAAATCATATAAGATTGTTCTCGCTATTCTCAGCAAACTCATTAGTAAGTTTACAACAACTAAAGAGAGAGAGGAAATTGTTAAAGATATCTATATGCGATTTCAAAGATTTCCAAATATCGGAGAAATTCAGATTTGGATGCAACATATTACTTATAAATTACCTCATTCTATCTCATATACTGAGGATATTTGTAAGATAGTAAATAAAGAATCCGGAGTTGAACTATGGAATAATGATTGGGTGAATGATGCATATAAAAGGGCATTTCCACAATATAAAATTTGTACAGATTGGATACGAGATAGTTTTACACCTATAATAGATATTGATGAGGTTAGTTTATTTGATGTCTATTAATGTAAAATTTATCAATGTTTCATTACAGATAAACAAGAGGTTGCACGTATTCTTTGCCAAGCAATAGAGAATGGAAATAATACGAGAACAGTTACCATCCATATAGCTTCTGTACGAAGAAAAAGTATTGGTAAATCTTAAGCTACCATTAGTTGGAGTTATGGACTCTTTAGAATAGATTGGCGTCAATTATTAAAATAAACCCATAGCGAAAAAGTAAATTTGGGCAAAGCGTAGCGAATTAGCT
>ERZ857922.3810-NODE-3810-length-12328-cov-2.597409_pt1 | contig 12328 bp, 14 predicted proteins | sample MGYA00519579_ERZ857922 | MGnify/ENA primary metagenome ERZ857922 (study PRJEB31778, sample SAMEA3449375) | human gut metagenome | biome: human gut; feature: human-associated habitat; material: faeces | place: United Kingdom | collected 2010/2012 ... | reverse complement strand
ATACTAGACTGTTATACGAAAATGCTTTAACTGTATTATTTGCAAATAAGCTCAGTATGCTACAAGTGAGGGGAGGACATTTCTCAAATCCTAATATAAACATTGCTTATGATACAGAAAATTTGCGAATTCATGGTTACAGTATTTTCAATGAAAAAATACGACCAATAAGAGAAAATACATATGAAGCATTTCAAAAAATACAAAAAATGTATAGAATTTACCCAAATCTTGATATTAAATAAAATGGATTGCGCCGGCAGAAATTCTGCCGGCATTTTTTTCGCAAAAACTTTCTTTCCGGAAAAAATTCCAGCATACTAGAAATAGAGCAAAAAAAACTTAAAAAAGGAGACTTTGTCAATGGAAAAATTGTCGATGGAAGAATTGGAAGAACTAAAAGAAAAAGAATTCGATGAAATAGCCGAAAGAATCCAAAACACAATATCACTGTTTAGAAAAATTGCCTGTGTTTTGGCGGTGATAATTGCCGTTGCGTTTATATTTTTTCACGTGCGGAAGGATTACAATAATTATTCCGGAAGCCAGCTTGTGATGGCTGAAGTGGTTGATATTGAAGGTACCAGTGATAAAAATATCAGCGTAACATATCGATACAACATTGCCGGTAAGGAATATGAATCGGATAAAATACAATACACAGAAAAAATCAAAAGAGGAGATAAAAAGGAAATCAGGGTTAAGAAAAGCAACCCTGAGGTGATTCTTCAGTATAATGATGTCGATTTTATTGTAATATATGATGTAGTGATTGGATTGTGCCTTGAGCTGGCAGTTTTGTGGCTGTATGCAATGGCAACTTGTATGCTTGAGGAAGATGACGCCTGGCGTAATATTTTCGTCAATCGTGGAAGAGAATAAGAAGAAAAACAAAAAAATAAATCCAGAACATAAGATTTAAATCACCCGGCAGAAATCCTCTGCCGGTATTTTTTTCGCAAAAATCTTTCGGCCGGCAAAAAATCAAGCATACTAAAATAGAACAAAATACTTCTTAAGAAATGAAAGAAATGAAAAAAGGAGCATCTGCCGATGAAAAATATGGAAAATTTGAAAAAGCTAAAAGAAAAAAAAATCGCTGAGAGAGCCGACAAAATCAAGAACACAATATCGCTGCTTAGAAAGCATGCCTTCGTGCTGGCAGTAATTGTCGCTGCGTTTATGATTTTTCATACGCAGAAGGATTACAACAATTATGCGGGAAGCCAGCTTGTAATGGCTGAGGTAATTAATGTCGAAGGTGCTGACAATAAAAATATCAATGTAGTATATCGGTATAATATCGCCGGTAAGGAATACGAATCGGACAAGATACAATACCTAGAAAAAATAAAAAAAGGAGATAAAAAAGGAATCCGGGTTAAGAAAAACAATCCGGAGGTGATTCTTAAGTATAATGATATCAATTATGCCGTGCTCTGTGATGTATTGATTGGATTGTGTCTTGAGCTGGCGGTCTTATGGATGTATAAAATGACAATCTATATGCTGCCGTCTGTGGAGGAATAAGTTAAGGCGGAAAGTGTTGAGACTGCGACAAAATCAGGTGCGTAACATTTGCGCAATTGTGGAAGAGAGCAAAAATAAAAACAAAAAAATAAGTAATCCTAACAAAAAAAGCCTACATGTATTTTTCTAATCGTAATCGGCATTTTGCATATTAATTATGCAAAAAAATAAAGAAGGGAGAAAAAAATAATGAAAACATATACACAAGATTGCTTATTTAGCAACAGTTTTTTTGTGCACCTGAAAAGCAACAAAAATAATTGAAAAAAATCCGCAAAAATATCACTAGCCGGTAAAAATTTCGGCATATTGTTTTTACAAAAAAAATAAGGAGGTACTCTTGTGGACGACAAAAAAGAAGCAATAGCAACACGCATTACAATCGTATTGCTTGTACTGATTCTGACTGCAGCGGCTGGGGTTTTTGCGTATACCCTGAAACTGCATGGCTGCTACAAAAATAGCATTCAGGTGACCGCAGAAATTGATGATATCGCAATTGATAACCAGAGCAACATACAGGTAACTTACAAATATACATATAACGGCAAGGAATATACAACGCAACGTTCATCCCGCGTTGAAGAAATGAAAAGAGGAGACAAAAAAGAAATTAAAATAAGCAAGACTGATAAGTCAGAAGTTCTGCCATACGAATCTGAAGCTGAATACATACTGCCATTTGCAGCAATTGATGCAATGCTGCTACTGCTTGTGTGGATATTGTGGTCAAAATACGTGAATAAAAAATAAGATACAGGAGGGTTACAGTATGCCGGAAGAAGAAATCAGCAAGGAAAGAATAATAAAAACAGGGCGAATGTTAGAAAAGGCTGAAAATATAGCTGTTATTATACTTATTGCTTTTCTTGTAATACCATGTGTGTATACGGTTAAAGATAGCATTAATACACATAACGATTACAAAAACAGTGTGCTTGTAGAAGCTGAAGTAATTGAGGTTCTTGGGTACGAGAAAGACGAGGTCGTCATCAAATACGGATATCAAGTTAAAGGGAAAACATACGAAGCAACAGCCATGCGAGACAATAAGAGTATCAAGCCTGGAGACAAAGAAACAATCAGAGTCAGCAAAAAAGACAGCAAAAAAATCTTTAAATACAACTCTGAACCGGAAGCAATCTGGAATGATATCTTCCCTTTATCCAGGCTGTCCTGATTGCTATCCTGATATTTGTTCAGAACCTGGATGAGAAAATAGATGATGGGCGAAAAGCAAGAGGGGAAATAGAAGACGCTTAAAAATAGCAAGAAAAAACTATACCGGCAGGGAAACCTGCCGGCATTTCTTTACCTGAAAAATTCAGCATATTGTATATGTACATAAAAACACCGGATAAACCGGAAATAAAAAAAAAGAAATGAATTAAAAAAATGGACAAAAATTACAAACCAAGTGAGAGACAGAAGAAATGCAAGAATTCGTTTCCGTATATGGGAAAAGAAATGAACAAAACATACTGCAGAAAACTGATGCAGGAGGGAAGAGATGCAGAAGAGGATGATATGTCTGTATGTGTCAGCAATGAGCAGTGCGAGAACTGCCCGGACTATGAGAGCCGGTATATTGAATATCCGATTCAGGTCAACAGCATCAAATGTGATAAAATGAAACAGCTGATGATGGGACGTGCCGGTAGTTTGGTCAAGATTCGCCCGTGCAATAAAGAATATGGAGGTAAAACATATCTTGGACTGTATCTCGGAAATCAGCCGTGGTCCCAGACTGTAAGTTACAATAAAGAATTAGGTGAACTGACAGTTGGAATGGCAACAAATCCGGCAATTTACGTTTTTGATTTGCAACGAATCATCTTTGGTGCTGAGAGCTGGTGGGGCATTATTGAAAGCCTGGAAGAACTGAAAGATATTACCGATGATGACATTAACAACATCTGGTATGTTAAGGCGCTGAAAGCGATGCATAAGGATGAACCGGAGGAGACGACTGAAGAGAAAATGAAACGTATTTCTGAAGCCGTGAAAGAGCATCCGGAAAACTTTGATGTGGCAAATAAGATTCGGCTTGGAAGGTATTATGCTTTTGTAAAGCCCTTTGATGTTACTTTTGAAAATTATGAGAGGGTGCAGGTTTCTGAAGGCTGTGTTTGCAGGATTAAAAATGACGGAAATGTTATTTTTGAAGGCTCTGGAGCAGAGATGCCAGAGAAAGCTTTAGAATACATTAAGAAAAATGCAGCAAAATATCTGGTAGATGTAACAAAATTGTTCTAGTTTTTGAAAGACAGCGGATTTTTCCACTGTCTTTTTTTAAGATAATTTTATTGTTGAAGTAATTTTGCAATTTAAATATATGAAATAACAAAAATCGCTTGCCAACGGAGAGCAGGGAATCCTTAGCCGATAATATCGTCCGCGGGTTTGAATTCCTGTTCAGAGTCTTGTTGCGAGCGCGAAACACGAGGAATCAAAACATATATATAGGAGGAAAAAATTATGAGCGACAATAAAAAAATGATGGAGATTGCGGAAAAAATTATTAAAGAATATTCAAAAGACTTCAACACTGATATCATCGATATGTATCGTGTAGATTTTGATAACATGAAAGCATTATGCGATAAAGAATTTGAGAAAAATGGAGTTAAAACAGATTATGAATATCAGTCAGTAGATGCGTTATCGCAAAAACGAGACTTTATGGTTCTTGATGCATACGTAAAAGGAGAGTCTGACAGATATGAAACGCCGCATAGAGAATGTGATATAGAAAATATCGTAAAATATGCAGCAAATTACGAAAAAGAAGTATCAGATGGAGAAAGAAAGCCTACACTTGAGCAGACAGGGCGGCTTGCTAAACTCTATAAACGGGAAATGAAAAAGGATATGGATGACCTGCTTAAAATTGCAGATGCCAGGTCTTTTGCGGAAAGAATGGATAAATATATTGCAGAAAGTTCTTCAAAAGACGAGAATGTACAACAGGCCTATAAAGCAATAGATGACTTTATATACGAAAAAATACCAGAAAATGAATTTGACAAAGTAATGCAGAGCCAGACACCAGAAACGATTAAGGACGCTTTCGATAAAGTAATTGAAGATATGGGAACAATTCCTTTTGGATATCCAGAATATGATGGAAGTTATGGAAAAGATGCTGAGGTAGACGGTGATTTTCGTGCGCCAGCAGTTTTGCATATATACGAGAATTATATAAAAGACAATATAAAAGATATTTCAAAAGAACCTGCAAACATAAAAGCTATAGATGCTTAATATCATTACATTCAACAATACTGATTTTGTAAGTGCATATCTGCTTGAAGCGGAAATACTTGAAAAATTCGAAAGTAAAGACGTAACGGAAATGATAAAAATATGTTATGAACAGGCGTTTTCACTAATTAATGAGTCTTCGGAATATGCAAGCCGCCTGTATTGTATGCGTGGACGTTTTTGGGAATCCATTGGAGACAAAAAAGAAGCGTTAAAAGACTATAAAAAAGCATTGTTGTTAAACCCTGATGAATGTCAAGCAATGCTTGGAGTTGGAAGTTTGCTTATGTTTGATGGAAAATATACAAGTGCAGAGCTGATGTTTGAAAAAATCTTAATAAGGTTCAGCTCAGATATTGGAGCAGAAGAAAGGTATTGTATTAAGAGGGCTTCTGAAAAACTTATTGCGTTGTATGGAGATTTAGATTTTAATTCCGAAGAATATAAACGTATTGCTGAATTTGCAGCGTTTCTTTAACGTTGTTTTTTCCTCATATTAATAATGTATCAAAAAAAAATAACAACGAAAAGGAGATTAAATTATGGGTATGTACGATACACTAAACGGTGAACAGGTAAAATGTTTTCCTTGGTTTAGCTTTTATGTGTCAGCAATGGACACAAAGGGCGTTGTCACAAGTCATGGTGGAGATTTAAAGTATTACGGTAACGGAAGCGAAATCCCTTACCGCTCCATGGCTTACAATTACGGCAAAAACTTCATTATTTTTGATTTTACACCGGAACTTGGCACTGATGAAATCGGAGAATGGGTTGCACATGTGATTGAAAATGGCCGCCTGAAAGCTTCCTTCTACAGAAAAGATGCTGATGATGAATTTGAAAAAATGCTTAAAAAAAGCACCAAAAATATCGGCTATTATGGCGATGACAACTTTAAGTTTAAGACGCTTGAAGATGTAAATCAGTATGCCAAAGAGGCAAACGCATTGCGTTGCCAGATTACTGATATGTATAAGCCGGCCAATGCGATTATGAGAGAGTGGTCTAAGACACTTCATGAATCTAAGAATCTGGAAAAAGGAAGCGAAGAATATGCCACATTTCAGGAAAAAGTGCATGACTTTATCAAACGGCATGATGAAGAGCTGGCTAAAATTAAGCCAATTATTTCTAAACTCAATAAGGACTTTGTTGATAAATGGATAGAAAAAGATTCTGAGGAATACCTCAAGATGTCTGATTTTGGCGAGAGTGTTGAATCTGGTATCCTGACTTTGAAATGTAGAAAAAAACAGGAAAAAGAATCAGCAGAAAAAATTGAAGAAGCTAAAAAACACAACATCTTTTTTGACCGTCAGAAGGAATGGCAGCTTTACTGTGAATACTTCAAGAAAACATACGGAAAAATGCTTGAAAAAGAAGGCGAGGAGTTTTGGAAGAAGTATTTTGAGTGGTGCGAGATTACTGATGAGGAAAGAGAGAAGGTTGATGAGCTGAGGAAAGAGCTGGGGGTGTGATTGTATATTGAAAAAGAGCGAAGAGAGTAATAAGAGCGAAGTTTTTGACTTCGCTCTTTTCAAGTTATTTAAACACTATTTTTCTTCTAAATCATCGTATGAACTATTATCATAATTAAACTCTTCATCTTTGGATATCTCTATTTTAGATTTTTCTTCCTGAATATGCTTTGCTTTTTCCTGTTCTATTTTAATGGATTTGATGGTCTTTTCAATATTTAAACCAAATGATGATAGTATTGCATAATTTTCTCTGGTTTCCCTATTGTTACTACGAGAAGATATTATCCCCACTATATCCTCGTTTTTATAAATAAAAATTCTACTTTTCCCACCTTTGCAATACTGATAATCATTAAGCCCAATAAAGCTCAAAGATTGTTTTTGATAGTTCGCATTTTCTTTTAATGGGCGAATAATAGTTTTATAGAAATCGTAACATTTATCTGGGGCTAAATCAGCAAAAGAATTTTCTGGTTGTGCAAAACATTTTTCAATTGCTGGAATTAATATTTTTTCATATGTTGTGTGCAAAAAGCTAAAATAAAAATCCTGTCTATTTCTGGAAATATATTCAGTATTAAACACTAACTTATCAATTGCATCAAGATTAATCTTTGGCACTATCTGCAACAAAGCTTTTTGTGTTTTAGGACTTAACTCGCTTTTAAAAAATTCACAATATTTAATACGTTTCCCTTTATCGTCCACTAATACAGAAGATGTATTCATTGCACAATCCATCCCAGCATCCGAAGAGACAGTGCTTTCATCAACAAGAGGGGCAAGCGATGACCCACAATCATATACAGGAGAAATTCGAATGCCATCAGAAGATTGTAAGAGAGCCCAGTTTCCATTGTGCCTATCGGTATTACCAATAAATGCATCTATAATGAACATTTCGTAATAGAAATCGCTTAGTTGCTCCTTAGATATGATATCGTCCATTTTATTAAAAACTTCATCCATATATGGCAAAGACAATTTTTTAGCGTGAGTATTATCGAGACTACTTAATTCCAATTTATTAATTTCATACATCATTTCTCCATTTTTTCTTACATCTTGACATGCACATGCTATTTTTGTTTTTCCATTTTCATCAACATATTCGCCAAGGATTGTTTTTTGTGCTGGAATTCCAATGATGTTATAAATAGAACAGGATATATGTTCTGAGATAGCATTATTAATATATGACAAATCACGTCCTTTTTCTCTTGTTGGGTCAGGAAACTTTAATAAATATTTATTTCCATCATCCATTAATACTGTTTTCTTTTTTTCGGAACCAGCATATTCGTTCAATAGTGTTTTTGTAATATGCTTGTTTAAATTCATTCTATAAGCCCCTCCTTTAATTCAGCTCTAATATATTGCAATTCATTTAGCGTAATATATCCATCACTTAATGTGCTTTTTAGATAAGCGTCTATTAATTCGTAAGCGAAAGTTAATTCCAAATAATTACTGCTTGTCTTATTTTGTAAATATGTTTCTTTTTTTTGTAAAAAATTGTCGTATTCATCATCAATGAATGATAAATCTTTATGATTAAAAATTTCTTTGATGTGCCTCATACTTACACCTCCAATTCTATATATGATTATATCATAGCCGTTAATTATTGTAAATTTTATGATTTGCTAATAATATGTCGAAATTTAATTTTGACAAAATATTTTATTTTCGTTCACCTTAAAGAATTTTCCGGCATATTAGATATATACTCAAAAAAGGAGACAAAAAACATGACAACAGATAAAATCCTCGCAATAGATGTCGGAACCGTAGACTCAGGCTATGCAATCATTCGGTTTGACAAAGACGATATAAAACTATTATCATTCGGCAAGATTGCAAATGAGGCCCTTATGCAGATAATCAAAAATGACGACTATGACCAGCTGGTTTATGAACAGTTTCAGAGCTTCGGAATGGCTGTCGGGGAGAGCACGATTGAATCTATCTTGTGGAACGGAAGACTCATCCAGGCGGCAATGGACCGAGACATTCCGGTTGATAGAATTTACCGAAAGGAAGAAAAACTCTGCCTCTGCAATACCCTGCGGGCGAAAGATGCCAATATCCGTCAGGCGCTGATTGACCGGTATGCAAAAACAGATAAAAAAAATGGAAAAGGAACTAAAAAAGAACCTGACGTGTTCTTCGGGGTGAAGAAGGATGTCTGGTCGGCGATTGCTGTTGGGGTGACGTGGAGAGAGAAGATGGAAGAGGAGAAGAGGGAGAAAGAAAATGGAGAGAAATGAGGAAAACGAAATGCTAAAACTGAGTGAAATTGATGTCAATAAGTGCTTTATTGATGATACGGTTGGCTTTTGGGATGGATTCTGGGAAAGAAGAAACGGACTTGGAGCCGCCCCGGTATATGCTGACCCTGATAGTGCAAGCGAAACACTAAGAAATTACCACCAGGCATTGTGGAGCCGCAAACTGCCAAACGGCGAAGTAATGACGCTACAAAAAGGCAAAAAGTCTGATTATCTTACCTGGAATGGTATGCGTTTTGCATCTGATTCAATCGCGACGCAACATAGATATATTAAATGTGAACATGTAATCAGACAAGTAGAGTCACAGATGCCGAATTATAGAAGCTTTGTGTATGATACAACACGATTTACATATACAATTGGTGGTATGATTATTTTTCCAAAACTGCGTGGAAGCATGAATCAGGACAGAGGCACTAATCCAATGATTGCTGACAGATGGGATTTATCTTTGGAATGTATAAAAAGATACTATGAATATCCGGAAAATGATGACGCTAATTTTAATCCTTTATGGCATACGATTAAACGCAGTGAAGATTTCTTCAAGCTATTTGTTAATTTCTCGGGATATGTTGAGTTCTTCTTTTTGCAGGATTTCCTTGATAAAGACGGAAATGTAATCTGTTTCTTGAACGATTATATGGATGAAAATGGATTGTTCACAAAAAAGTATCCACTGCCTCAGACTGTTGAAGAATACCTTAGAAACATAGAAATTCAAAAAGAAATCGTAAACAAAAGAAATAAAAGAATAAAAGACTTTGTTTGCAGCGAAGTTCACCCCGGAGCTTAACGCTCCGGGCTTTTTTCTGCCTGCTGAATTTCAGCATATTATTTTTGCAAATACAAAAAGAAAGGAAGAAAAAATATGGGTAAAAATAGTAACATATCAGATGAGGATATCTTAAAAGAAGAGACGCAGCCTGGCGTGGTAGTATACCGGTCAAATGTACCAGAAGGTGCTGGGGTATTTGATATGGATATTGCTCCCGGAATTAAGGAAGTCACAATTAAGTATGATTTGCTTATGCTTGGCTGCGAAAAAAGCTTTCCTGACGTAGAGAAGCTGATTATTGGCGAAGATGTGGTGTCAATAGAGATTTTAAACACACTTTTTCCGAATGTGCGATGGGTATTGTCAATGAATTATGAATTTGAAACGGGCTCGTATCTAGTTTACAACCACTTCGGTTTTAAGACACTTCTTAATGTGTTCTGCCGTGGTGCTGATGAGACAATAGACCTTGGAGATATAGACAGCATTGACAATTTTGCGTTTAAAGGTTGTGAGAGCTTGAATATCATTGGCGGAGAGGATATCAAAGACTGGCAGGCAATTGAACAGGATGCGTTTTCAGAATCTGCATTAAAAAGTCAGCCATTTCAAAATGGAATCAAAAAAGCCGGACATATTATTGTTGATATTGATTATACTGCTGATGAAATTGATATTCCGGACGACAGGCTTAAAAAAATAGTATTTTCTTCAGATATTGATTTTACCAAAATCAAAAAGTTGATAATCCACAGGCCTGAGACCGTAGAGCAAATCAACTATCAATGTGGATTTCCTGACACTCTTGTTCTGAATACCGATTTGCTTATGCATGAGCAGGACGTAGCAGGAGTTGCCCACTTTTGTACTTCAAAAACTTATATCAAGAACTTTTCTGTCTTAAGCCCGGAGTTTAAAGAAATTGATGGTATCGCATACACAATGAACGGCAAGAAGCTTGTTGCTTGCTCAATGGGAAAAGAGCATGTGATAATCCCGGATGGCGTAAAGACAATTGGAAAATACGCTTTTGCAAACTGTCATGTAAAATCGGTCATCATACCTGATTCAGTAACAGAAATTAGTGAATCGGCATTTTCAAGCTGCTCTAACCTTGAAACAGTTATTTTTGGTAAAAATGTTGAGTCAATTGGTGATAAGGCATTTGGGGCGTGTGTAAACTTAAAGTCTGTTACCCTTCCGGAAAGTATACGGTCAATTGGCAATTATGCTTTCTTTCGTGTTGGCTTGAAGAGTGTACAGCTAAGTGAAGGATTGCTGAAGGTTGGAATTGGTGCGTTTGCGGAGACTCTGATTAAATCTATAGAACTTCCGGCATCAATTACAGATTTAACTGTAAATTGCTTCAGCGATATGGTAGAAAAAATCACAATACCTTCTTTCAGAAAAGATATCTGTGTAGGATGCATTAAGGGTTTTCGTCCATTACCGTCAAATGATACGGTCATGAAGCTACAATGCGGCAACCGGTATTTATATATCCCACGGTATATGAAACCTTCAACGATTAATGAAGGCATTGACGATATTGAAGCTTTCTTTGCCAATCCGAAGAAAAAAATTCCCGGCATCTGGTCATATGCATACACAGCAACATGCAAACAAAACATGGCTTTTCTGGAGTATGCCGATTTTGGCTCAGAATCTGCAAAAGCATACTTAAAAAAGAACGCAAAAAAAATAGTATTGCGTTTAATCGCTGATGGAGAAGAAGAGACTGCGGCAAGATTTATTAAAACCGGAATAGTGTCAAATGTGGCGCTGAAAGAACTGCTGAAAAAAGCAGAAGAGAGTGATATGCCGATTCTAAAATCGTATATCCTGCAGCGTTTGAATGATGGTGAAGATACTAAACAAAATTTCTATATTTAAGAATGTGAACAGGCGTGACGCGCCTGTTCTTTTTTTGTCTGCCGAAAATTTATGTATGCCGGAAAATCCGGTATATTGTATATATAAGAGATGAGAAACACCTTGCTGCAAAGGAGATAAAAAATAATGAAAAATGATATAGATGAAGTAGCAGAAAAACTTAATGTAAACAAAGACGAGGCCTCGTCTTCTGAAAAACAAGGAAACAGGAATGCTGAAATTATTACTATAAATATGGAAGTGAAGCGGTGGTACAGCTTTGTAAATCTTGTTTATACGCTGCTTGTTGGGTATGTCTGGGTAAAGCATATGATAGGAATCCCGGCAAGCGGAAACATGTTAAGACTGATTGGCGGTATCTTCGTCTTGATGGTGCTGTGCACTCCATATGCAGTGAAAGTGGAGCCGCTGAAAGCAAAGCTTCCAATCTGGCTTGTATGGCTGGCTGCATTTGCTGCATTGTTTGCACTGGCGATTGTTGGGGTTGCGGGATGAGGCACAGACAACTTTTTTCTTATTCACTAATTCCTGCATATTAAAACTGTACAAAAAACAGCAAAAAAGAAAGGAATTAGAAAAATGAAAACAAAAAAAGAGTCAAAAACAAAAACACCACAGCTGGAGGTTGTTAATGATATTTTTATGGTTGAAAAGAACAGTCGTAGACTGGTAAGCTTAAAACCGGATATCAAAGAAGCTCCGGAAAATATGGTAATTCCAGAGGGAATAGAAATTATCGGGCCGGATATATTTGTATCTAAGAACAAATTTCAATGTAGCAATATCAAGTCTGTTAAGTTTCCAGATTCGTTAAAGAAGATTGAAAACAATGCATTTTTCCGGTGTACTAACCTTACTGATATTCAGTTCGGAAACGGGTTGGAATGCATTGGAAAAATCGCGTTTGCTTCATGCAGAGGGCTTGAAGAAATCGTTCTTCCTGACAGCTTGCGGGTCATTGAAAGCCAGGCTTTTATGGATTGCTCCAAACTGAAAAATGTTGTCTTCAACGAAGGTCTGCAGGTAATTGAGTGGTCGGCATTTTACATATGCAAAAATCTGAATGAGTTCGTGCTTCCAAAATC
>ERZ857922.3793-NODE-3793-length-12382-cov-2.802628_pt1 | contig 12382 bp, 8 predicted proteins | sample MGYA00519579_ERZ857922 | MGnify/ENA primary metagenome ERZ857922 (study PRJEB31778, sample SAMEA3449375) | human gut metagenome | biome: human gut; feature: human-associated habitat; material: faeces | place: United Kingdom | collected 2010/2012 ... | reverse complement strand
CGGCCTGGCCGGACCTGACGGCGACGACCGGGGAAACCCCGTGGGCACGGTGTATCTGGGCCTGAGCCTGCCGGGGGAGACCCTGGTCCGGCGGCTGGCCCTGGGCGGCGACCGGTCCCGCATCCGGCTTCTGGCCGCCAGCAGCGCATTGGATATGATTCGCAGACACCTTTGTGATCTGCCCATAGAACAGGAATAGGAGAAAAGATAACATGGCAGCAAACCCGATGAACAACAAGAACCTGGGCCGGACCCACAGCAAGGAGCTGGCCAAAAACAACCGCGGCAAGCGCACCCGGAAAAACAGCGACTATCAGACTGCCGCCACCGCCGCCCGCCAGGCCCAGGCCCAGAGCCAGGCCGCCCGGAAGGCTCCCTGGCCCACCAAGGTCAAGGTCACCCTGGGCATCATGTTCGGCGTGCTGGTGGCGTGCCTGGTGGTGCGGCTGGCGGTCCCCTCCCTGCAGGAAAACCAGATCCTCAACAGCGCCACCACCCTGCTGCTGGGTCTTTCCTGCGGCGCGCTGTATCTGATCCGCAAGGACTACCCCGCCCCCAAGCCCTCGAAGCTGGACGGCGTGGTCAACGCCGTTCTGATCGTGTTCGCCCTGGTATACGGCCTTCTGGGCGTCTGGGGCGTGATCCAGCTGTTCGCGTAAAATTGTCCCGCCCTGTCCCGCCTTTGTCCCGGGAATTTCCCGTTGACAACCGGGACAGGGCGTGCTATATTGAGGGATAACAAAAGGCGTTGACGAGGAAGCCGCCTGCGGCAGGCAGCAGAGAGGGGCCCATCTTGGTGCAAGGGTCCCGGCTGAAAGCAGGATGCGTACCGCCTCCGAGCCGTCCGCCCAACGGGCCATGGCCCCAGTAGGCCGGACCGGGCCCTCCCGTTACAGAGGAGCTACGAGCGACGGGACCCGTGTCCCGTAAGCAGGGTGGAACCGTGGAGTAATGCCGATTACCTCACCCCTGAATCACTGTCAGGGGTGGGGATTTTTATTTTTCCGACCCCAATATCAAGGAGGAATCATCATGAGCGAAGAAAACAAGTACACCTTTGAAAACGAGGAATACCGCCGGACCTATTGGCACACCTGCTCCCACGTCCTGGCCCAGGCCGTCAAGCGCCTGCACCCGGAGGTGAAGCTGGCCATCGGCCCGTCCATCGAAAACGGCTTTTATTACGATCTGGACGCGCCCTTTGCCTTCACCCCCGAGGACCTGGCCGAGATCGAGGGCGAAATGCGCAAGATCTGCAAGGAGAAGCTGAAGCTGGAGCGCTTTGAGCTGCCCCGGGAGGAGGCCCTGCAATACATGGAGGAGCGGCAGGAGCCCTACAAGGTGGAGCTGATCAACGACCTGCCGGCCGACGCCCACATCTCCTTCTATAAGCAGGGAGAGTTCGTGGACCTGTGCGCCGGTCCCCACCTGGATTCCACCGGCCGCATCAAGGGCAACGCCATCAAGCTGACCGCCTGCAACGCCGCCTATTGGCGGGGCGACAGCAATCGCCAGACCCTGCAGCGGATCTATGGCGTGGCCTTCCCCAAGAAGGAGGAGCTGGACGCCTATCTGGAGCGCATTGAGGAGGCCAAGCGCCGCGACCACCGCAAGCTAGGCAAGGAGCTGGGCCTGTTCATGATGACCGAGGAGGGCCCGGGCTTCCCGTTCTTCCTGCCCAAGGGCATGGTGCTGAAAAACACCCTGCTGGACTATTGGCGGCAGTGCCACAAGCGCTATGGCTATGTGGAGATCTCCACGCCTATCATCCTCAACCAGGAGCTCTGGCACCGCAGCGGCCACTGGGATCACTACAAGGACAATATGTACACCACCGTCATCGACGGCGAGGATTACGCCATCAAGCCCATGAACTGCCCCGGCGGTATGCTGGTCTACGCCAGCGAGCCCCATTCCTACCGCGATCTGCCCCTGCGGGTGGGCGAACTGGGTCTGGTGCATCGCCATGAGCTGTCCGGCGCGCTCCACGGCCTGTTCCGCGTCCGGTGCTTTACGCAGGACGATGCCCACATCTTCATGACCCGGGAACAGATGGAGAGCGAGATCCAGAACGTTGTCCGCCTGTTCGACGAGGTGTACAACGTGTTTGGCCTGAAATACACCGTAGAGCTGTCCACCATGCCCGAAGACCACATCGGCACCGTGGAGGAGTGGGAAGCCAATCAGGAAATCCTGAAGAAGGCCATCACCGGCATGGGCAAGGACTTCGTTGTCAACGAGGGCGACGGCGCGTTCTACGGGCCGAAGCTGGACTTCCACATTGAGGACTGCCTTGGCCGTACATGGCAGTGCGGCACCATCCAGCTGGATTCCCAGCTGCCCGAGCGGTTCAATCTGGAGTACACCGGCGAGGACGGCCAGAAGCATCGTCCCGTGATGATCCACCGGGTGGTGTTCGGCTCCATCGAGCGGTTCATCGGCGTCATCACCGAGCATTTTGCGGGTGCCTTCCCCCTGTGGCTGACCCCTGTTCAGGTCAAGGTGCTGCCCGTTACTGACCGGGCGCATGAGTACGCCAAGGGCCTGACCCAGAAGCTGGTGGACGCGGGCATCCGCGCCGAGGACGACTGCCGCAGCGAGAAGCTGGGCTACAAAATCCGGGAAGCCCAGATGCAGAAGATCCCCTACATGCTGGTAGTGGGCGACCGGGATATGGAGAACGGCACCGTTTCCGTCCGTACCCGCAAGGGCGAGGATCTGGGCGCCATGACCATGGACGCTTTCCTGTCCAAGTGCCTGTCGGAGATCGCTTCCAAGAGCAAGGACATCTAAATGATTCTGATCGGTGTGGTTTTTACGGGCGACCCGCGGATGCAGCAGGTTTTCCGGGGCAACTACGGCAAGGCCGTGCGCCGCGGGGGCGGCGTCCCGGTGTTCCTGCCCTGGAAGCCGGAGCACGCGGCGTTCTGGGCAAAGCATCTGGACGGCTTCCTGTTTACCGGCGGGGGCGACCCTGACCCCAGATACTACGGCCAGTCCATGCGCCCGGAATGCGGCACGCCAACCCCGGCGAGAGACGAATTTGAGCTGGCGCTGCTGAAAGCCGTCATGGATACGGGAAAGCCGGTTCTCGGCATCTGCCGGGGGGAGCAGATACTCAATGTGGCGCTGGGCGGAACCCTGATTCAGGACATCCCCAGCCAGCGCCCCGAAGCCGCCGGGGAGAACCACCGTGACAATGAGCACCGCTATGCCCCCGATCACCCCGCCCGGGTGCTTCCTGGCACACTTATGCACAGTCTCATGGGCTGCGACGAGCTGCTGACCAACAGCGTCCACCATCAGGCGGTGGACACCCCCGCGCCGGGGATGCGGGTCTGCGCCCTCAGTCCTGCGGGAATCGTGGAGGGCATTGAAGCGGAGGACGGACGTTTCCTTCTGGGGCTGCAGTGGCACCCGGAGGCCGTGGCTGCCGTGGAGGAACGGATGCAGCGCCCTTTCACCGCGCTGGTGCAGGCAAGCCGGGATTTCAAGTCCCACCATTAAGATTTCCTGAATTTGCAGGCCGCCCCCGCCGGGGCGGCTTGTTTTCTTTGGGATAATGTGGTAAACTGCAGGGTAGAATCTGGCACAACGCTGCTGAGCGAAAAGCGGCATTGGCCGTGACACTATTTTCTACTTGGAGTTTTCTGAAATGAAAGCCTTTTTTCATCTTCTCGGCGCGGGACGAATCGCGGCGCTGATTTGCTGCGGCGTTCTGGCAGTGGCGGCTCTGTTCCTCAAATTCGCCGTCCCGGGCTACAGCTTTTCCGCACTGGTGTGCCTGTGTCTGATCGGCATTATCCTGTTTTACACCCTGTTTCCCCTTGTGGGGCTGAAATTCCCCGCCTTTGCAAAAGCGGTTCAGACCGCCGTCACCGTGATTCTCGCGGTGGGGGTGCTGGTGATCGGCATCACGGAGGGGATCATCATCCATGCCAGCTTCGGAAACCCGGAGGAGCCGGTGGATTATGTGGTGGTTCTGGGCGCCAAGGTGAACCGGGACGGCCCGTCGGTCTCGTTGTGGGATCGGATCTGCGCCGCCTACACCTATCTGGACGAGCATCCCGATGTGACCGCGGTGCTTTCCGGCGGTCAGGGTACGGACGAGCCAATCACCGAGGCGGAGTGCATGTACCGGGAGCTGGTGAATCTGGGCATTGACCCCCAGCGCTTATGGATGGAGGAGGATGCTACCTCCACATGGGAAAATCTGAACTTTTCTCTTGACCTCATCGAGGAAAAAACCGGTGAGCGTCCTCAGAAGCTGGGGGTGCTGTCCAGCGAGTACCACCTGTACCGCGCCAGTCGGTTTGCAAAAGCGTGCGGCGTGGAATTCGTGGGAATTCCCGCAAAAACATCCCGTTTATCCCAGAAGATCAACCATTTCATGCGGGAAGTGGCTGGTGTCTGGCACTATATTTTACTGGGAGGAAACTATGATTAACGAAAAATATGCGGACTACGCCTGGGAGCAGACCGCCGCGCTGCTGGCCATCGACTCTCCCTCCGGCTTTACCCGCCGGGCGGCCGAATGGGTGAAGACGGCCTTTGAAGCGTTGGGCTTTCCGGCGAAGATCACCACCAAGGGCGGCGTTCTGGCCGATCTTGGCGGCGAAAATGCCGACGATGGCCTGTTTCTGGAAGCCCACAGTGATACCTTGGGCGCAATGGTCGCCCAGATCAAGGGCAGCGGTCGTCTCCGCCTGACGGCGGTGGGCGGCATGGAGCCGAACAATGCCGAAGCGGAAAACGTCCGTATCTACACCCGTTCCGGCAAGGTCTATGACGGCACCTGCCAGCTGTGCAATGCCTCCGTCCATGTCAACGGGGAGTACGGCTCCACCAAGCGCAGCTATGACACCGTGGAAGTTGTGCCGGACGAGGACGTCTCTACCGCCGAGGACACCCGGAAGCTGGGCATTGAGGTGGGGGACTTTGTGTGCTTCGACCCCCGCACCCGCCGCACGGCGTCCGGTTATCTCAAGAGCCGCTTTCTGGACGATAAGCTCAGCGTGGGCATTCTGCTGGGCTTTGCCAAATATCTTGCCGACAACCGCATCACCCTGCCCCGGAGAACCTACGTCCATGTGACGGTGTACGAGGAAGTCGGCCACGGCGGCGCAAGTTCCGTTCCTGCGGGGGTGACGGAGGCCATTTCCGTGGACATGGGCTGCGTGGGCGAGGGCCTGAGCTGCACCGAGCGGCAGGTCTCCATCTGCGCCAAGGATTCCGTAGGTCCATACAGCTACGAGGTGGTGGGCAAGCTCATTGACGCCGCCAAGAAGATGGGTGCGGACTATGCCGTGGACGTCTATCCCCACTATGGCTCCGACGTGGACGTGACCCTGCGGGCAGGCTTCGACATCCGTCACGGCCTGATCGGCGCGGGCGTCTACGCCAGCCACGGCTACGAGCGCAGTCACATCGACGGTGTGTACAACACCCTCAAGGTGATCTGCGGATATCTGGACGTGTAAGCGGACAAGCTTTTTCGTGGGACAGGCCAAGGCGGCCTGTCCCTGCTGCTTTTTGGGAAAATATTGCCTGCGTGCTTGACTGCGTGCGGCAAATATTGTATGATAATATCAAACATATGGACGAAAGGGGAGAGACGCTACGGACACGAATCGTGTAAAGAAGGCCGCGGAATGGTTCTACATCAACGTTTTCCGGGACGAAGCCATTCAGCCGAGACCCCAGATGCCCCGTGAGCCGCTGCCTTCGCCCCTCCTGGCTGCCCGCTCGCTGGAAAACGGTATGCCCGCCTACCGGCAGTCCCGGGAGTCCATTTTTGTCAAACAGGGAAAGCTGCTGGCAGGTTACGAGGACGACTATGTTTACGACCGGCCGGTGCTCCGCTATTTCCCCACCTACCAGTCCCTGACCGACCCGGAGCTGCGGGGATATTTCTCATGGCGGACGAAGCTGCGCCGGGGGGATTTGCAGGAAACGTCCCTGAGCTATGCGTTTTTGTATATCTACGAGCTGCTCAATCAGATCGGCGTCGCCGACCCCATGGACGGCTACCGGAAGCTGACGGAGTTCCGGGACGCATACAGCGCACTGAACGATGCTATTCTGCCATATCTGAACCAGTGGCTGATGGACTACGTGGTCTATTATAATCTGGACGCCGGGCTTCTGGCGGATAACCCCCGGGTGCGGTTCAACAGGAGCATTGCCGTACTGGACAGCATCCGGAGCCGTGGCGACGAAGAAGTCATCCGCGCGGTGAAGCAACTGTCGCCGAAATGGCTGGAGCGCTCCAAGTTCTACAGGGAATACCGGGAGGACTGCGACACCGTGATCGTCCGGGTGCTGCGGCGGATGGCAGAGCATTACGATACCCGATGCAAAAAGACCATGGTCGAGCAGTATTTTGGCAGCTTTACCCAGTCTCAGGTGATTCTGTTCGACTCGGCGGTTTTTCACAGGCGTCAGGAGCAGGGCAACCGCCAGTATACGGTGGACGAAAAATATATCTACCGCTGTCATAACGGCCTGTGGAGCGTTCAGAAGTACAGCTGCATTCCCCATTCCAACGGGAAGCTGGGGGATGTTCTGAAAGCCATCGACGCCGTAATGCGGGAGTGCTATGGCTACGGCCGCCCCATTCAGTACAAGCTGGAAACCAAGTGGATCATAAAGATCATTCAGGAGGAAGCCCAGAACCTTCTCGCCGAAAAGAAGGCGGCGGAGGAAAAGAAGATCACCATCGACTATTCCCGGCTGGCAAGGATTCGGGATGACGCCGCCGTCACCCGGGACAGGCTGATGGTGGAGGAGGAAGCGGAGGAAGAAGCGCCCTCGGCGCAGTCCCCGGAACCTGCCGCGGAACCGGAGGACACCCCCCTGACCAAGGATGAGTACCGGCTGCTCCAAAGCCTGCTGTATGGCCGGGACTACGGCTGGGTACGGTCTTCCGGGCTGATGCTGTCCGTTCTCGTAGACGGCATTAACGACAAGCTGTACGACACCTTTTCCGATTCCGTTCTGCTGGGCGACGACCCGCCGGAGCTGATCGAAGACTATATTGCGGATTTGAAAGAGATGATTCATCCATGAAAATACCAAAAAGAATTGCTCAGGCGCTGATAAACTCCCTGAAAGGCGGCGTCGTTCCCCGTGTCGGCCTGCCCTACGTCACCGTGGGGCGGAAGGACGAAATTGACGCCCTGCTGCGGGACGTGGACATCATTGCCGACGGAGGTGCGTCCTTCCGCTTCATCGTGGGAAAATACGGCAGTGGCAAGAGCTTTCTGCTCCAGACCATCCGGAACTATGTGATGGCGAAGAATTTCGTGGTGGTAGACGCCGACCTCTCTCCGGAGCGCCGCTTGCAGGGCACCCGCGGGCAGGGACTGGCGACCTACAAGGAGCTGATCCGCAATATGTCCACCAAGACCAAGCCGGAGGGCGGCGCGCTGCCCCTGATTCTGGATCGGTGGATCAGCAGCGTGCAGCAGGAGGTCATGGCATCCTCCGGCCTTGGGGTGACCGACCCCGGCCTTGCGCCGCTGGTGGAAAAGCGGATCTCCGCGGTGATCGGCGCACTGAATGAAATGGTTCACGGCTTCGATTTTGCGAGGCTGCTGACGCTGTACTACAAAGCCCACTGCGCCGGTGACGACGAGACGAAGGCCAAGGTGCTCAAATGGTTCCGGGGCGAGTACGCCACGAAGACCGAAGCCCGGCAGGAGCTGGGGGTGAATATTGTCATCACGGACGACGACTGGTACGAGTATCTGAAGCTGTTCGCCTGTTTTCTCAAGCAGGCGGGCTACGCCGGTATGCTCATCCTCATTGACGAGCTGGTGAACATCTACAAAATTCCCAACGCCATCACCCGGCAGTATAATTACGAGAAAATTCTGACCATGTACAACGACGCCATGCAGGGCAAGGCGCGGTATCTGGGCTTCATCCTCTGCGGAACGCCCCAGTGCATGGAAGACCCCCGCCGGGGCGTTTACAGCTACGAAGCCCTCCGCTCCCGGCTGGCCGAAGGTCACTTCTCCGGGGAGCATAAGGACTTGCTTTCCCCCGTCATCCGTTTGCAGCCCCTGACTTATGAGGAAATGCTGATCCTTACGGAAAAGCTGGCGGACATTCACGCGGGGCTGTACGACTATCCCCAGATCGTGACACAGCAGGATATGGTGGATTTCATTGAGATCGAATTCGGCCGCATCGGGGCGGACACCCATATCACCCCCCGTGAGGTCATCCGGGACTTTATTGAGGTGCTGGACATCGTCTACCAGAATCCCGGTATCAGCGTGCGGGGGCTTCTGGGTTCCGATCAGTTCCGCTACGCCCAGAACGCGGTAAAAGAGGAACAGACCGACGATTCCCTTGCGGAATTTGAGCTGTAAGGTGGCTGAATATGCGTGCATTTGACCGATACGCGCCCTTCGTGCAGGAATATATCTATCAGAATCACTGGGAAAATCTGCGCTCCATTCAGGTCGCTGCGGCGGACGCCATTTTCAACACGGATGAAAATGTGCTGCTTACCGCCTCCACCGCTTCCGGCAAGACGGAAGCGGCGTTCTTCCCCATCATCACCCTGTTTTCCGAGGATATGCCCTCCAGCGTGGGCTGCATCTATATTGGCCCTTTGAAAGCGCTGATCAACGACCAGTTTTCCCGGCTGAACGACCTGTGCGCCGAAGCGGATATCCCGGTGTGGCACTGGCACGGGGACGTTGCCCAGAGCCATAAGGCAAAGCTCATGCGCCACCCCTCCGGCATTCTCCAGATCACGCCGGAATCTCTGGAAGCGCTGCTTCTGCACAAGCACGCGGCCATTGCAAAGCTGTTCGGCGACCTGCGGTTTGTGGTCATTGACGAGGTGCATTCCCTCCTGCGGGGCGACCGGGGCGGGCAGACGCTGTGCCTCATCGAGCGGCTGTCCCGAATTGCGGGAGTCAATCCCCGGCGTATCGGATTGTCCGCCACCATCGGTGACCCGGAGGGAACCGGCGAATTCCTGTCGCTGGGGACGGGGCGGAAGACCATCATCCCGAAAATCGACGCCAAGGGCAGCAAATGGCGGCTGAGCATGGAGCATTTCTACGTCAAGGACGCCCAGGCCGCGGAGGATAAGCAGATTCCCGGCGCACTGCCTGTGCTGGAAGAAAAAACCGACGACGCCCCCGCCAACGCAGACCCCGGCATTGGGTATATCTTCGAGCATACCCGGGGCAAAAAGTGTCTGGTTTTCGTCAATTCCCGGGAAGAATGCGAAATGGTGACGACCACATTGCGCCATTACTGCGAGATGAACCACGAACCCGACCGTTTTCTCGTCCACCACGGCAACCTTTCCGCCTCCTACCGGGAGACGGCGGAGGGGATCATGAAGGACGATTCCCAGTACATGACCACGGTGACCACCGCAACGCTGGAGCTGGGCATTGACATCGGCCGGTTGGAGCGGGCGTTTCAGATCGACGCGCCATGGACGGTATCTTCGTTCTTGCAGCGCATGGGACGTACCGGCCGGCGGGAGCTTCCGCCGGAAATGTGGTTCGTCATCCGGGAGGACGAGCCGGAGGTGCGGGCCATGCTGCCCACCACCATTCCATGGAAGCTATTGCAGGGCATTGCCCTGGTGCAGCTGTATCTGGAAGAACGCTGGGTGGAGCCGCCCCGGCTGGACAGGCTGCCGTTCAGTCTCCTGTACCATCAAACAATGTCCACACTGGCTTCCTGCGGCGAGCTGTCCCCCCGGGCGCTGGCCGACCGGGTGCTGCGGCTGCATTACTTCCACAGGATCACGCAGGAGGACTACCGGGTGCTGCTCCGGCATCTCATCGCCACAGACCACATTCAGCAGACGGAGCAGGGCGGTCTGATCGTGGGACTGGCGGGGGAGCGGGTCATCAACTCCTTCAAGTTCTACGGCGTGTTTCAGGAAAGTGAGGAATACACCGTCCGCAGCGAGTCTCAGGAGCTGGGTACGGTGGTTTCGCCGCCTCCCGTGGGGGAGAAGCTGGCCATTGCGGGACATGTCTGGCAGGTGCTGGACGTGGACCACAAGCGCCGCCTGATCTACTGTCAGCAGGTGAAGGGCAGCGTCCCCGCCTATTTTGGCCAGTGTCCCGGCGACCTGCACACCAAAATTCTCACAAGAATGCGCCGGGTGCTTCAGGAGGACAGGCAGTACCCCTATCTGATGAAAAACGCGGTGACGCGGCTGGAGCAGGCCCGCTTCACCGCCGCCCACTCCGGCGCGGCGGAAAAGCCGCTCATCAATCTGGGCGGCAACATGTGGTGCCTGCTTCCATGGGTAGGGACGTACACCTTCCTGACCATGGAGCGGTTTCTGAAAATCAAATGCGCCGACCGCCTCGGCCTGCGGAATCTGGATTCCGCCCGCCCGTTTTTTATTCAGTTCACCATGAAGGCCGACGAATCCGCTTTTTTCCGGGTGCTGGCCGAAGAGATACGCAAACCCATTGACCCAATGGAGCTGGTGTATCCCAAGGAGCTGCCTCTTTTTGACAAGTACGACGAATATTTGCCGGAGGAGCTGGTGAAAAAGGGCTTTGCTTTGGGCGTTCTGGACGTGGACGGCCTGCGGGAAAAGGTCCTGAGTTGGAAAAACTAACAAAAAATGAATTTTTCCCGATTTGCACTTGCATTTTGGGGAGAGCTTAGTATAATCATTAACATCTATATGACGCTTGCAGGAAATGCGGCTTGCCGCAACCGAAGGAGTAACACTCTCAGGTGTCCGGAACGGATGAGGACTGTAAGCTGATAGAACTTTGGAGAAGCTCATTGAATTGAGTGCCGAAGGGGCAAAACGCATTGCGCGTCAATCTCTCAGGCAAAAGGACAAAGTGATTTCCATACCGTCCGTAGGGGAAATGTTTGTTTTTTTGGACAGATTGCGCGTTTTGCGCAGTCTGTCTTTATTTTTTGTTGGCTTTGCAAAGAACGCGAAGCCGGAAAGAGAGGATACGTATGGAGAATTTTCTGACCACCCTCGCCGAGATCAATGACAAGATCAACGCCTTTATCTGGGTGAAGATCGGTCTGGTCCTGCTGATCGGCACGGGTATTCTGATGACCTGCTGCACGAAGTGGTTCCAGATATCCCACATTGGCCACTGGTGGCAGCAGACCATCGGCGGCATGTTCCGCAGGGACAGCGGTGTCCACGCGAAAACGGACAAAAAGACCATTTCCCAGTTTCAGGCGCTGTGTACGGCCCTCGCCGCCACCATCGGCACCGGCAATATCGCCGGCGTGTCGGCAGCCATCGTCATCGGCGGCCCCGGCGCGGTGTTCTGGATGTGGCTTGCGGCCTTTTTCGGGATGATGACCAATTTCTCCGAAAATGTGCTGGGCATCTACTACCGCCGCCGCAACAGTCAGGGCGAGTGGTCGGGAGGTGCGATGTACTATCTGAAAGACGGTCTGGGCGGCAGGAAGCACTGCAAGACCATCGGCAGCGTCCTAGCGGTTCTGTTCTCCATCTTTGCCATTCTGGCATCCTTCGGCATCGGCAATATGGGGCAGATCAATAAGATCGTTCTGAATATGAAATCCGCGTTCTTCGGCGGCGTGACTGCTACCGTGGGCGGCATGAGCGTGGTTTCTCTGGCCTGCGGCATTGTGCTGATGATCCTCGCGGCGCTGATCGTCATCGGCGGCCTGCAGCGCATTGCCACTGTCGCCGAGCGGGTCGTGCCGTTCATGGCGGTGCTGTACATCATCGGCTCGCTGATCGTGTTCTTTACCCATATCAGCAGCGTCGGTGCCATGTTCGCGGCGATTTTCCGCTTCGCTTTCGGCAGCAAGGCCGTCGCGGGCGGCGCGGCGGGTATCGCCATCCAGCAGGCCATTACCCAAGGGTGCAAGCGGGGGGTGTTTTCCAATGAGGCGGGTCTCGGCTCCTCCGTCATGGTGCATTCTTCCTCCAATGTCAAGGAGCCTGTCGCTCAGGGCATGTGGGGCATCTTTGAGGTGTTCTTCGATACCTTCGTGGTCTGCACCATGACCGCCATCGTGGTTCTGTCTTCCGGCTATATCGATCTGGAGACCGGCCTTGCCGTGGCGGGTGTGGACGACGCTACGCTGGTCGCCCGCGCCTTTGGCAATGTTTTTGGCCCCCTTGGCGAAAAATTTGTGGCTCTGGCCATGCTGCTGTTCGCCTTTACCACGGTGCTCGGCTGGTCGCAGTACGGCACCAAGGCGGTGGAATATCTGTTCGGCGAAAAAGCAACCAAGATCTACAAGGTGATCTTCGTCGTGATGATCCTTTCCGGCGCGGTCATGACGTCCTCTCTGGCGTGGGACATCTCCGACACCTTCAACGGCCTGATGATGCTGCCCAACCTGATCGGCGTGGTGGTTCTGTGCCCCA
>ERZ857922.3791-NODE-3791-length-12382-cov-12.212460_pt1 | contig 12382 bp, 10 predicted proteins | sample MGYA00519579_ERZ857922 | MGnify/ENA primary metagenome ERZ857922 (study PRJEB31778, sample SAMEA3449375) | human gut metagenome | biome: human gut; feature: human-associated habitat; material: faeces | place: United Kingdom | collected 2010/2012 ... | reverse complement strand
ACTGCTATCTGGACCGCGCACTGGAATGGCTGGGCTGGTACAAGGTGCCGGTCATTCTGCTGTCGGCCACCCTGCCCGCCCGGCGGCGCACAGAGCTGGTCGAGGCCTACCGGCAGAAAAAGGCCGCCCCGGACGCTCCGTGGGAAACCAGCTGCGGCTATCCGCTGCTGACATGGACGGACGGCGCAGAGGTAAAGCAGACGGCCATCCCACCGGACGCACCCGGTCAAACGGTGCAGATAACTACGCTCACAGAGCCGGAGCTGCCCGCGCTGCTGCGCCGGAAGCTGGCCGAGGGCGGCTGTGCAGGGGTGATCGTAAACACGGTCAAAAAAGCGCAGAAGATTGCGCAGCTGCTGCGGGAAAGCCTGCCGGACAAAGAGGTGCAGCTGTTCCATGCGCAGTTCCTGATGCCGGACCGCGCAGCGCGGGAAAACCAGCTGATGGCACGCATTGGCAAGGGCTCTGCACCGGAGCGCCGGAACGACCTGATCGTGGTGGGCACGCAGGTGATGGAGCAGTCGCTGGACATTGATCTGGACGTTCTTGTCACAGAGCTTTGCCCCATGGATCTGCTGCTGCAGCGTATCGGGCGGCTGCACCGTCACCGCCGCAGCCGCCCCGCCCCATTGCAGCAGGCCTGCTGCGCGGTGCTGGACACCGGGGAAGATGCCTTTGATGCGGGCAGCGAGGCGGTATATGGACAGTGGCTGCTCTGGCGCACCCGGGAGGCACTGCCCCGGAGCATCCGGCTGCCAGAGGAGATCTCTCCGCTGGTGCAGCGGGTCTACGGCTGGGAGCGGGAAGCTCCCGGCGGGGCGCAGGGCGAGGAAATGCGCTGCGTATATGAGCAGACACAGGAGAAAAAGAAAGCACGCGCCGAAGCATACCTTGTGCCGCAGCCGGAAACGCACCGGCTGGCGCAGCTGAACACGCTGGACGACTGGATGCAGAACGAGGGCGCCTGCTCCGACCCGGCGGCGCGGGCGGCAGTGCGGGACGGCGACCCCTCGGTAGAGGTGCTGGTAATGCAGTGCCGGGCAGACGGCAGCATCCACTTTCTGCCGTGGCAGGAGGGCGGCAGTGCCGTAGCTGCCGACAGCCCGCCCCCACCGGAAACGGCACTGAAGATCGCCCGGCAGAAGCTGCGGCTCCCGGCGGTGTTCGGCAAGGCGTGGAAGGTGGACGGGGTCATCCGGGAGTTGGAAGCGGACAACCGCAGCCGCCTTGCGGCGTGGCAGCTGTCGCCGCTGCTGCACGGAGAACTGATCCTGCTGCTGGATGAAAACCTGACTGCCCGACTTGTGGGCATGGAACTTTGTTATGACCGTGAAAACGGCCTGTATTACCAAAAGGAGGAGACGGATGAAGGAAATTGAATTCAATCTGCTGACCGAACCGTGGATACGGGTGCGGCTGCGGGACAACACGGTGCGGGAGGTGTCCCTGACCGAGGCACTGGTGTCGGCGCAGGATTATGTGGACCTTGCGGGCGAGATGCCCACCCAGAACGCCGCCGTGCTGCGGCTGCTGCTGGCGGTGCTGTTCACCGTGTTCTCCCGGGTGGATGCAAAGGGAGCGCCCCGCCCGCTGATGCAGAGCGATGATGCACTGGAGCGCTGGAGCGTGCTGTGGCAGCTGGGGCATTTCCCGGCAGAGCCTGTCCGGGATTATCTGGAGCAGTGGAAGGACCGCTTCTGGCTGTTCCACCCGACACACCCCTTCTGGCAGGTGCCGCAGGCAAAGATCGGCACGGAATACGGTGCGGCCAAACTCAACGGTGAAATGTCGGAAAGCAGCAATAAACTCCGGCTCTTTCCGCTGTATGCGGGGCAGAGCAAGGAACAGCTGAACTATCCGCAGGCGGCGCGGTGGCTGCTGTGCGTGAACGGCTATGATGACACCTCCGCAAAGCCAAAAGGAAAGGGACTTCCGTCCGTAGGAGCCGGGTGGCTGGGCAAGATCGGTTTTATTCAGGCACAGGGTGATAATCTGTACGAGACCCTGATGCTGAACCTGACGCTGCTGCGCGACGGCCGGGAATGCTGGGGCGAAAGCAAGCCCTGTTGGGAATTGGAAGCACCAAAGAGCGCGGAACGGACAGAAATTTGCTGCCCGGATAACCCGGCACAGCTGCTCACCCTGCAATCCAGAAGGCTGTTGCTGCACAGGACAGGGGAGAATGTAGATGGGTTCTGTCTGCTGGGAGGAGATTTCTTTCCCAGAGAAAACGTCTTTGCCGAACAGATGACCATCTGGCGCACGATGCCAATCAAGAAAAATGAACCGGTGGTGTTTGTGCCCTGCCGTCATGACCCGGCCAAACAATTCTGGCGGGAGTTCTCGGCGGTCTTTTGTCAGGACAGCGGGCATCGCCCGGGCGTTGTATGCTGGATCGAAAAGTTGCAGGAAAAGAGATTGAAACTTCTGGATCCCCGCAGAAAGATACATTTCCGCATCTCCGGTGTCCAATATGGCGATAAGGACTTCTTTGTAAATGATTCTTTCAGCGACAGCCTGACCTTTCAGGCAGGGATTTTGGATGAGATAGGGCGCCCATGGCAGAGCCGGATCGTCAGAGAAATCGAGCGCTGTGAACAGACAGCGGCGCTGATCGGGCGTTTTGCACAGGAGCTGGCAATTGCCGCCGGTGACCGGAATGAAAATGCAGGCGGCGCGGTTCGTGCACAGTTCTACTTTGCGGTGGACCAGCCCTTCCGGCAGTGGCTGCAGGCGATCGACCCGGAGCAGGACGACCCGGATGAGGCGGCACTGCGCTGGCAGGCGCAGGCGCGCAGCATCGCGGAAAAGCTGGGAAAGCAGATGGTGATGGAGGCCGGAAACGCCGCCCTAAAGGGACGCCGCATTGTGGTGGATAAGGATAAAAAGACCGAGCGCACCATTCTGTATACCGCGCCAAAGGCCTATAATCATTTCCGCACAAGGCTTTGGGAAATCTATCCCAAAACAGAACCATAAAGGGGGAATTGTATGAAAACACAGGACGTCAAACTGTATGCGGCGCAGCAGCTGCACAGGCTTCAGGCTCTGCCGGACAACCAGCGGCGGGCAGAACTGGCAAAGCTGCGGCGGGGTATCGGCCACGCACCCGGCGAGCTGCCGGAGCTGTGGGGATGCTTTTTGCTGGGAATGCCGGAAAGCTTTCAGGGGCGCAGTGCTCCCTCGGCGGCAGAGTGGGCGGTCTACCTTGCCCTGACCCTGTATGCTGTGCATCAGCAGGGGAATGACCGCCCCATGAACTGCCCCGGCAACACGCTGGGGCGTGCGGTGCGGCAGCTGGCAGAGCGGAACAGTGCCGGACAGGACTGGACCGAGGCCAGTGTGCTCCGGCGGTTCAATGCGCTGGCCACCGCAGAAGAAATTACCGAGATCAGCCACCATCTGCGGGGCATGATCCAGTTGTTGAGTGCGGCAAAGGATGGCGGCATCCCGCTGGACTATCCGCAGCTTGCGGCAGACCTGTATGAATTGCAATGCACCGACCCGCGGTATGCGCAGACCCCCGCCAATGTCCGTCTGCGGTGGGGGCAGGACCTGTACCGCGACCCGAAGCCTGCACCGGAAGAGAAAGAAAAGGAGACTTGACCATGAAGAAGCGCCTGTATGTTGATTTCCACATTTTGCAGACCGTCCCGCCCAGCTGCATCAACCGGGACGATACCGGCAGCCCCAAAACGGCAGTGTACGGCGGTGTGACCCGTGCCCGGGTATCCTCACAGGCATGGAAGCACGCCATGCGTGCAGCCTTTGCGGAGAATGCTCAGCTGGACGTGGGCAAGCGCACCAAAAAGGCCGCAGAACTGGTGAAGGCGCAGATCCTTGCACTGGCCCCGGAACTGGATGCAGACAAGCTGGCAAAGAAAGCGCTGGAGAATGCGGGCATCAAGAGCGACGACAAGGGCACCAAGGCACTGTTCTTCATGAGCACTGCGCAGGCAAAGGCATTGGCAGAGCTGGCTGTGGAGGGCTCTGCGGATAAAAAGCAGTATCGGGATGCCCTGAAAGCAGCGCCCTCGATGGACATGGTGCTGTTTGGCCGCATGGTGGCAGATGACCCTTCTCTGAACTATGACGCCGCTGCGCAGGTGGCGCACAGCATCTCCACCCATGCTGTGCAGAACGAGTACGATTACTTTACCGCCGTGGATGACTGTCAGGCAGAGGACAACGCCGGTGCAGGCCATCTGGGCACGGTGGAGTACAACTCCTCCACCCTGTACCGCTATGCTACGGTGAACGTGATGGAGCTGGCCGGGCAGCTGGGTGCAGCGCAGGCAGCGGATACGGTGCGGGCCTTTGGTGAGGCGTTCCTCTTCTCCATGCCCACCGGCAAGCAGAACACCTTTGCAAACCGCACTCTGCCGGATGCGGTATATGTGACCCTGCGGGAGGATCAGCCGGTGAACCTGTGCGGCGCATTCGAGCAGCCCGTGCCCCGCAGTGCGCAGGGTTACGCCGCACCTTCCAAGGCAGCACTGGCGCAGTATGCGCAGCAGATGTACAGCAGCTTTGCCGAGGCTCCGGCGCAAAGCTTTACCGTGGGCAGCGGGCTGGAGGTGCTGGCTCCGGCGCAGACGGCAAAGGCGATGCTGGACGCACTGGAAAAGGCTGTCCGGGATGCGCTTGCCGGAAATGAGGTGGGGTAATGGCAACGCTGTTGCTTCGGCTGGCAGCGCCTTTGCAGGCGTGGGGCGCGGACTCTAAATTTGAGACCCGCAAGACGGGCCGGGAACCCACCAAGAGCGGCGTGATCGGTCTGCTGGCGGCAGCTCTTGGGCTGCGGCGGGACGAGCGCGAAGCACTGCTCCGATTGACCGGGCTGCGGTTCGGCGTCCGCGTGGAGCGGGAAGGGCAGCTGCTGGTGGACTACCACACGGCAAAGACGCAGGACGAAAAGGCCTCTTATGTGACCTACCGCCATTATTTGCAGGATGCCGTGTTTCTGGCCGGGATCGAAAGCACCGACACCGCCCTTTTGCAGCAGCTGCAGCAGGCACTGCTGCACCCGGCGTTTCCGCTGTATCTCGGCCGCCGCTGCTGTCCGCCTACCCTGCCGCTCTGTCTGGGTGTACGCCCGGGCAGCTTGCAGGAGGTGCTGCAAGCGGAACCGCCCCTGTGCCCGGGACGGCAGAGCCGGATTCTATTGGACGCCGATCCGCTGGAGCCGGGCACGGCTCCGCAGCGGGATGTGCCGGTGAGCTTTGACCCGCATCATCGGCAGTACGGCTACCGCTCGGTACGGGAGCTTTGGCAGAAGATGCCGGACAGCCCGGAGACTACGGAGCACGATCCGTTCCGGGAATTGTAAAAAGGGGGCGAGAGAATGTATTTATCACGGGTAGAACTCGATCCCACCCGCCGCAGCACCATGGCTGCGCTGGCGGCACCGCAAAAACTGCATGGCGCAGTGGAAAGCGCTTTTGCAGGGGAGCGCCGCCGCAGGCTGTGGCGGTTGGATCGTCTGGGAGAGCGGCTGTATCTGCTGCTGCTCAGCGAGGATGCACCGGAGTTGACCGGCGTGGTGGAGCAGTTTGGCACCGGAGCGGCTGCGGAGACCCGCAGTTACGACCCGCTTTTGCAGCGGGTGGAGCCGGGCATCTGCTGGCAGTTTCGGCTGACTGCAAACCCCACCAAAAGCTGCAAAGACCCCCAAAACCCCGCAGTGCGGGGAACCGTGGCCGCACATTGCACAACACAGTACCAGAAGCAGTGGCTGTTGGAGCGCGCTGAAAAGCACGGCTTTGCCCTGCGGGAGGAGGAATTTACCGTGACCCGGGTGCAGTGGCAGCATTTTGCCAAGCACGGCACCCGGCCGGTGACCCTGCTGGCAGTGACCTATGAGGGTGTTTTACAGGTGACCGATGCAGAGCAGTTCCGGGCGCTGCTGTGTCAGGGCATAGGGCGCGGCAAGGCCTATGGCCTTGGACTGATGACCGTTATGCGCGGAGGAAACTGAGAGGGACGAGATGCCGGGCATGATCCGGCCGGACCTGCAGACGCTGCCGCAGGTGAAAGACCGGATGACCTTTCTGTATCTGGAACACTGCACCCTTGGCCGACAGGACGGCGCAATCACCGTTACAGACGAAAAAGGGATCGTTCAGATCCCGGCGGCGGGCATCTCGGTGCTGCTGCTGGGGCCGGGTACACGGGTGACCCACCGTGCCATGGAACTTATGGGTGACACGGGCGTGGGTGCTGTCTGGATAGGTGGGCACGGCGTGCGGTATTACGCCCATGGCCGTCCCCTGACCACCCACTCGCAGCTGTTGCTGCGGCAGGCAGAGCTTGTCAGCAACACCCGCAAGCACATGGATGTGGTACGCAAGATGTATCAGCTCCGTTTCCCGGACGAAGATATCTCCCGGCTGACTATGCAGCAGCTGCGGGGACGCGAGGGCAGCCGTGTGCGGCAGGTATACCGCAAAGCTTCCAAGGATACCGGTGTTCCGTGGAGCGGCCGACTGTACCGCCCGGAGGATTTTGCATCGGGAGATGCCGTCAATCAGGCGCTTTCTGCCGGGCACGTCTGTTTGTACGGTCTGGCGCACGCGGTGATCGTGGCATTGGGCTGCGCCCCGGGTCTTGGCTTTGTTCATGTGGGGCACGAGTGCTCCTTTGTGTACGATATTGCCGACCTGTACAAGGCCGAGGTGACCACTTTTCCCCGCAAACGCGGGGGTGATCCCTACGCAAGCATGGCAATGGACTATAAAACTGTCTTTTCCCCGCATACGCGGGGGTGATCCCATCTTCGCCCTACTGGACGAGGACAGCGACCTCTTTTCCCCGCATACACGGGGGTGATCCTGCGGGTCCGAGCCCCTTCTGCGGCTGCAATAACTTTTCCCCGCATACGCGGGGGTGATCCCCGGGACACGTCCAGCTCGTAGGTTTTGAACGTCTTTTCTCCGCATGCGCGGGGGTGATCCCGTGGAAGGGCCGGACTTGGGCCGGGAAATTGACTTTTCCCCGCATGCGCGGGGGTGATCCTTCCACCTCCGGGGCGTTGATGGTGATCTTCTTCTTTTCCCCGCATGCGCGGGGGTGATCCCCACAGCGACCCGCTCATAACGCGCCTTTACGCCTTTTCCCCGCATGCGCGGGGGTGATCCTGATGGCGGCGTAGTCCTTATACGCATGGCTCACTTTTCCCCGCATACGCGGGGGTGATCCTAGGCCGGGCCGGGCCAGCGAAGTGGCACGGCACTTTTCCCCGCATACGCGGGGGTGATCCCATGAGAGGGGGCATTCGGCTGTGAAACAGAGCCTTTTCCCCGCATACGCGGGGGTGATCCCCGCAGCGACATGGCACAGGCGGCCACCATCCACTTTTCCCCGCATATGCGGGGGTGATCCTAGGGCCCCCGATGGGGGAGCGCATGGGGAAGGCTTTTCCCCGCATACGCGGGGGTGATCCTTCGTTCATGGTCATGAAACGCTTGTCCTTTTCCTTTTCCCCGCATACGCGGGGGTGATCCCTTCGCCACCAGCGACGCGGCCAAGCTAGCGAGCTTTTCCCCGCATACGCGGGGCTTACAAAAAAGAACCATGGGCGCAACGGAAAGTGAAATGATATTTCTGGAAAGGAGAACTCTGCAATTTTATCGCCCGCCCAAGCTGCGATCAAAAATCCCCGCAAGTGATCGTGCGAGCGCTTGAAAAGCGCGAATAAAAAACCATAACGCAAATGAACCGCCCCGATTTCCGTAACAGGAGATCGGGGCGGTTTTTATATCGTGGATTATCTTTTTATATCGTGGATTATCAATGAATTGATTCCCAGTTACGCATCATCCGTCTCGGACAGGGATCTCTTAATGTCGCACTCAATTTTTGCAAGTGGAAGTTGAATCATTGATATGTTCTTGAAGTTGATTAGAGTCTCGACTTCATCGCAGGCCTCAATCGTTACAATGCTATTATCAAGTAATTCGCCCATTTCATAAATTTGCTGCACAGCAGTGGCTAAAGAGTCCGAGACATCGTAAGACAAAGAAAGGTGCTGAATTCGACCATTCGAGAATATAATAGTGGCGGTGTTCAGTTTAGAAGCGAACGCTTCGGAATCGATTTTACAAATATCAATAATGTGGTCGATGGCCCCTACCAGTAATGCGGAAAGACCGTAGTGGGAAGGAGTGTCTCCGACGTCTTTGTATGTCATGTAATCATCAAACGCTTCATACACAACCGCCGGAATTTCGCCCTCACTTACAGTGCTGTCCCAATCCATGTCAACAGGAGAGTCGCAGGCTTCATCAAGAAGCACCAGCTCTTCAATTTTATCGCAGTTGATCAGCAAAAGAGAGTTGTCCATACAAGGAATGGCCATATATTTTTCAGTGCTATTTTTATAAACTAGCTGCCGGGTATAGGACGTTATCGGAAACCACAAATATTTTGGCTGACCTTGGACTAAGATGCCTAAGTGTCCCCAAAATCCACCGGGAGACTGGATTGTTGTTGGATCGTTTTTGACAAAGTAATCCATGCTGCTAACCGGAGTTTGAAAATAACCGTCGCCCAGTACACCAGTTACACCGGTTCCAAGGCAATAGGCGACATCTCGCAGTTCTGCGAGGGGGACATCTTCGCCAGCTTCAATTTTTTGCAGTTCATCAATGGAAAGTCCACATCGTTGGCTCAATTGTTGAAGATCGAGGTGGAGTGCATCACGCAACGTTTTAGAGTCAGTGAAAGGGTTGGCGATGCCACCCATCAGTTCACTGGGCGTGAGGGAAAGAAATGCAAGCAGCTTTGAAATGTGCTTTTCAAAATTGGTTTTGTTGGTTACTTCGCCATTTAAGAGTTTATCAAGTGTTGGGCGAGAGATACCTGCACCAGTGCATACATTGCTTTTGGTATATTTGTGACTGCCAATGATTTGGTTTAGCTTGCATCCTACCACATCACGGGAATTAAACAAATCATTCATGTCATACATGGCTATCGCCTCCTTTAATGCAAGTATACGTCGATTCTCCAAGTTTGTCAATATTTATTTTACATATTTACACAAAAATATTTGAAAAGAGGGGGACGGTGACTGGTTGAAAAATTACGAGTGACTGAGTATAATAAAACTACGAGTTCAAAGTTTGCTCTAGCGGGAAAAGAGGTCTGTATGGCAAAGTTTGTACCGTTTATCATAAAAGTGGAGCACCGCGTTATGAACTCTCTGGTGAGGCAGCAATGAACATCTTTGTGACTTACTTGAAATGAGGTGAGGTTGATGAGTGCAAAAGAATATTTTCAGCGTGATGCGGAGCGAGAAGCATTTTATTGCACATTCTATCGGATCTGCAGACGCTTTAACGTCACATGGTCAACAGCAACACCGGAAGTGAAAGCTTTTATTGAAGAAGCTACTCGTGTGACCTATGAGCAGGAAAAAGCAAAGCGTAACGGCGTTTCTCTTAGTACAGTGAAGCCTTTCTTTGGGGATACAGCGTGCTAAAAGAAAAATTATGTCGTTGCCTCGAACGCTCTGCAATTTTGGCACCCGCGCAGACGGCAATCAAGACCCCCGCAAGGTTATTGTGTGAGGGCTTGAGAAAGCACCAATAAAGCGAACAAAGCCCCCCGGTTTCTGTGATAGGAAGCCGGAGGGCTTTTTGCGTCTTGTTTTGCGGGCGAAAAGAAGGTACAACAATAGCAAGTGACTCACATCTGCGCGGTGATACCATGCTGAACATCTCTATGACTCACTGACAGCCAGCAATGTGCAGCTTAAAGGTGCTGAAAAGTTTACATGGATATGATTGATTCGATCTGTGCGCTGTGGTAATATAAGAAAAAGAAAGGCGGTGAGTCTGTGGCAGAAAAAGACGCGTCGGAAAAGATTCTGGAATCCTACAATGATGTATTCTCTGATATCGTAAACGTGCTGTTATTCAACGGAAAGCAAGTTTTAGGTGCAGATGAATTGGAAGATCAGGCTCCGCGCACCTATTATAAAGTAGATGGCAGACTCCATGAAATTGAACGAGATGTTGCCAAACGCTGGAAGAACGGTAATATCCGGGTAGCGTGTATCGGCTTTGAAAACCAGACTGCATCCGACCCGGATATGCCGCTCCGAGTGATAGGCTATGATGGTGCAGAGTATCGGGCGCAGCTTCTGGGAGATCATGATACAGGAAGCCGCTACCCAGTCGTGACGCTGGTGCTCTATTTTGGTCATGAGAAACCGTGGAGCGGGCCGCTTTCTCTGAAAGAACGGCTGAACGTTCCAAACGAGTTTGAGCCATACGTCAACGATTATAAAATCAACCTGTTCCAGATCGCGTATCTGAACCGTGAGCAAGTAGAGCTGTTCCAAAGCGATTTCAAGGTGGTTGCAGACTACTTTGTGCAGAAAAGAGAGAATGGCGATTATGTGCCAAGTTCACAGGATCTGACACATGTGCAGGAAACGCTTCAGTTGTTGAGCATCATGACGAATGACCACCGATTTGAAGACGCATATAATACCAGTACCGATGACAGGAAAGGAGGCCCACGCAATATGTGTGATGTGCTTGATAAAGTGGAAAGCAGGGGCATTGAAAAAGGCATTGCAAAAGGCATTGTGAAAGGCGAGAGCCGTGGTGAAAACAAAATGGCTTTGCTGGTTAAGAAGCTTCTTGATCAGAATCGCATTGACGATGTAAAGAGGGCTTCTGAAGATGAAAAGAGCCGCGCGGAATTGATGAAAGAGTTTGGAATTAGTTAATGTAGGTTCGATGCAATATGTGTAATTGAAAAAAGCATTGCAAAAGGCATTCGCCCCTTGGCTGTACCCCCGCCAAGGGGCTTTTTCTGTCCGCCCATTTTTCCTTTGACCTCCAGCAAAATGCCCAGTAGAATCCACCTGAAATTGTCACATGAAACAAAAATCAAAAAGGGTATTGAATAAATGGTGACAAAATGGTAATATGAGCTTAACAAATCAGGCGAACAGAAAACGCCTGAATGGGTGCAGTGTGAAAACTATTTTGGAGGATACGATTATGAAAATGTTTAAGAAACTCATGGCCGTTGCGCTCGCTGGCGTTATGGCTCTGGCAGTCCTGACCGGCTGTGGCACTTCTGTGAATGAGAAGGAAGTCATTAAGATTTTCAATGATACGCTGAAGACTGAGGCGGCAGTGCAAGCACTGGCTAAAAAGGATGTCAAGATTGAGTCTGTTAAGGCTGATTCTGACATGAAGGCAAAGGCACAGAGCGTTGCAAAGATTCTGGCAACTGATGTTAAAGATGAAACTACGTTGAAGAGCCAGCGCACTGATAAATACGATGAAATTAAGAAGGCTGTTGCAGGTGATGACACTACCAATCAGTATCTGGTTGGATACGCTCCGAAGGTAAAGTATGACAGCAAGCTGTATAATACGCTGGATAGTGGCATTGATGCTTTGACGATTATTTTGAACAGTGATACTTTCAACAATGCTGAGCTTAATCCTGACTACGAAGAAATTGATGGCGCTGTGTCGCTGATTGGCTTTGCAGACACCACTATCAATGGAACCACGTACACTGTTGCAGTTATTAAGATTCCTACCCAGAAGGTAAGCCACTAATAAGTTCCTGCAACAAATTGGGCATTGCATCACTGAATATACCCTTTGAACTGCACCAAATGACCCGTTGAATCAACGAAGCCCCGGAATGGACATTGCGGTTTCATTCCGGGGCTTTTTGTGCAAAAAGAAACGCCCAAAGCAAGCCGAACGCTTGACAATTGGACGTAGGAAGGTTATACTACAAATAGAAGAGGCGCTGGCCCGCAAACGGCTAGCTCCCTATCGGAAAGTCAAAAGAAAATGACCGCCAACGGGTGCTAAGCGAGGGCGGTCATTTCTTTTGCTCATTTTTGGTCTGAAGCTCTTTGAGGCGAAGCACGATGTCGATCGTGTCGTAGATCACTGTGACGATCAGCATCAGCAAACTGATGCCAAGGGCCAGCAGAGTCAAAAGTTCAGATAATGTCATGTGACATTCCCCCTTTTCGGAAGTAAGAAACGACCGAGAAGGGAAAACTTGCAAAAGTCGCCCTCCCGGCGTTGTGTTTGAAAAACAAAACCGTCCGGTAGGGGCTGCCGCCTGCGTTTAGGGCGCAGTGCCTTTCTGCCATCGCAAGATGGCAATTACAGGATAACACAAAAATCGACAGAACGCAATAAGATATTGAGACGTTCCCCGGAAGGAACCGCACGGTTTCGTTCCGGGGATTTTTTAGTTTGGCACGGTTTCACATCTTGGCGGCTCCCTGCATAGCCTGTCGTAAACCTTGGGAGGGGGAGCGGGCATGGAGGAACGGAAACGGTTTGCGGTGATCGGCGGGGACGCGCGGCAAGCGGCGGCGGGCCGGGCG
>ERZ857922.3781-NODE-3781-length-12409-cov-3.149506_pt1 | contig 12409 bp, 11 predicted proteins | sample MGYA00519579_ERZ857922 | MGnify/ENA primary metagenome ERZ857922 (study PRJEB31778, sample SAMEA3449375) | human gut metagenome | biome: human gut; feature: human-associated habitat; material: faeces | place: United Kingdom | collected 2010/2012 ... | reverse complement strand
ATAGATACTCCCGCACCGAACCATATCAGTCCGTTTTCAAACAAAGAAGTCCGTTTTTCACTCATGATCCTGTATCTCCTTTGCATATTCTCCGGTAATGGCAAATCCGTGGTTCATCGGACCGCTGCCCTTGCCGAGATCCAGCATAGCTGCCAGAGCACCGGAAATATAGGCCTTTGCGCGCTCTACAGACACATCCATAGGAAATCCCTTTGCCAGGTTGGAAGCGATCGCGCTGGAAAGCGTACAGCCGGTTCCATGAGTATTCGGGTTATCGATCCGTTTTCCGTAAAACCATTGGCAGGTTCCTTTATGATAAAGCAAGTCATTGGCATCATTCACCTTATGACCGCCTTTTAACAGAACCGCACATCCGTACTGATCACCGATCACTTTAGCCGCCTCCATCATCTCCGCTTCAGAAGTGATGGTCATACCGGAAAGTACTTCTGCCTCCGGGATATTCGGTGTCAGGATCTGTGCCAGCGGAAACAGATATTCTTTTAAGGTGCTTACCGCGTCTTCACTGATCAGTCTGGCTCCACTGGTAGCCACCATAACCGGATCAACCACGATATTTTTTGCATCATACTCTTTCAGTTTTTCTGCAATCTTTATGATCAGATTAGCTTTATTTACCATATACGGAAGCTCAGTGACTACGATCCTGTTTTTTCCGTTTGGCATTGTCTCAATATTGCTGACAGCTCTGACTCTGATCTTACCGCGGCCTGTCCGATATGCTTCCTCGCAGCCCTTTGTGCCAAGGATCACTGCACCGGTCGGAAAATCCGGTGCTTTGATGATAGGCAGTATTTCTTCAATATCGGTATCTCTGTCTTCATCAACCTTGTTATCAATGATCTTTATAACACCATCTACCACTTCTCTTAAGTTGTGTGGCGGAATATTGGTTGCCATACCAACTGCAATACCTGTTGTACCGTTTACAAGCAGATTCGGATAACGACTTGGCAGTACGGAAGGCTCTTTTTCTGTTTCATCAAAGTTTGGAACAAAATCAACCGTATCTTTGTTAATATCCGCAAGAAGCTCCATGGAAATCTTGGAAAGTCTTGCTTCTGTGTAACGCATGGCTGCTGCACCGTCTCCATCCACAGAACCGAAGTTACCGTGACCGTCTACCAGTGGATAACGTGTTGACCATTCCTGTGCCATGTTGACAAGTGCTCCGTAAATAGAGCTGTCACCGTGTGGATGATATTTACCCATTGTATCACCGACGATACGTGCACTTTTACGATGTGGCTTATCCGGTCCGTTATTCAGCTCGATCATAGAATAAAGAACACGCCTTTGTACCGGCTTTAAACCATCTCTGACATCCGGAAGCGCTCTCGATGCAATAACACTCATCGCATAATCGATATAGGAGGTTTCCATTGTCTTTTTCAGGTCAACATGCTTGACCTTATCAAATATATTCTGATCCATCATTTCATCCATGACTTTCCTCCTAAACTAAATATCCAGATTCTTTACAAATTTGGCATTTTCTTCAATAAAATCACGTCTTGGCTCTACTTTATCACCCATCAGTGTTGTAAAAGTAAGATCAAGCTCAGCTTCTGCTTCATCATCGATCACAACCTTTAATAATACACGTCTTTCCGGATCCATGGTTGTTTCCCAAAGCTGCTCTGCATCCATTTCACCAAGACCTTTGTAACGCTGGATCCTGTTATTCTGATCACGTCCTACTTCATTTAAAATCTTGTCAAGTTCTTCATCACTGTAGGCATACCATATCTTTTTATTCTTCTCCAGCTTGTAAAGCGGTGGCTGTGCCAGATACACATATCCCTGCTTGATCAGCTCAGGCATAAAACGATAAATAAATGTGAGCATCAATGTCGCAATATGTGCACCGTCCACATCAGCATCAGTCATAATGATGATCTTATGATAACGAAGCTTGGAAATATCAAAATCTTCATGAATACCGGTACCAAATGCAGTGATCATTGCTTTGATCTCCGCATTTCCGTAAATACGGTCAAGTCTTGCTTTTTCTACATTTAAAATCTTACCACGAAGTGGAAGAATAGCCTGTGTTGCACGGTCTCTGGCTGTCTTAGCGGATCCGCCGGCGGAATCTCCCTCTACGATATAAATTTCACAGTTTTTAGGATCCTTATCAGAACAGTCTGCCAGTTTACCCGGAAGTGCTGTATCTCCCAAAGCCGTTTTTCTTCTTGTCAGATCTCTTGCTTTTCTGGCTGCGTCTCTGGCACGCTGCGCCATGATGGATTTTTCACAGATGATCTTTGCAACTGCAGGATTCTGCTCAAGATAATAAGTAAGCTGCTCGCTGACTACGGAATCCACAGCTCCTCTTGCTTCGGAGTTACCAAGCTTTTGTTTCGTCTGTCCTTCAAACTGCGGATCTTCAATCTTGATAGAAACAATAGCAGTCAAACCTTCTCTGATATCTTCACCGGAAAGATTTGCTTCACTTTCTTTTAACAGCTTATTGTTTCTGGCATAATCATTGAATGTTTTTGTCAGGGCATTTCGATAGCCTGCAAGATGTGTACCACCTTCCGGTGTATTGATGTTATTTACAAAGCTGAAGGCTGATTCATTATAGGAATCATTATGCTGCATCGCAACTTCCACATAAACACCGTCTTTTTTTCCTTCAAAGTAAAGTATATCCTCATAAAGCGGTGTTTTGCTGGAATTTAAGTATTTGACAAATTCCTTGATACCACCTTCATAGTGGAACACTTTTTCATAATTTTCTTCTCTTTTATCAGTCAGAACGATCTTCAGATTCTTAGTCAGAAATGCCATTTCCCGCAGTCTCTGCTTTAAAATATCATGATCGTAAACTGTATCTTCAAAAATAGTATCATCCGGTAAGAATGTAACCTTTGTACCGGTCTTCTCTTTATCACATTCTCCAACTACCTTCAGCGGATAACATACATGTCCCTTTTCATACCGCTGCTGGTAAATCTTACCTTCATTGTAAATCTGTACTTCCAGCCAGTTGGAAAGCGCATTGACAACAGAAGCACCAACGCCGTGCAGACCACCGGATACCTTGTATCCGCCACCGCCGAATTTTCCGCCTGCATGTAAAATCGTAAATACAACTTCAACTGCAGGAATACCTGCTTTATGATTGATACCGACAGGAATACCTCGACCGTTATCTATAACGGTAATAGAATTATCTTCATTGATAAAAACACGGATTTCCGTACAATAACCGGCAAGCGCTTCATCAACGGAATTGTCTACTATTTCATATACAAGATGATGTAAACCTCTCGAAGAAGTACTTCCGATGTACATTCCCGGTCTTTTACGGACAGCCTCAAGTCCTTCTAATATCTGAATATTATCTGCTCCGTAATTTTCACTCATGCTCTGCCTCCTATAACACTAATTCTCTGATTCTATCCTGCCATTTGTTACCTTAAATATTTTATCAATGGAAAATCTGTTATTGATAAATTCATCCAGACCCGTACATGTAATAATGGTCTGAATATCATGGATGCTGTTCAGCAAATAATTCTGCCGGTTGCTGTCAAGCTCTGACAACACATCATCCAGAAGAAGTACCGGCGTATCATGGATCAGCTGTTTCACCAGCTCGATCTCCGCAAGTTTTAAAGAAAGAGCTGCCGTTCTCTGCTGTCCCTGGGAACCATATTTGCGGATGTCCATATCACCGATCAGAAAGCCGATGTCGTCCCTGTGCGGCCCCACCGTTGTACTCTTCATCCGCAGATCTCTCTCCCGGTACCGGTTCAGTGCCTGTTCAAATGGCAGATCTCCCGTACTTGGCTCGTATATGATCTTCAGGCTTTCTTTACCGCCGGTCAGTCTTTGGTGAATCTTTGCAATGATCCCATTGATCTGTTCGACAAATTCTTTTCTTCTGGCAATCAGCCTTTCCCCATATTGTACCATCTGCAGCTCCCATATTTCCAGTGTATCCGAAAGATCTTTCTTTCCGCCGAAACTGAGCTCTTTCAGCAGATGGTTTCGCTGATTCACGATCCGGTTGTAATTCGACAGATTATTCAGGTACACCTTATCAAGCTGCGAAAGCTCCAGATCTATGAATCTTCTTCTCTCTGCCGGCCCGTTCTTGATAATGTTCAGATCTTCCGGCGAGAAAAATACAAGATTCACAATTCCGAAAAGTTCGCTTGCTTTCCGGATCGGCATCTTATTGATGGCAATCCCTTTCGGACTGTTCTTCTTCAGGTGCATATCGATCTGATAACTGATTCCGTTCTTTTCCACCACGGTTTCGATGTGTGATTCATCCTCGCCGAAACGGATCATATCCCTGTCCTTCGACCCGCGGTGGGACTTGGTCGTTCCGGACAGATACACAGCCTCCAGAATATTCGTCTTCCCCTGGGCATTGTTCCCGTAAAAAATATTCGTAGAACCATCAAACTCCACATTCAGAAGATCATAATTTCTAAAATTCTTTAATTTCAGGGAATTAACCTTCAATTCTGATCTCTTCTCCGTCAAATAATACAACATCTCCGCCGTATAACTTACGTCCGCGGCGTGTATCTGTCTCGCCATTTACCATGACAAGACCTTCCTGGATCACTTCTTTGGCTTCTACTCCGGATTCCACCATTCCTGTAGCTTTCAAAGCCTGTCCAAGCTTGATATATTCATCTCGTAATCTAATTGTCTCCATATGTCTCGCATTCCTCTCCCGGGATTCTCCCATATCTTATAAGCATAACTTATAGATAAATTTTATCAGATCAGCCAGGCTATATCTGATCCATCTATCAAAAAGCGTTCTGTTGTATGCATTTTGTTGTATTTTTATGCACATTTTTTCTGTTTTTCAGTTGTTTTTCATTATACTTATCGCTAAATCTTTTTGCAAGTATTCCTGCGTTTTTGTTTTATCTTTTAATCTTCTTCCAGATATTCCATTCCCGTTTATGCTGCAGCATTAAAGTTAACAGGAAGGATCAGGTAGATATAGCTTTCTCCATCATCTTTGATGAAGCAAGGTGCTTTCGCATTCATCAGATAAATTGTTACTTCTTCGTCGTCGATAACACGAAGTGCATCGATCAGGAATTTCGGATTGAATCCGATCAGCAGATCTTTTCCCTCTTTTGTGATCATAATCTCTTCATTCATGGATCCGATCTGGGATTTGATCTTTAATTCCATAAGTTCGTCACTGATATTGATGATGATTGGTTTCTTGTCTCCTTCTTTTACCAGAAGTGTTGCTCGGTCGATACAGTTGAGCAGCTCTTTTTTATTAATTCTGACTTTTGTCTCATAATCATTTGACAACATCTGATCGATTCTGAAATATTCGCCTTCGATCAGACGTGATACAACGATCGTGTTATCAAATTCGAACACAATATGATTCTTTGTATATGAAATCGATACCACATTTTCAGCCTCACCCGAAAGGATCTTACTGATCTCGATCAGTGTCTTTCCAGGTACAACAAGCTTTCTGTCAGCTACGCTTTTTTTCAATGGCACTTTTCGAATGGAAATTCTGTGTCCGTCCAGCGAAACAACTTTCAGAATATTATCACTGATGTCGAACAATTCTCCAGTCATAAGTTTATTACTTTCACTGTCAGAAATAGAGAAAATTGTCTGACGGATGACTTCTTTCAATGTGAATTGAGAGACTTCTATAGAATCTTCTTTCTCAATAATTGGTAAGTAAGCAAATTCATCGCCAGGTTTACCGGCAATATCAAATTTTGCTTTTTCACATGTGATGACTGTCTGAAGATTATCTAAAGTTTCGATCGTTACTTCATTATCCGGAAGTTTTCTAACGATCTCTGAAAAAATCTTTGCATCGATAGCGATCATTCCGCGATCAATAATGTCTCCGGAAATTTCTGTCTGGATACCAAGTTCCATATCATTCGCTGTTAATTTGATAATATCTGTTGTTGCATCAATAAGAATACATTCAAGGATTGGCATTGTTGTTTTAGAAGGAACTGCTTTGGAAACAATACTGACACCTTTGACTAGATTGGATTTACTGCAGGTAATTTTCATATGTGTATAACTCCTTTCGCACGTGTGTGATAGATAAATAAATAAAATAGTTTCCGCCTCAGCCGTATTAGGGGATGTGGAAAAGAGGAAAAGTGCCTCTAGCCCAGTGTTTGCAAGGAATTTTGGCTTTGAAAACTTTGTGGAATTCGACTGGATTTTATGTGGAACGACTGTTGAAAACTTTTTCGTTTCTAAAGACAGGTGTAAAATTCCTGGGTTTTTCCCAAGGCTGTCCCATAGTTATCCACATGTCAGACGCAGATTTTCCACATAGTTATTCACAGGCCAAAATGGCAAAATAAGGCTAAGCCGGATTGATTTTCTTCTTTATAATATTAATAGTGTTAGAAAGAGTCTCGTCCGCCTTTAATTCGTTCTCGATTTTCTCAATCCCATGCTTGATGGTAGAGTGATCCTTGCCCCCAAGAATGACACCGACTGCTTTTAATGAAGTTTCTGTCATATTTCGGATCAGATACATGGCAATCTGGCGCGGAAATACGATCTCGGCGTTACGTTTATTCCCTTTCAGATCAGGAATAGATACACCAAAATGTTCGGAAACGATGTCCAAAATCAGTTCAGGCGTAACTTCTCTGCGATTATCCGAAGAAATGATATCTTTTAAGGCCTCTGCTGCAAGGGCAATATCGATAGAACCGGTGTTGTTCAGTTTATAAAGAGCAATCAGTTTATTAAGAGACCCTTCAAGTTCTCGGATATTTGTCTTGACGTTCGTTGCGATATATTCGAGTACATCATTCGGAATATTGTATTTTTCCAGATGATCCAGCTCGATCTTCTTCTGTAAAATCGCCATACGGGTTTCATAATTAGGTGATGAAATATCAGCAATCAGACCCCACTCAAAGCGCGTACGAAGTCTGGCCTCCAAAGTTTCAATATCTTTCGGCGGCTTATCAGACGATATGATGATCTGCTTTCCGGATGTATGCAGATGGTTAAATGTGTGGAAGAATTCTTCCTGTGTACTTTCTTTTCCGATAATGAATTGGATATCATCGATCAAAAGTACGTCATTATTACGGTATTTATCGCGGAATTTCGACATTGCGGACTCGTTTCCGGCGGTTTTTCCGTTTTTGAGAGCTTCGATCAGCTCATTGGTAAATGTCTCGCTGGTTACATAGAGGACTTTTTTCTTTGGATTCTTGTCCAGAATAAAATGTGCAATTGAGTGCATCAAATGAGTCTTTCCAAGTCCAACACCTCCATATAAGAAGAGGGGATTGTATACTTCTCCCGGAGATTCGGCTACAGCAAGGGAAGCTGCATGGGCGAAATTATTGTTACCGCCGACAACGAAAGTATCAAAAGTATACTTCGGATTAAGCCCGGCTTTTTCCGCAGCACTTTTGCTTTTTTTCTTCTGATTTGCTTCAATGGCCATATTCTGAATCTCGTTCAGTCTGTCATCATCCTCGGAAATGAAGACAACTTCATATTCAGTTCCAGTAATCTCCGCAATACATACTTTTAATGGAAGCTGATATTTTTTTTCAATATATTCTACACTCGCATTCATATTTACTAATATAAATACGGTATTGTCTACGACATCGTAAACTTTCAATGGTTGGATCCACGTATTGAACGATACATTGGACAACTCATGTTCGACCCTGAGATGTTCGATAATTTCAGGCCATTTTTCCTTTACTGTATTCATCATATTTACTCCTAATCTGTCTGATTCGCGGATTTTCACCTATAAACCCACTCTTCTACATTGTACATCAAAAAGTTGCTTTAGGCAATCTTTTATCGCTATGCTTTGGCAACTGGCAGTTTCTCTTGATGTAGATTTGAAATATGTGGAAAACTCAATCCCAATTATCAACACTTGTAAAATGCGCATGAAATGGGGAAAAAATCTAAAAAAATATATGATTTCCACACGTTATCCACAAAAATCCACAAAGTTTTCCACAAAATGTGGATAAATATATTTTTAAAATTTAAGGAATAGCTTGACGTAGAGCGGTTTTTTTTATATAATCAAGGCTGATGTCTTATGAAAATTAGGGAGAACATCCCTTGGAATAAAATAAGGAGGTGGATATCCATGAAGATGACATTCCAGCCAAAGAAGAGACAGAGAGCTAAAGTACATGGCTTCAGATCTAGAATGAGCACAGCAGGTGGAAGAAAAGTACTTGCTGCAAGAAGAGCAAAAGGAAGAAAGAAATTATCAGCGTAGGCCGCATATATGTGGCCTTTTCTTCTACTCAGAAAAATTAGGAGAATAAGACAATGAAGTATTCCGAATCACTGAAAAAGAACAAAGATTTCCAATATATATATAGAAAAGGGAAATCTTACGCCAGCAAATATCTGGTCATGTATGTACTGGAAAATGGGACAAGTCAGAATCGATTAGGAATATCTGTAAGCAAAAAAGTAGGAAACAGTATAGTACGGCACAGATTAACAAGATTAATCCGAGAAAGCTATAGACTGCAAGAAGAACGATTCAGATGTGGATTAGATATAATTGTTATAGCAAGAATAGGCGCCAAAGGAAAAGATTATAAAGATATTGTCGGCGCAATGCTCCATCTGGGTCATCTTCATAAGATTATAGATGAGGGGTAACGTATTATGAAGAAGATTCTGCTCACTGGTATCAGATTTTATCAGAGATATCTGTCTCCGATAAAGGGCGGTTCCACCTGTAAATTTTATCCGACTTGTTCTCAGTATGCGAAAGAGGCAATTGAGAAATACGGTGCATTAAAAGGAGGACGACTGGCGGTGTGGAGAATTCTGCGTTGTAATCCGTTTACCAGAGGAGGTTACGACCCTGTTCCTTAAAAAGATTACAACTACATATGGAGGAAAAAATTATGGTACCAAGTTTACTGACTGCCGCTAACTGGCCGATTGTCGGACAGCTTTGCTGGATTCTGGGTAAGGTAATGAACTTTATCTATAATTTCCTGGACAAATGTCTGCCAAGCGATAGCGGGCTGGTAGGTCTGTCGATTATTCTGTATACGATTTTTGTGTATACATTATTACTTCCACTTACGATTAAGCAGCAGAGAACATCCAAGATGTCTTCTGTTATGAATCCGGAGATTCAGGCTATACAGAAGAAGTATAAAAATAAGAAAGACCAGGCGTCCATGATGAAACAGCAGGAAGAGATTCAGCAGGTGTACGATAAATATGGTACATCGATGTCAGCAGGATGCCTTCCGTTACTGATTCAGATGCCGCTGTTATTTGCTTTGTACCCGGTTATCTATAATATCCAGAAATATGTTCCGGAGATCAAGACAGCTCCAAAGGCTGTAAATGTATTCCTGACACTTCCGGATCTGACTATCTCACCTATGCAGATGATCAAGAACAGCGGAAGCTATGGTTTCCCGGCAATCATGATCATTATTACTGCGATTTTACTTCCGGTATTATCAGGTTTGACACAGTATGGAAGTATCAAGCTTTCACAGGCTATTTCAGGCCAGCAGCTGGACAAAGATAACCCGATGGCGTCTACAATGAACACGATGAATATCACAATGCCACTGTTTTCGGTATTTATGGTATTCTCACTTCCGACAGGTATCGGTCTGTACTGGATCGTCAGTGCGGTAGTACGTTGTGTTCAGCAGGTATTTATCAATAAGCACTTAAGCAAGATTTCTGTAGAAGAGATTCTGGAGCAGAATAAGGAAAAGGCTGAGGAAAAACGTGTAAAACGTGGCGAGAAGAATGAACGTATCGCAGCAATGGCTCAGATGAATACCAAGAATATGAACAATCAGAACCAGAAGAAGAGACAGAGTACATCGAACCTGAGTGAAAAAGAAAGAGAAGCCAAGGTAGAAAACGCACACAAGAAAGCTGAAAATGCGAAGAAAGGAAGTCTCGCATCAAAAGCAAACATGGTGAAGAAATTTAACGAAAATGATTAGGGGGCGCTGTCATGGAGGATTACATTACTGTATCGGCAAAGACATTGGACGATGCGATCACCGAAGCGTTAGTTCAGTTAGGTGTAACAAGTGATCGCTTAGATTATATTGTTGTTGAAAAAGGAAGCGAAGGTTTCCTTGGAATCGGAAGAAAGCAGGCAGTAATCAAAGCCCGCAGAAAACGAGAAGAAAAACCGGTTGAAGAGACAGTGGAAGAAAGTAAAGTTGAAACACCGGTAAAAGAAGAAGTAAAACCAGAGAAGAAGACAGAGAAGAAGCCGGCAAAAGAGCATTCTCATACAAAGAAAAATGTAAGAGAAGAAAAACCGGAAGTAAAATCTGAGCCAAAGAAAGAAGTAGAACTTGCAAAAGTTGAACCACAGACGATCGAGACATGTGAAAAGTTCATTTACGATGTGATGAATGCAATGGGCATGGATGATGTAAAAGTTACATCTGTTGTAGATGAAGAAGGAGCACTTTCCATCAATATGGAAGGAAGCAACATGGGTATCCTGATCGGAAAACGCGGACAGACACTTGATTCTCTGCAGTATCTTACAAATCGTGTTGCCAACAAGATGCAGGATGGCTATGTAAGAGTGAAACTCGATACAGAGGATTACAGAAGAAGAAGAAAAGAAACACTGGAAAATCTTGCAAAGAACATTGCAAGCAAGGTAAAGAGAACAAGAAGAACAGTTGCACTTGAGCCAATGAATCCATATGAGAGAAGAATCATTCACTCTGCGCTGCAGTCTGACCCGGCAGTATCCACACACAGTGAAGGTGAAGAGCCGTACAGAAGAGTTGTGGTAACACTGGTAAGAAACAGAAATAATCGATAATTAAGAGACAGGGGTCTTTAAGCGGCCCCTGTCTTTTTTTCACTCAAATGTATATTGGAGGAAATTATGGAACAATTATATAACTCCACGATTGCCGCAATATCTACGGCAATGAGTAATTCGGGAATAGGAATTGTACGAATGAGCGGACTGGAAGCATTTCAGATCGCAGACCGGGTATATAAGGGGAAAAAAGAGAAAAAACTATGTGATCAGAAGTCACATACCATTCATTATGGATATATTGTTGATGGAGAACAGGTAATTGACGAGGTCCTGGTCATGCTGATGCGCGGGCCGCACAGCTATACCGGTGAAGACACGGTAGAGATCAACTGTCACGGCGGTGTCTATGTGGTAAAACGAATTCTCGAAGTCCTGATCAAAAACGGTGCACGCCCGGCAGAGCCGGGAGAGTACACTAAGCGTGCATTCCTGAACGGAAGACTGGATCTTTCGCAGGCAGAAGCAGTTGGTGATCTGATCGCATCGCAGAACGAATATGCATTGCAGAGTTCGGTAAGCCAGTTAAAAGGAAATATCAAAGATAAGATTAGCGAAATGCGCGAAAAGATCCTGTATCATACTGCATTTATCGAGACTGCACTGGACGATCCGGAGCATATCAGTGTTGACGGCTATGGAGAAACACTGAAAAAAGTCGTCGATGAGATCATGGAAGCAATGAAAAGATTGCTAGATAGCTGTGATGATGGTAGGATTATAAAAGAGGGCGTACGCACAGTCATCCTCGGGAAACCGAATGCGGGAAAATCCTCTCTGTTAAATGTACTTCTCGGAGAAGACCGGGCAATCGTTACTGATATTGCCGGTACGACAAGAGATGTACTGGAAGAACACCTGAATCTGAAGGGCATTTCCTTAAATATTATGGATACTGCCGGTATCCGTGATACGGAAGATGTGGTGGAGAAGATCGGTGTTGATCGTGCGAAAGAATATGCGGACAAGGCAGACCTGATCCTGTATGTGATCGATGCATCCAGACCACTGGATGAAAATGATGCAGAGATCCTGCATCTGATCAAAGGCAAACGTGCGATCATCCTGTTAAATAAATCCGATCTGGATATGCAGGTGACAAAAGAACAGGAAGAACTGCCGGAAGAATTTCCGGTGATCGAGATCTCTGCAAAGAATGTACAGGGAATCGAAGAGCTGGAAGATACGTTAAAGGAGATGTTCTTCCAGGGAGAACTGACATTTAATGATGAAATCTATATTACAAATGTGAGACAGAAAACAGCGCTTCAGGATGCATATGCTGCACTGGAACGTGTGAATGACAGCATTGCCGCGGATATGCCGGAGGATTTCTATTCGATCGACCTTATGGATGCGTATGAAGCTCTCGGTAATATCACCGGCGAAACGATAGGAGAAGATTTGGTTAATGAGATATTCAGCAAATTCTGTATGGGAAAATAAAGATAAATATGATGTTGTCGTCATCGGTGCCGGACACGCAGGATGCGAGGCGGCACTGGCAACGGCGAGACTTGGATTTCAGACACTGGTATTTACCGT
>ERZ857922.3766-NODE-3766-length-12479-cov-2.763764_pt1 | contig 12479 bp, 8 predicted proteins | sample MGYA00519579_ERZ857922 | MGnify/ENA primary metagenome ERZ857922 (study PRJEB31778, sample SAMEA3449375) | human gut metagenome | biome: human gut; feature: human-associated habitat; material: faeces | place: United Kingdom | collected 2010/2012 ... | reverse complement strand
GGCACGGAATACATTGCAACAATTCTTGACCATCAGCTTCAAACATCTTTTCGCTAGTAAGCCTATCATCTTGCTGATTATATGGTAGATATCCATCTTCCCCCATACGACAAAAAATTGAATCATACAATCCTAATAGTCTAGCATCCGTACGATAATTAATATTAAGATGATAAATCTCCCAATCATATTTTTTATCCCTCCGTCGGATTAGGATTTATCCTTAGTGAAGCTATTCAGATGCCGTCTTGGTTCCCATACCTCAAGCTACGCGGTTCATGGGCACAGTCCGGCGGCGCCGTTGGAGCCTATCAACTGGGATTGACATACAGTTATGCGGATGCATATCGCAAATATCCTGTTGGATCCATTGACAATGGCACTATTCCGAACTTAAATTTAAAACCTCTGACTTCTATTTCGTATGAAGGAGGATTTGAAGCCAGGTTCTTTAACAATCGCTTCGGCATTGATTTCACATACTATGTACGAAATACTAAAGACGATATAGTAAACGCAGGTATATCAACCGCGTCAGGATATGGAAATGTCAAAATAAACGCGGGTAAAGTGAATAATCATGGTATTGAACTGTTACTTACCGGCACTCCAATTCTTTCATCTCACTTTCGTTGGGACACTTCCTTCAACTTCGCTTACAACAAGAGTGAAATTAAACGCATAACAGATGATGTCACCGAATTCGAACTGGCAAAGTCTCGTACTGGCCACGATAGCGACAACTGTGGCCCAGCTTGGATTTACCAGCAAGTAGGACAACCTTATGGGATTATCCGAGGCGTAACTTTCAAACGCAACGACAAAGGTGAAATCATGTACGAAAATGGACTTCCTATGAAAGGAGAAATCGAGAAATTAGGCGAAAGCGTGCATCCATACACATTAGGATTCAGCAACTCATTTGAATGTCACGGATTCACATTGAGTTTCTTACTTGATGGCAAATTCGGAGGAAAGATGTATTCTCAAACAAATGCACACATGATTATGTTCGGACGCCATGCAGACACGCTACCAGGACGCGAAGAAGGTATTATCGCTCAGGGAGTAAAAGAAGACGGTGTAACTCCAAATGATGTAAAAGTGACAGCGATGAAATATTATATGGCATTGTCAGGTATTACCGAGAACTGTATATATGACGCTTCTTTCATTAAGTTGCGCGAACTTTCTTTCGGATATAACTTCCCGACAAAATGGATCCGTAAAATAGGTTTGTCAGCCTTGTCTCTCTCAGTCGTAGGACGGAATTTGTGGAATATCTACGATAAAGTACCTTTGGTAGATCCCGAATCTTCTTTCAATATCGAAAATGGACAGGGATTCGAATCTTACGGACTACCCGCCTCACGTAGCATAGGTTTTAATCTGAATGTCAAATTTTAAATAAAAATATTATGTCAGTGATCAATATAATAAAACTAATGATGGCATCCACACTAACTTGTATGGTTTATGCCTGTGATTTCACCGAGAAAAATATAGACCCCAACAGTCCTACCTCGATAGAGCCCGGTCCTCTGTTGACCTATACTCAATTACATACGACTACCGGTGGTATTGCTAAAAACATTCAGGTAGGAACCTGCATGATGCTTGTACAGCAAGCCGCTTCCTTAAATAACGATATGCCAGGTGACAAATATTACCAGATGGAATCTTACGCCAACACCTTCTTTACCGACACTTATAGCGATCTGATAAAAAACTGGCGCGAATTGGAAGAAAAAGCCTCGTCAGATGCAAAATATTCCAATATCCTCGGTGCAACAAAAATCTGGGGCGCTTATCTGTTCCAGCGTTTGACAGATATATACGGCAATGTTCCCTATTCTGAAGCAGGATTAGGATACTATCAGCAAATCTATAAGCCGAAATATGATAATCAGGAGACCATCTATAAAGATATGATTCAGCAAGTCAAAGACGGGGTCAACCTGCTAAATGCCAATAATCCGGCAATAGACGGTGACTTATTCTACGATGGCGACATCAATAAGTGGAAAAAGTTTGGAGGTTCCTTATTACTTCGTATAGGAATGCGTCTGTCAGAAGTGGCTCCAGACCTGGCAAAACAGACAGTAGCCGACGCCGTAACTATCGGCGTAATGAGCCAACCGGAAGATATATGCCTTCTGAGACATGACGGAAGCGGGAAAAATGCATTTAAAAATCCATTGAGTTTCCGTTATCTAGATGACAACTTCATCGAAAGTGATGCAGTCAAAATTGGGAAAACATTCATGGATTATCTCAAAAAAACAAAAGATCCTCGTATTCATGTATATTGCTCTTTGAAAGACGGAAATACTGAATTTGACAAACAATTTGGTTTACCTAACGGTTACGATAGTCATACCATTGCAGACGCCCCAAGTGGAAGCTTTGTCGGCTTAGAAAATACTTCCAACTTCAATATCAATACAATTTTGAGATTGGATGCCCCTACCATCTTCCTAATGCCATCTGAGACGAAATTGTTGCTAGCCGAAGCTGTATTGAGAAACTGGACAAACGGAAACGCGGAGGTTCTTTATAAAGAAGCCATCACATCATCCATGAAAGAACAGGAGATTGCTTACGGAACGCAAGGTAAAATCACAGATGAAGAAATCGAGACTTACTTAGCCCAGAACCTATTCAGTACTGCAAACAATACGGAAAAACTGCAAATTATCGGAGAGCAATACTGGGTAGCAACTTTCATCAACGGTTACGAAAGTTATGCCAACTGGCGTCGTACCGGATACCCCAAACTTATTCCAACCAATTATTCAGGTAGTATGAGCCCAGGAGTTATCCCTACGAGACTCCCTTATCCTACCGATGAATATAGTATTAACAGAGCAAATGTAGATACTGCGAATCAGCAACAAGTAGCAGACAAAGTTACCACACATATATGGTGGGATATCGACTAACATAAGCGTGATCGGTAAATAGATATTAATAAAATTAGGGAGGTGGTGTCTTACCAAAGAAAAAGCTACCTCCCTTATATCAGATTCTGAAAATATGAAACTACATTGCATCCCCATTTTAAGTGCACTATTTACTAGTCTAGTTTGTTTCAGCAACCCTGCTACTAAAATTTCAGATAATTCGCCAAGCTCCGGCATCGTAATCAGATGGAACGATTGCGAACAAACAATAGACGGATTTGGAATAGCCCAAGCTGGCTGGGCTAAAGAACTGTTCGCTTTCAAAAACAGAAAACAAGTCATGGATAAAATGTTCGGTAACGATGGATTGCGTTTAAACATCCTAAGAGGAGAGATTTTCCCACATTATTGGGAGAATAAAGAAGATAAAGACTTCAATCTTAACGATGATATTAACATCGAGTTATGCGATTCTGATTTTAACAATAAATCCGATGATTTGTTGAGACGCGGACAATTATGGCTTACTTTAGAGGCTAAAAATAAATATCATATCAACAAATTAGTTTTTTCTACATGGAGCGCTCCTGCATGGATGAAAAGCAACGGAAAAGTATCAAACGGAAAACTCAAACCGGAGTGTTATCAGGATTTCGCTAATTATCTTGCAGCTTTTTACAAAGCTTACAAATCCAAAGGAATTACACCTTATGCCATATCACCCTCAAACGAGCCTGGTTATGCCGCCCCCTGGAATTCTTCTTTATGGACAGCAGACGAAATGGGGAAATTTATCACTTCCAATCTTGGTCCCACCTTTCAGAAAGAAAATATTCCTGCAAAAATCATATTTGGAGAGAATCCTTTATGGTCAGTAGTCATGCCTCAACTAAAGATGGTCTCATCCAAAGACTTCACAGATACAATTCTTCAGGACTATCCTGAAATCAAGAAATTCAATCTCATTGCAGCAGGACATGGCTATAGCTTATCTCCTGACATAATGCCAATAAAAGTAGATAAAGAATATCTTAAAACTCCTATCATTCCATTTGACGCAGCAGAAAAAGCGCACATACCGGTATGGATTACAGAAATAAGTGATGTAACCCCACTCGATACTTCAATTCAAGATGGACTTAAGTGGGCAGTTACATTCCACAATTATCTGACTAAGGCAAATGTAAATGCAATTATATGGTGGGGAGGAGCTATGCCGACATCCAACAATGAAAGTCTTATCATTTTGAACAAAAATAGAAAAGATTATACATTATCAAAAAGGTATGATATCTTAGGCAATTACTCTCGATATATTTCTGAAGGAAGTACACGAATACAGGTAACCCAACCTAAGAACAAAGACCTTTTAGTATCAGCATATAAAAAGAACGATAAATATATCTTAGTTGCAATCAACCTATCTGAAAAAACAATATCGACCAACATTCGCCTAGACGGAGCAAATATAAAAGGAGCATTAAAGCAATTTATTACTAATAAAGACAATAGATGGAATAAAACAAATATCGTTCCCGTAAGCAATAAATACTACAATCTGACAATACCACAATTTAGTATTGTTACATTGGTTGGAAAAGTCCACTTATAATCGCCCATTTGTAGGATCTGTTAAAAAGAAAAACCTTATGTCAAGTTATAATAAGCAAAAATTTAAACAATTCAAAGAGTTATATTTCCAGCTTCTCACTCGCAAGAATAAAGAAGATAATAGTCATTATAACGGAATCATCCAACGCTACCTATATCCTGTCATCACTGCAAAACACATTCCTTTGGAATGGCGTTATGACTTGAATCCGGAAACAAACCCTTGGCTTATGGAACGTATCGGAGTGAATGCCACCATGAATTCGGGAGCTATCAAATGGAACGGCAAATACTTGTTGGCAGTACGTGTTGAAGGGAACGACCGTAAGTCATTCTTTGCCATTGCCGAAAGTCCAAACGGAATAGATAACTTTCGTTTTTGGGAATACCCGATACAACTACCGGATACTGATCCGACAGAAACAAACGTCTACGACATGCGCCTGACAGCACATGAAGACGGCTGGATATATGGTATCTTCTGTAGCGAAAGCCTTGACCCCAACGCTGCACCGGGTGACTTATCTTCCGCCGTTGCCAAAGCAGGTATCGTCCGCACCAAAGATTTGAAGAATTGGGAACGCCTACCCAACCTGATTTCCAAAAGCCAACAACGTAATGTCGTTCTACATCCGGAATTTGTTAACGGTAAGTACGCTTTGTACACCCGTCCGCAAGATAGCTTTATTGATGCCGGAAACGGCGGAGGTATCGGTTGGGCACTCATTGATGATATGACTCATGCAGAAGTGAAAGAAGAAACTATCATCAACCACCGTCACTATCACACTATAAAAGAGGTGAAGAATGGAGAGGGACCTCATCCTATCAAAACCTCCAAGGGATGGTTACACCTCGCCCACGGTGTACGGGCTTGTGCTGCCGGACTGCGTTATGTACTCTATCTGTATATGACCTCTCTGGAAGATCCGACAAAGACAATTGCCGAACCGGGTGGATATTTGCTGGCTCCGATAGATGAAGAAAGAATAGGTGACGTATCTAATGTACTTTTCTCGAATGGCTGGATTGCGGATGAAGATGGAACAGTATATATCTATTATGCATCCTCGGATACTCGTATGCATGTAGCAACTTCCACCATTGATAGACTGATCGATTATTGTTTTCACACACCGGCAGACGGTTTACGTTCTGCTGCTTCCGTAGAAAATATTTGCAATCTCATAGAAGCTAACAAAGCCGTTACAGTAGAAACAGAACAAGTTTATCTTTAAAACAAATAATTTCGGATATATTCGAAATCGCAAACAAAAGCAAGAAAAGTTTCGGATATATCCGAAACTTTTGTATTTTTGCTAAAAACTTTAGGATATGGACGAAAGGATAAACATTCTAAGAAAGTATAATCTTTGGGGAGACACTGCATTTGATTTTGGATTCAGGCGTAGTGAATACAATGAAAAGATTATGGACTTTACAGGAAACAGACTTGTGAAAATCCTTACAGGTCAGCGTAGAGCAGGAAAAAGTTATCTATTGCGACAGACTGCCAGGCAACTGATAGAAAATGGCGTGCCTGCCGCAAATACACTATTCATCAACAGAGAAATGACAGATCTGGATTTCATAAAGACCTACAAAGACTTAGATGAAATCATCAAGCTGTATCAGGCAATTATACAACCAACAGGAAAAGTTTATATTTTCATCGATGAGATTCAACTCATCAAAGATTGGGAAAAGACAATAAATTCTTATTCACAAGACTATACAGCTGAATACGAACTATTCATAAGCGGTTCTAACTCTAAATTACTTTCAGGAGAACTGGCTACGTTATTATCCGGTCGTTATGTATGTTTCAATGTTTTTCCTTTCAGTTATCAGGAATATCTTATGGTAACCGGAAAAGAGCAAATGAAACAAAGTTATCTTGATTATATAAATAGTGGTGGTCTGCCGGAGTTGTTTTCTCTCCCGAATAAACTGGAAATCAGACAAAACTATATGTCTACTATTAAGGACTCCATTTTGTTGCGTGACATTATCCAACGTTACAATATACGTGACCCCAAATTACTGGAAGATATTTTTATCTTTTTAGTAAACAACGCTTCCAACCTGATATCGGTCAATAGCATAGTGAAATACTTTAAAAATTCAGGGAGAAACATTAGTTATGATATTGTAGCTGCTTATATAGGATATATCGAAGACACATTCTTAATCCATCGTTGCGAACGTTATGACATCAAGGGAAAAGAAACCCTTGCTGGGACAAGTAAGTTCTACATTAATGACCTTGCTTATAAAAATTATCTCTATCCCGGCTACGGTTATGGCTTTGGCTACCTGATAGAAAACGCAGTTTACTTGGAGTTACTTCGTATGGGATATGAAGTTTACACTGGCAATGCCAAAGGTAAAGAGATCGACTTCGTGGCTCAAAAAACAGGAGAAACAATTTATATACAATGCTCTTATATAATGTCAGATCAAAGTACCATAAAAAGAGAATTTTCTCCATTGGAAACCATTAATGATAACTTTCCGAAAGTGGTAGTATCAATTGATGATATGGTCTTACCGTCTCACAATGGCATAAAACATATACAAGCATGGAATCTTAGGAATGAACTAATTTACCATAAGGAATAAGAAACATTTATTGGTTTAGTATCAGTATGTGCTAAAATAATATTTGTTTGCCCAAGACTTTCCCCCTACCTTTGCAGCAAAGAAGATACAATATATAAATCGATTCAAAATAATAATATGAAATTACACACTACCGACCTTCTTATCATATGCGCCTATCTTATCGCTATGATTGTCATCGGTCTCATTCTTAAAAAACGGGCAGCCCAGAATATGGACTCCTACTTCTTAGGTGGAAAATCATTGCCTTTCTATATGTTGGGATTATCCAACGCCTCCGGAATGTTCGATATTACGGGCACAATGCTTATGGTATACTGGGCATTCGCTTATGGTTTCAAAAGTCTTTGGATTCCCTGGTTATGGCCGGTGTTCAACCAGATATTCCTAATGGTTTACTTATCCGTGTGGCTGCGCCGTTCGAACGTTCTCACCGGTGCCGAATGGATTAAAACCCGTTTCGGAAAAGGGAAAGGTTCTACTCTTTCACATACGATTGTTATCGTATTCGCATTACTTAGCGTACTCGGTTTTTTAAGTTACGGGTTCATAGGTATTGGTAAATTTATGGAGATATTCATCCCTTGGGAAGTAGTATCTCCATTTATTCCTTTCAATGTTCCTGCAGAATATGTTCCTCATGTATATGGTATTTTCTTTACTACCATCGCCACATTCTATGTGATGCTCGGCGGAATGCTGAGTATCGTATGGACAGATGTCGTTCAGTTTCTGATAATGACCGTGGCAGGCATCGTTATTGTCGTCATTGGTATGCAGATGGTGGCACCGGACATGATTCACTCATTTGTTCCTGCCGGCTGGGATTCGCCCTTCTTCGGCTGGACACTTGATATCGACTGGAGCAGCCGGATGAATCTCCTTACCGAGCGAATGGCCAACGAGCCTTACAGTCTGATAAGCATATTTGTTATGATGGCGTTGCTGAAAGGAATCTTTATGAGCATGGCTGGTCCCGCTCCTAACTATGATATGCAGAAGATTCTGTCCTGCAAGTCTCCGAAAGAAGCGGCAATGATGAGTGGTTCTGTATCTGTGGTGTTATTAATCCCTCGCTACCTGATGATTATGGGATTCGCATTGCTGGCTATTTACTTCTTCAAGGAAGACGGCGGAATGACACAAATGGAAGTTACACGAACGGACTTTGAGACGATTCTTCCTCACTTGATTACCCGTTATGTACCTTCCGGATTAGCCGGTCTGTTATTGGCGGGACTACTGGCAGCGTTCATGTCTACTTTCGCTTCAACGGTGAATGCGGCTCCTGCATATATAGTGAATGACATTTATCTGAAATACATCAATCCGAAAGCGAGTGTAAAAACGCAGATACGCAGCAGTTATGTGATTTCTGTTGCAGTGGTAGTGGTCAGCACCGTTATCGGATTCTTTCTGAAAGATATTAATGAAATCTTCCAATGGATTGTAGGCGCACTCTTTGGTGGATACATCGCAGCCAACGTACTCAAATGGCATTGGTGGCGTTTCAACGGTGAAGGCTATTTCTGGGGAATGACTGCCGGAGTAATAGCGGCAATCGTCATGAAATTCACTGTTCCCGACGCATGGGTATTGTATTTCTTCCCCGTTCTGTTCGGGGTTTCCCTGATAGGATGTATCGCCGGAACGTATAGCGCACCTCCGACTGACGAAGAGACTCTGATCAACTTCTACACCCGTGTCCGCCCATGGGGCTGGTGGAAACCGGTAGAAGAAAAAGCATTGGCGCGTTATCCTCATATCCAGCCGAACAAGAACTTCAAAAGGGATGCTTTCAACGTAGCAATCGGTATCATCTGGCAATGTGCGCTTACTATCATTCCGATGTATCTCGTTGTCCGTGAGCAACTGGGGCTCTGGAGCTCTATCACTTTGCTTTTAGTCACCACACTTATACTAAGGAAGACTTGGTACAAACCTTTGTGCAAAGAAGAAGCACGTTACAATGAAGAAATGAAACAAGTGAAATAAAAAGAAATAATTAGCTTAACACACTAAAAACCGGAGGACTGACCATGAAAAGATTATCTGTTATCCTAGTATCATTTTTACTATATCTGCCACTAAGCGCTCAATTTAAAGGAACAGTCTATGTCGACACCGACCAATCAGGACTATTTAATAAAGGTGATAAACCGCTGGCGGGAGTTATGGTAACAGACGGCTTGAACGTAGTAAAAACAGATAAGAAAGGTCGGTTCTCTTTACCCGGATTCGATAAAACAAGATTTATCAGCATTACAACTCCCGCCGGATTTGAAACGGAGCAATTCTATCTTTCCACCAAAGAGAATAGAAAAAGCTACGACTTTATCTTAACTGAAAGTGAACGGACAAAAGCCAGGGAACATTCTTTCGTTCAAATCACCGATACCGAAGTGACCGGTGGAATGGGACGTTGGGTAACTGACCTTCAGCAATATGTAAAGAATGAAAAGCCCGCTTTCCTGATTCATACCGGAGACATCTGTTACGAACCGGGGCTGACAATGCATAACCAAATAGTGAACGCACAGACAATGGATTGCCCCGTTTACTACTGCATCGGCAATCACGACTTAGTGAAAGGTAGCTATGGCGAAGAGCTTTATGAATCTCTCTATGGTCCGACGTGGTACTCATTTGATATGGGTAACGTTCATTATGTAGTCACCCCAATCGACCACGGAGACCACCCGACTAATTATACTCAAAAAGATGTATACAACTGGCTGAAGAATGACCTTGCCATGATGAAGAAAGAACAGGCATTGATCCTCTTCAACCATGACCTGTTTACCGCAAGTGACACATTCGTATTCAAAGCCGATAAAGAGCATACACTTGACCTACGTGCTTTCAATACAAAAGCCCAAATCTACGGACACATGCACTACAACTATGTCCGCAATCAAAACGGAATCTATACAATCTGTACCGGTACATTGGATAAAGGCGGTATCGACCATTCTCCTTCTTCTTTCAGAGAAATAAAAGTAGACGGCAATGACAATATCACAACGCAACTACGGTATACCTTCATCGAGCCGCAGATTGCCATAGTCTCCCCGATGAACAATCAAATTTCCGCAGCTACCGGAGACCGGCTTCCTGTTTCTGTCAATACCTATCATGCACAGGCTAAAACATCACACGTCTCCTACATCCTAAGCGATATAGAGAATAATCAGGAGATAGCCAAAGGCAACCTTATCTCCCTCACCGACTGGAACTGGAGCAGAGACATTCAAATGCCTGCGAATGAAAACGGAAGAAAGCTACAACTCACAGTAACTTCATTCTTTAATGACGGCAAGAAAGCACCCGCCACCAGCCGATTCACTTATCAAAAAGACTTCAAGCCGGCTACAATCCCGGGCGAGGACTGGAATACCCTGCTTCAAAATGCCGCACACTCCGGAGGAATCAATAATTCTCAAATCAAGCTCCCCCTGCAACTGCAATGGACAGCCAACACAGGCAGCAACATCTTCATGGCTTCCCCTATTATCGCCGGACAGAAAGTATTTATCGCTACCACCGATGACAATATACCACTGAACACATTTGTCTGTGCATTCGATTTCAATTCCGGCAAACTGTTATGGAAATTCCGCACGGCAAACTCGGTGAAGAACACAATCGCCTATGAAAACGGAATTGTAATAGCACAGGACGCTGCCTGCAATCTGTACGCTTTGGATGCAGAATCCGGAAAATTACTCTGGAAACAATATATCAAACTGAACAGCTATCCTTACTTAACGGAAGGAATAACAATAGATAAAGGAGTAGTCTACGCCGGAATTGGTGCCGGACTATCCGCCTATGACTTAAAGACAGGACAAACAATATGGATTAACAAGGACTGGAGACAACGGGAAGGTGCTACTACAACGCTAACTGTTGCCGGAAATGTATTAGTCAGCGGAACTCAATGGGGAGGATTATACGGTAACGACATTCACACCGGAAAACAACTCTGGAAACTCTCCGATAACGGACTTCGTAACCGGGGAGCCTCTCCGGTCTATAAAGACGGGAAATTATGGATCATCTCCTCCAAAAGCTTCTTCGTCATAGAACCGCAAACCGGAAAAGTACTCCAACAGAAAGAGTTGTCAGCCAACCTGGACGTAACATCCACACCACTTATTACCGAACAGGAAATTATCTTCGGCACTGCCGACCGCGGAGTTTTCGCACTGGACAAAGCTACGCTTTTCAATAAATGGAGAGCAGAGACTTTGCCTTCGCTGGTATACACAGCTCCTTATTCCACCACTCCGCAAGCCGGAGTAGAAACAAGCCCAGTGGCATCACAAGGAGTTATTTACATCGGAGCTTCCGATGGTTATCTATATGCTATCGACCGGACAACGGGAATTATAAAAGACAAATATAATCTCGGAGCACCGATATTCTCAACCGTAGCCGTATCAGGAAACCGGATGATTGTCTGTGACTTTGCAGGAAATGTTTATTGCTTTATATCAAAATAAACTTATTCCTCATTATCGTAATGTATAAACCCAATCGGTCGTCGATGCTTTGATTTCAGAGATTCCGTTTTTTCTTTATCGGCCAATTCTGATAAAGCCAGATAAATACTATCCAATTCCTTCCGGGTATCTTCACTGAGGTCGTTTATGGCTTCCAAAGTCTCCTCGCCGATTTGGTTAATCATTGCGAATGCTTTACTTCCTTGACTTTCCAGTTCTTGTATGCGCTGTCTCAGTTCGTCTATTTCTTGATTCTTGGTATCACTGGCCAAGACATATTGACGAATACTGACAAAGGCACGCATAATATTAATATTGACCTTAATAGCAACTGTTGAATGCAGAACGCTTGAAAGCATGGCTACCCCCTGTTCCGTAAACGCAAATGGAGTGTAAGCACTAAAATTATATTGGGGTATCCCAATTTGGGATACCCTACTGGACAACAAGCAGTTAGCCTCTTCATTTGTCAATTCAAACATGAAATCATCTGGAAAACGTTCCATATTACGCCTCACAGCACGCTTCAATAACCGTGTTTCTGTTCCATAGAGTTCCGCCAAATCAAAATCAAGCATTACCTTCTGTCCCCGAATCTCATATATCTTATTCTGAATAATTTGTAGTTCCATGATATGTGTTATAGTATTTCGAACAAAGGTAGCCCTAAATTCAGTTTAAACAACTACTAATTGCTTTTTATTTTCCAAAACCGACCTGCCTCTCACACAGTTTTTGCCACCCTCTGCGTTGTACTTTGAAGATTATCACGTATCTTTGCTTCCTCAATCATAAATACGAGATATGGCTATTACAATCAAGAAAGTCTCTACAAAGA
>ERZ857922.3764-NODE-3764-length-12479-cov-15.662267_pt1 | contig 12479 bp, 12 predicted proteins | sample MGYA00519579_ERZ857922 | MGnify/ENA primary metagenome ERZ857922 (study PRJEB31778, sample SAMEA3449375) | human gut metagenome | biome: human gut; feature: human-associated habitat; material: faeces | place: United Kingdom | collected 2010/2012 ... | reverse complement strand
ATAATGACTCACATATGATGAAGAATACCGAATGGGGAGCAGTAGCATATCTATCACATTCAAAATATGGAATAAATACTGAGGTTAGAATAAATAATAATTCAAGTTTTATAACAGGATATGCAGCAACAGATAGTGCTAATGAAACAACATTTCCAGGAACATATGGAACAGATAGTAGTGTGACATTACCATATAACACAAATGCAGGATATAAAGCAAGTACAACAGGAAATATAACAGGAATATATGATATGAGTGGTGGAACTTGGGAATATATGGCATCACTTCGAAGTGAAGCATATGGTAGTTCTGGGTTTACATCATCAACATTAAAAGCATATAATTCGAAATATTATGATGAATACGACAAAAATAGTGATACATATACATATAGTAAGAGAATATTAGGAGATGCAACCGGAGAAATGGGACCATTCTATCATTATCAAGATGCAGATAATAATTCAAGACCACATAATGCATGGGATAATGGTGAGGCATATTTTACTAGAGCATTTAATCCATGGATTCATCGAGGGTGCCTTTCAACAGCAGGAGTTATTGCAGGAATATTTGATTTTGATTATAATAGTGGTGGTTCACATATTAATATTGGATCTCGCATAGTTTTAACAAAATAAACAAAACTCACAAAAAATGTGAGTTTTTTAGATGCAAAGAATGTCGAAAAAAAAGAAGTTTTATCTAGTTTTGTCGAAAGCCTTGAAATATAAAAAAATTACTATATAATACATTCTCGAGAAGCAAAAACTTATTTTAAAGAAGGAATAAACCGGGGGTTTTGGTTGACGTCCACATTAAAATAAATACTCCTTTGTTTTTGCTTCTCTTTTTATTTGAAAATTAATGTATCATTCATATTAATAAATTTTGCATAACCTTGAGGCAGTTCTAAAACTTTTGTATTACTTATTTCATTATGAATAGTTATAATTCTATTTTTACCTAGATTTTCATATTTATAAATAACAGTATTATTTTGATTTAAACCAATAATATCAATATTCTCTTTCATAAAAAAAGTGTGAATAGAATTACATTTATCAAATAACATTCCATAATTAATATTTTTTTTACCCATTAAGCCATATAATCTATCTTTAAAAGATATAGCTTCTTTAATTTCTAAATTTTCATTATTAACAAGTAAAAACATAAGTTATCACCAATATAATTATACTATAATAGTTTAAAAATTATAAAAAATATTTTATAATAAATATAAGAAAGGTGATTAAATGAAAAAAATAGTAGTAGGTATTTTACCACAAATTAGATTAAATACAGATAATAATCCATATAATGATAAATATGAATTCTTAGATTTGTATACTAAAAAATAATTGAGTGTGGAGCCATTCCCATTGGTATTTGTTTAAATAATGGTAAATTAGATTATAGTTCTTTAGATATCTGTGATGCTTTTATTCTACCTGGAGGTAATAAAGTAGACAGATGTTATTATGAGACTTTGTTTTATTGCCTAAAAACAAACAAACCTTTATTAGGTATTTGTCTAGGACTTGAAGGTATGGCAATATTTAGCATGGTTTTAGATAATGTAAAAGATAATAGTGTTGAATCATTTATAGAAACTTATAAAAAGTTAAAAGAAGAAAATGACGGAACATTGCTTGCAAGAATACCAAGTTCAAATATTCATGGAGATTTGATAATTGATTATGATGATGCTGATGATGCACGTCATGAAATAAAAATAATAGATAAAAATTCAATTTTATATGATATCTATAAAAAAGATAAATTAAATGTTGTAAGTCTTCATAGTAATAATCCTAAATGGATTGGCAAGTCATTTAAAACTACTGCATTAGCAGTTGATGGTGTAGTAGAAGCAATTTAATATATTGAGCCATCATACTTTATTGTTGGAGTCCATTTTCATCCAGAATGGGATGATGATAATTTAATATTTAAAAGATTAATAAAAGAAGGAGAAAAAAGACTTGAAAGATAATAAATACTTAATATTAGTAAATAAAGATAACCCAATGAAAAATGAAGAAGATTATGAGAAAGTTCTTTGTAAGTCTATTTATGCAGATGATAGAACTTTAGAAAAAAAAACATATGAACAATTTTTAAAACTTCAAGATTTTGTAAAAACTCAAGGTTATATTATAGCTATTGAAAGCGGTTATAGAAGTAGTAGTTATCAAAAGAAAGTGTGGGATGAATGTGTTTTGCTTCACGGTTTAGAACATACAAAAAGATTTGTTGCAGTTCCAGGATATTCAGAACATCAAACAGGACTTGCTGTGGACTTTTTGCTTTATGAAAATAATAAATTTTATGAAGATCAAAAAATGAGGGACCACAAAGTTTTAGAAGTAGTTCGTGAAAATGCTTATAAATTTGGTTTTATTATTAGATATCCTGAAGGGAAAGAAAATATTACCGGTTATGGATATGAACCATGGCATTTAAGATATATAGACGATGTAGAAATTGCAAAATATATTAAAGAAAATAACTTGTGTTTGGAGGAATATTTAGATACAATAATGTAGGTGGTTTTGTATGAGAAGCGAAAAATATATAAATAGATTTTTAGAAAGTTTAGATAATAAATTAAAAGAAAATGGTATAAATAATTTTATATATTCTCTTGGTAAGAAGAAAGAAGATACAACTTGTTTGAAATTTGAGCAAGATAAATGGTTAATAGAAAAAGAAGAAGAAAAAATTATCTGCGATAAAATAGAAAAAGCTTCAAAAGTCTTTGCTAGTGAAATTAGCTTTTCTGATGAAGAAAAAAATATTATATGCTCAATTATTGGTAAGGAATATAAAAAAATTGCTGAATTAAGCCAATTTTCTGTAATAGAAATATATAATTTTTGTTATGAGAATATAATGGAAAGCATTTATAAAGTTGGATATATCCGGACTCTAAAGGTTTATTTAAATTTATTTCAAAGAAGTATATTAAAAGAGATAAATGATGAATTAATTATAGATTCTTTAGAAGTTGATATAAAATACAATGAAATCATTATTAAATATTATAATAGTATTTCTAAATTAATATCAATGTTAAAAAATAATATATTAGATAAAGATTATGAAACTAAGATTATGATTGGGTTACTTGTTTTATATAATTCATTTATAGAGGATAAAGAAAAATACTATAAAGTAAGAAATGAAATATCTTTAGAAGATAAAAAAGATATAGACTATAATTTTTATGATTGTAATAAATATTTAAGCAAGTCACTTAAAAGGTAGCCATGGCAAAGTTACATTTTAGATATGGAGCAATGAATAGTGGTAAGACAGCTATTTTAATTCAAACGGCTTTTAATTATGAGGAACGTGGTCAAAAAGTATTAATTATTAAACCGGGAATAGATACTAAAGGAAATGATACTATAGTTTCAAGAATAGGAGTATCAAGAAAAGTTGATTATCTAATTAATAATGACGATTCTGTAATAGATACTTTAAAAAATAATTTAAAAAATAATTTAAAAAATATAAATTGTATTTTGGTTGATGAGGTACAATTTATGACAAGAAAGCAGATTGAAGAACTATGGTATATAACTAAAGTATTTAATATACCAGTCATCGGTTATGGACTTAGAACTGATTTTAAAACTAATGGTTTTGAAGGAAGTATTAGGATGTTTGAACTTGCTGATGAATTATTAGAAATGCCAACTATATGTAGATGTGGTAAAAAGGCCAGATTTAACGGCAGATTAATCAACAATGAATATGTTTATGATGGAGATAGTATTTGTATTGACGATAAAGAAGATGTTTCATATGAATCTCTTTGTGGGAGTTGTTATTTAAAAAAAGTTAGAAAGATATCAAGAGATGATTTTTGATATCTTTTTTTGTAAAAAAATGTAAAATTTTTATAGATTTATTGCGAGTAGACTTTATCATTGGTATACTTAAAGAGCGAGAATGAGAAAGGAAATGATGTTATGCATAAGTATGTATATTTATTTACAGAAGGTAATGCAGATATGCGTAATCTTCTTGGAGGTAAAGGTGCTAATTTAGCAGAAATGACTAATATTGGACTTCCAGTACCTCAAGGTTTTACTATCACTACAGAAGCTTGTACAAAGTATTATGAAGATGGTAAAGAAATAAGTAAGGAAATACAAGACCAAATTAATGATTATATCGTTAAAATGGAAAGTATTACTGGTAAAAAATTTGGAGATAAAGAAAATCCATTACTTGTTTCAGTAAGAAGTGGAGCAAGAGCTAGTATGCCAGGTATGATGGATACAATTTTAAACTTAGGCTTAAATGAAGAAGTAGTTAATACTTTAGCTGAAAAATCTAATAATCCAAGATGGGCATGGGATTGTTATAGAAGATTTATTCAAATGTATTCTGACGTAGTTATGGAAGTTGGTAAAAAATACTTTGAAGAATTAATTGATAAAAAGAAAACTGAAAAAAGTGTTAAACAAGATGTTGAATTAACTGCAGAAGATTTAAAAGATTTAGCTATTGAATTTAAAGCTGAATATAAATCTAAAATAGGAACTGATTTTCCAGATGACCCTAAAGAACAATTAATGGGAGCAATTAAAGCTGTATTTAGATCTTGGGATAATCCTCGAGCTAATGTTTATAGAAGAGATAATGATATTCCTTATTCTTGGGGAACTGCAGTAAATGTTCAATCAATGGCATTTGGTAATATGGGTGATGATTGTGGAACAGGTGTTGCATTTACTCGTGATCCAGCTACTGGAGAAAAAGGTTTATTTGGTGAATTCTTAACAAATGCGCAAGGTGAAGATGTTGTTGCAGGGGTTAGAACTCCAATGCATATTGCTGAAATGGAGCAAAAATTTCCAGAAGCATTTGCTCAATTTAAAGAAGTTTGTAAAACTTTAGAGAATCATTATAGAGATATGCAAGATATGGAATTTACTGTTGAACATGGTAAACTTTATATGTTACAAACAAGAAATGGTAAAAGAACTGCTAAAGCAGCATTAAAAATTGCTTGTGATTTAGTTGATGAAAAAATGCGTAGTGAAGAAGAAGCAGTAGCTATGATTGATCCAAGAAATTTAGATACTTTATTACATCCTCAATTTGATGTTAAAGCTTTAAATGAGGCTAAACCAATTGGTAAAGGACTTGGAGCATCACCTGGAGCTGCTTGTGGTAAAATTGTATTTACAGCTGAAGATGCTGAAGGACAAGGTATCGGTGGTAAAGGAGAAAAAGTTGTTTTAGTAAGACTTGAAACTTCACCAGAAGATATTACTGGTATGAAAGCAAGCCAAGGTATTTTAACTGTTCGTGGTGGTATGACTTCACATGCTGCAGTAGTTGCTCGTGGTATGGGAACTTGTTGTGTTTCTGGGTGTGGCGATATTGTAATGGATGAAGAAAATAAAAAATTTACATTAGCTGGTAAAACTTATCATGAAGGAGATTATATCTCTATTGATGGTACAACAGGAAATATTTATGATGGAATTATTCCTACTGTTGATGCAACAATTACTGGTGAATTTGGTCGTGTAATGGCATGGGCTGATAAATATAGAAAATTAAAAGTTAGAACTAATGCTGATACACCAAAAGATGCTAAAAAAGCTCATGAGTTAGGTGCTGAAGGTATTGGACTTTGTCGTACAGAGCATATGTTCTTTGAAGCTGATAGAATTGCAGCATTTAGAGAAATGATTTGTTCTGATACAGTTGAAGAAAGAGAAAAAGCACTTGATAAGATTTTACCTTATCAACAAAGTGATTTTGAACAATTATATGAAGCTCTTGAAGGAGATTCTGTGGTAATTCGTTATCTAGATCCACCACTTCATGAATTTGTTCCTCAAACTGAAGAAGATATTAAAAAATTAGCTGCAGCTCAAGGTAAATCAGTTGAAACAATTAAAGCATTTATTGATGCTTTACATGAATTTAATCCAATGATGGGACATCGTGGTTGTAGACTTGCTGTAACTTATCCAGAAATAGCTAAGATGCAAACAAGAGCTGTTATTAGAGCAGCAATTAATACGAAGAAGAAACATCCAGAATGGAATGTTGTTCCTGAAATTATGATTCCTTTAGTTGGAGAAGTAAAAGAATTAAAATATGTTAAAAATGTTGTAATGGAAACTGCTGATGAAGAAATAAAAAATGCAGGTATTGAATTAAAATATCAAGTTGGTACTATGATTGAAATACCTAGAGCAGCATTAACTGCTGATGACATTGCTAAAGAAGCAGAATTCTTCTCATTCGGAACTAATGACTTAACACAAATGACATTTGGATTCTCAAGAGATGACGCTGGTAAATTCTTACCTGCATATTATGAAAAGAAAATATATGAAGAAGATCCATTTAAAACTCTTGATCAAACAGGTGTTGGTAAATTAATTGAAATGGCTGTTAAATTAGGAAAATCTACAAGACCAGACATTCATTTAGGTGTTTGTGGTGAAACAGGTGGAGATTCTAAATCAATTGAATTCTATCACAATGTTGGACTTGATTATGTATCATGTTCACCATTTAGAGTTCCAGTAGCAAGACTTGCTGCTGCACAAGCTGCAATTAAAGCAAAAAATAACTAATAAGTTAAATTAAACTAAGATACAACATGTATCTTAGTTTTTAATAGCTTAAGAAAACATGCAAGAAGGATTAACATATATAAAAACTTATATTGAAAAAAATAAAAAAATATTATATAATACTTCCCACAAAGGGGGATATTTTGATATGAATGAAGAACAAAAAAGATTTAAAATTTTAAAAAAGGAAAGCTATGAGCAACAGATATCTGAAAAAAAGAAGAAAACAACTACCTCAGTATTTGCAATCGGATTTTTCTCATCACTTGAAATTTATTTTCTTTCATATGCACTTCAAGATTCATTTTTATTAGGAAAAGTATTTTTTGCAATATTAGGTCTTTATGAAGCTGGATGCTCGGCTAACTATATACGTATACTAATTGAATCAATTTGTGAAAAAACAATGTTGCAAGGTAAGGTTGAAGATATAGTTAATGAACTAGAAATGCTTGAAATAGAAGAAAAGGGTAGAAGAAAATGATAATTAATATCAAAGATACATTAACATTAGATGATAATAATGAATATGTAGTAATTAGTAAAATAAATTATGAAAATAAAAATTATTATTATTTATTAGATAGAAATAACTTAAAAAATGTAAAATTTTGTTACGAAGACAATGATGAGCTTGTTGAAATTATTGATAAAAATTTAATTACTAAATTATTGCCATTATTTGTTAAAGCATCACAAAAAGAAATTAATAATTAGATCAAACTAAGGTAAAAATATCTTAGTTTTTACTTGTTTAGAAATGCCTAATTTGCTAAACTTACACAGTTTCCATATTATTAATTAGTATTATAACTATTTTTATAGTTGATATAATAGTTCTATATAAAATATTTAATTTAGAAATAAAATTAAAAAAAACACAAATTTACCTAAATCTGAACAATTTAAAGTTCTAATTTTGAAAATTTGTATACAAAAATAAAAAAATTTGAATATGTATATTGACAAAAATTAAAAAAATGTCATTTGCATATTCTTTTTTAATATGTTAAATTGATAACCAGAGAGGAAAATCATGGTGATTTTATGTTAAAAATTAAAAATATTAGTAAGAGTTATAAAACTGGCGATTTTGTACAAAATGCCTTAAAAAATATTAATTTAGAATTTAGAGAAAGTGAATTTGTTGCAATTTTAGGACCAAGTGGAAGTGGTAAAACTACATTATTAAATATAATTGGTGGTCTTGATAAGTATGACGAGGGAGATTTAATTATTAATAACAAATCAACTAAAAAATATAAAAATAAAGATTGGGATGCTTACAGAAATAACTGTATTGGATTTATTTTTCAAAATTATAATCTTATAAGTCATATAAATATTTTACAAAATGTTGAAATGGGTTTAACTTTAAGTGGGGTAAAAAGTAAGAAAAGACGCAAGAAAGCCTTAGAATTGCTTGAAAAAGTTGGCTTAAAAGATCATATCCATAAAAAACCTAACCAATTATCTGGCGGTCAAATGCAAAGAGTAGCAATTGCAAGAGCTCTTGCAAATGATCCGAAAATAATACTTGCCGACGAGCCAACTGGAGCTCTTGATAGCAAGACTAGTGTTCAGATTATGGAATTAATAAAAGAAATAGTTAAAGATAAACTAGTAATAATGGTTACTCATAATCCAGAACTAGCAAAAGAGTATGCAACAAGAATAATTGAATTTAAAGATGGAAATTTAATAAGTGATTCAAATCCTATTAAAGATAGTGAAAAAAATAACGATATTTTAAATATTAAAAAAACAAAAATGAAATTTAAAACAGCATTAAATTTATCTTTTAATAATATAAAAACAAAAAAAGGTAGAACTATTTTAACTGCTTTTGCATCTTCAATTGGAATTATTGGCATAACATTAGTACTAGCTTTATCTAATGGTTTCCAAAATAAAATTGATGAATTTGAAAAAAACACTTTATCACAAATGCCAATTAATATAAATAAAGAAGTGTCTATTTCAAATCCAAGTGATAACAATAATGATATTCCTATTAACACAAAAAAATATAGTGATGAAAAAAATGTTTATCCACTTGTAACTAATGGTAATTTAGTACACGAAAATAAAATCACAAAAGATTATATTAATTATATAAAAAATATAGATAACAATTTAATCGGTGGTCTTGTTTATAACAGAACAACTAACTTAAATCTTTTATATAAAAATAATGATAAAATATCTATTTTTCCATCAGAATTATTATTCCCGTTACCAGAAAATACTTTTGGTAAAGAAGATAGTATAATAACTGATAATTTTGAGGTAATCGCAGGAAAAATGAGTAAAGAGTATAATGAATTAGTTTTACTTGTTGATGCAAATAATAACTTAAATTTAGAAACACTTAAAGCATTAGGGTATACAGAAAAAGAAAAAGTATCATTTAATGATATTCTAAATAAAGAATTTAAAGTAATTTTAAATAATGATTATTATATAAATACTAATGGTAATTATATGAAAAATAATGACTTAGAAAAGTTATATAAAAATAATAATAATATTACTTTAAAAATAACTGGAATAATTCGTGGTAAAGAAGATAATGACTTTGGTGAATTAAGTGGAACAGGACTTATATATAAAGAAAAATTAATGACTACTATAATGACTAATAATGATAATTCAGACATAGTTAAAAAACAAAAAAATGTAGATTACAGTTTAATTAATGGTGAGATATTTAATGAAAATAATTCTATAAATGATACTTTGGCATTATTAGGTGCTTCTTCAAATCCTTACGCTATTTCTATATATCCCAAAGATTTTGATGCCAAGGATAAAATTTTAAAATATTTAGAAAATTATAATAAAGATAAAAAAGAAGAAGATAAAATTTTATTTACTGATTATGCTGAAATGATATCATCACTATCAGGTGGTATTATGAATGGAATAACTATTGTATTAGTAGCATTTTCTGCTGTAAGTTTAATAGTATCATCAATAATGATTGGAATAATTATTTATATAAGTGTTTTAGAAAGAACTAAAGAAATTGGCATTTTAAAAGCACTTGGAGCTAGAAAAAAAGATATTATGCGTGTATTTAACGCTGAAACATTTATTATTGGGTGTACTTCTGGAATTATGGGTATATTAATAACAGAATTTTTATGCATTCCAATAAATATTATAATTAAAAATTTAACTAAATTGGATAAAGTTGCATCTTTAAACCCAATTCATGCTATAATTCTAATATTAATTTCAATTACATTAACTTTGATTGGCGGATATATTCCAGCTAAAATAGCTAGTAAAAAAGAAGCAGTTGAGGCACTTAGAACAGAGTAGAAAAATAATTAAAAGTATAGTATAATTATTAGCGGAGGAATAATAATGAGTGAAGTAGTTATTCAAAAAAAAGATGATATAGTAATGAGATTAATTCATTATTTTATAACTGAAAAAAATTATACTCCAATTGTTGTACGAGGAGTTAAAGATGAAGTTTGGTTAGAAAATGATGAAGGACCTTATAGAATAATAAGAATTAATTCAAATTATATTCATAATGAAGAGCAATACAAAATGGACGTGTTTAAAATTAAAAGCGTTATGAAACAAATCAAGAAAAAAACTTTGGCTTTAAAAATGAATGCTTTAAATATTTTCTTAGATGTAAATGATGATATTAAAATTAAAGATGAAAAAAATATAGATTCTGTTGTATTAAAAGATATAGAAGATGTTAATAAAAAAGAGATTACTGAAGTATTTCCTGATATCAATGATAAAATAATAAAAGGTGAAGAAGGATTAAATCTTATTATTAATGTAACTAATGATATAAATGAAAAGACAGAAAAAAGTAATAAAATATATGAAGATACTTTTAAACCAAAAAAGGTATATATTACAAATCTATTGATTTCAATTTGTGTATTTATATTTGCTTTAATGGTAGTAAAAGGTGCAAACCCTTTAGGAATTAATGGTTTATTATTATATCTTTTTGGTGCAAATGTTAAAGAGGCTGTAGTAGGTGGAGAAATCTTTCGTTTAATTACATCGACATTTTTACATGCATCTTTATTACATTTATTATTTAATATGTACGCTTTATATATTATAGGTAACCAATTAGAAAGCTACATTGGTAAAATTAAATTTTTAATAGTTTATTTAGTTAGCGCAATTAGTGGAAGTCTTATGTCATGTGTATTTACAACTGGTATATCAGTAGGTGCATCAGGAGCTATTTTTGGCCTTTTAGGAAGCTTACTTTATTTTGGATATCACTATCGACTTTATCTTGGTAGTGTCTTAAAAAGCCAAATAATACCTTTAATTTTGATTAATCTTATATTTGGATTTATGGATCCAAGAATTGATAATGCTTGTCACATTGGAGGACTTATTGGAGGATACTTAACAACAATGGCTCTTGGTATAAAAGGCAAAAGTAGTACATCTGATAAAATAAATGGCATAATAGTTTTAGCCATATATTTTACATTTATGATTTATATAGTATTTTTTAGATAGAAGTTTTAAAACTTCTTTTTCTTTTAAAAAATCAAATAATAGTGTATACTATTTATAGAATAGAGAGTGATATTATGATAGCTACAAGTCAATGCATTAAAATGGATTTATATGAAAAACAAAACTTAATTGGGAAAATAAAATTAAGTAAATTTATAAAAAATATTAACTTATATAAATTACCTTTTGAAAAAACAAATAAAAAAACACTGGTAAAAATTGGTACTGGAGATTACAGTGACTTTGATAGTTTTATAATATCTTCTTTAAATGATTATTATAATAAGCTAAGTAATCCAACTGATTTAGATACAAAAGAGAATATGTTAGACAATTATAAACGTTTATATTCTTTATGGGCTTCTATATGTGAGGCTAAAGAACAAAATAATATTGTAGAATTAAATAATTTATATAATAAAATTAGTTATGGATTATATTTATTAGGATATGATGATAAACAACTGTGAGGTAGAAAATGAAAATAAGTATAAGTAAAATAAAAGATGGAATGATTGCTGAAAAAAATATATATGATAAACATAATAAAATTTATCCGTTAATTAAAGAAGATAGTATTATTACCGAAATGGGTATTTTAGAACTTCAATCAAGAGGATTTAAATATGTTGATGTAAAAACTAAAGGTAATATTGAAACAAATTCTGCTTATTTGCTTTTTGAAGATTTAAAAGAAGCTTATGAGAATTTAAACTATATTGATATTTTAAAATATTCTAAAGAAATTGTTCATATTGTGAAGAATCGTAAAAAATATGGTATTAGGGATGTAGATGTAGCAATTCGCTATTCTATGAATGGAAGGAGTTATAAGCCGGTACCAAGTCTTGTGAAAGGCTATTTCAATGTGAAACGATTAAATAAGAAATGCTTTATCACGACAGCAGGAAAATATCGGATAAAAAAATTTAAGGTGACTCTTCGCTATAAGGTAACAGGAAAAACGCAGAAGAAAAATATGAAAGTCATAAATCGTCTTGCAAAATAATAAAGACACCAATGGAAGGAAGCAAGAGTTCCATGCATGCCTGCTCTGCGACATGCATGGGATGAGAGAAGCAACGAGCAGTGCAGAAAAGAGGGAAATATGAAACTTTGTATGGGATGCATGGAGCAGATGGAGGATCAGCTGACAATTTGTCCGCATTGTGGATATGATGAGACTAGTGCAGTGCAGGAAGCTTATTACTTGATACCCGGTACAGTGATCGGGGGCAAATATATTGTAGGTAAAGCGTTAAAGTATGGTGGTTATACAGTCAAATATATTGGCATGGATGCAGAGAACAATCGCAAAGTTATGATTGCAGAGTA
>ERZ857922.3762-NODE-3762-length-12491-cov-3.573416_pt1 | contig 12491 bp, 12 predicted proteins | sample MGYA00519579_ERZ857922 | MGnify/ENA primary metagenome ERZ857922 (study PRJEB31778, sample SAMEA3449375) | human gut metagenome | biome: human gut; feature: human-associated habitat; material: faeces | place: United Kingdom | collected 2010/2012 ... | reverse complement strand
GTCACAAGAAGGTTCGTCTTTCTGTGCATCGCGGAGCGGTTACTGGTCACAGAGTGAGCAGTAACGTGCACAGCAGAAGTTGTTATTTGATTTATAATTTCTTCTTGCCACCACTTTTATAATGTGCTATTATACCACCAGAAACAAAGGGGAATGAATGTCTCCCCGGGATCATCCCGAACCGCTTATTAAGCTGATGACTTCTGTGATAACAATTGTCGCAGAAAGCATCAGCTTTTCTGCGTAAAAAGGAGGAATTTATAACAATGTTAACATCTCTGGCTTTTATTTTTCTTGTGGGACTTTCCCTGGCTGCTATTTGCCAGACACTGAAACTACCGCGTATTATCGGTATGCTGATCACCGGTATTTTACTGGGACCTTATGTGCTGAACGTATTGGATCCGTCGATTCTGTCCATCTCATCGGAGCTGCGGCAGATCGCGTTGATCATTATCCTGCTGAAAGCGGGACTTTCCCTGAATCTTGCCGATCTGAAGAAAGTGGGACGTCCTGCCATCATGATGGCCTGCATTCCTGCAACTTTCGAAATCCTGGCTTACTTTTTGCTGGCACCGTATTTTCTGGGAATTACCAGACTGGAAGCGGCTGTGATGGGCGCTGTAATGGGTGCGGTATCCCCGGCTGTAGTTGTCCCAAGAATGGTACAGTTGATGGATGAAAAATACGGCACAGCCAAAAGCATTCCCCAGATGATCCTGGCAGGCGCTTCCTGTGATGATATTTATGTGATCGTGCTGTTTTCCACATTTTCTACTATGGCACAGGGCGGCAGTGCACATGTGAAGGATTTTATCAACATTCCGGTTTCCATTGTCCTGGGTATTGTACTTGGAAGTGTGACTGGTTATCTTCTTTCCTTGTTTTTCGAAACTGCTTATGCGCACAGTCATATGGTGCGAAACAGCATGAAAGTGATCGTAGTAATGGGCGTGGCTTTCCTGCTTATGTCCATTGAGACATGGCTGAAGCCTGTGGTTTCCGTCTCCGGACTTCTGGCTGTGATAAGCATGGCTTGTGTTTTGAAGCTAAAATGCACCGCCTCCGTTTCTGCCCGCCTTTCCCAGAAATTCGGGAAACTATGGCTGGCTGCTGAAGTCCTGCTTTTTGTACTTGTAGGTGCTTCTGTAGATATCCGCTATACCTTAAAAGCCGGTCCTGCTGCCCTGGCCATGATCTTTGCAGCACTTCTGATCCGTACCCTGGGCGTTTCTCTTTGTGTTACCGGAACAAACCTAACATGGCGGGAAAGACTGTTCTGTTCCATTGCCTACCTTCCGAAAGCAACCGTACAGGCAGCGATTGGGTCTGTTCCAATGGCTATGGGACTTTCCTGCGGGCAGATCGTGCTTTCTGTGGCTGTACTGGGAATTCTGATCACTGCACCACTTGGAGCAATCGGGATGGATTGCAGTTATAAGAAGCTGCTTTCCAGGGAAATCGATAAAAGCCAGATATTCTCTAGCTAACATATAACGATACAGGAAAAGTGGAACATTCTGTTTATTAATTTTAAAGAATGTTCCACTTTTATTTTTTACTCTATTCCAAATTCTTCCATCAGATGTTGACAAAATTCTGGGTCTTTTGCTATTCTTTTACAATCTTCTATGCGATTTTCTTCTAATAATTTATCTATCAATCGTGCCATAGAACTTCTTCCCTCTGCTCTTCCCTCCGCAAGACCCTGGGTTCTGCCCTCAGTAAGTCCCTGGGTTCTGCCCTCTGCGAGTCCTAATTCACGTGCCGCCTCTTTTTCCATTTCCATTTCTTCCCATCTCTGCATATATCTCACACTCACTTCCTCACTGGATTTGATACTGCATATACGCTTCTGCATCTTATGTATTCTTTCGCTTTTACAGCCATCTGCCATGTCCTGAGTGGTATGTTCAATATAATGAAGCAATTCTACCAGCTCCGGACTTACTTCATCTGGATTTTCCCCATGGGTATTCAGAAAAATGCGGGTAGCGCCATCCTCAAGCGATACAGATGGATCCTCTTTACAGGTCATCTCAAATGTATACATATATTTTCTCTTCCCAAACAAATCAAACGGAGCTATCAGAATAATATAGATATCATTCATTTTGTTAAAATCACGTTCACCGGGTTTTAATAATTTCGCATCAATAATACTTTCGTAATATCTGCTTCTTTTGGGAAGATTCTTCGTATTCGTCCCCTGTACCTCTGTATCATATACAACTTCATCTGTATCCTTTGCCCACACATCCACTTTAGCAAAACGATACGCTGGTGAAATCCGTGCTTCTTTTTCTGTCTGGGGTAGGTGCTTCAAAACTACATCTTTTCCAAGAATAATTTCCAATACATCCCGCATATTCTGCGGATCTTCCATCGCCTCAGCAAACAGAAAACGGTCCAGCAGGTTCAAATCCTTTAGATCTTTCATCTATCAGTTCTCCTTTTATTATATAGTTTTCTATATTGGAAGTAAAGAATAACTGTGCACCGTTTTTCTGTTTTTCCTCTATAACCATACCTTACAAAATCACAGCTTAAAAGTAAAGTTTTATCGTTCGAAAAATTATCCCATAAAATTACAAAATCCGCTCTGGTCATTTACATTTCCAGCATATATAATGATGTCAGATGCATAAGACCGCTCACAGAACACTTTTTGCAAAGAATCGCAAATTTATTTTCATATTTTACGGAGGCATTTCCCATGATAAATTTTGATTTTTACACTCCTACCAGAGTTCTTTTCGGTGCAGACCGGGAAAACGAGGCTGGCAAACAGGTTGCCGCATTTGGTGGGCATAAAGTTATGATCATTTATGGAAAAAAAGGAGGACATGTTGAATCATCAGGACTATTGGAACGTGTACATCAGAGCCTGAATGGAGCCGGACTTTCCTATATAGACTTTAGTGGCGTGGTTCCCAATCCTCGCCTTTCCCTGGTAAAAGAAGGGATCCGCATTGGACGGTCGGAAGGTGTTGACTTCCTTCTGCCAATTGGAGGCGGCAGCGTAATTGATACAGCAAAGGGAATCGGTTACGGAATCGCCAATGATTTTGAAATGGAAGATCTGCTTTACGGTCGTGTTAAAACAGATAAAACCTGCCCATTGGCGTTATTCTTACAATCGCTGCCGCAGGCTCTGAAATGTCTTCTTCTATGGTTCTCACCATTGAAGATGGTATGATGAAACGTTCCTACGGGCACGACTGCTCCCGCCCTAAATTTGCTATTATGAACCCCAAACTTACCTATAGTCTTCCCGCTTACCAGACAGCCAGCGGCGCAGCTGATATTATGATGCACACTATGGAGCGTTATTTTACCCCTACAGACACAGATACCAGCCTTACTGACCGGATTGCAGAGGGACTGATGCTTTCCGTTCGTGATGCCGCCCAGGTTGCTGTAAAAGACCCTGAGAACTATGACGCCCGGGCTACTCTCATGTGGGCCGGAAGCCTTTCCCATAACGGTCTGACTGGTGCCGGACGGGTATCTGATTTTGCCACACATAAGATTGAGCATGAACTCGGCGGTATGTTTGATGTAACTCACGGAGCCGGACTTGCAGCTGTCTGGGGAAGCTGGGCGAGATATGTGTATAAGACAAATCCGGGAAGGTTTGCACAGTTTGGTGAGAAGGTTTTCGGAATTGATGCTTCCCAGACCAGCGATTCTGATATTACGGATACTGTTCTCGCATCCATCATTGCCTGGGAGACCTGGTGCCACTCTATAGACATGCCAACCACCCTCACTGAACTTGGCATTTATCCAACCGATGCCCAAATCGAGGAAATGGCTGAGAAATGCGTTTTCGGCAGAAACGGACACATTGGCTTCTTCCAGCCGTTGACGAAAGAAGATATTGTGGCAATCCTGCAAATGGCGAAATAACACCAGCCTGACTCGAAACACAGCATAGAAAAAGAGCATTCACTTCCTCACTGGATTTGTCATTTCTTATTTCTGTGCCACCGCTTCGCCCAGTCGGTTATAAATTGTTTTCGCGTCCAGAATGTGCGGCACTCCCGTAGCGTCCGCCGCGGCGCCTGCAGTTACCAGAATGTACTCCCTGCCATATATCTGTGCAAAGCTTGCCAGACAATGCCCTGCCTCAGAGGTATACCCGGTTTTGCCACCCAGAATTTCCCCGCCGGTTACCGATGTATCCGACATATTTTTAAACATGGTACTGTAATAGGTAATTCCATCCGGATGTACATTGGTAGCTGGCGTAGAATGGAAATGGCTTTCTGCCACTTCACGGAAAGTATCATTATGTAACGCATACTTAAGCAGCAGCGCAATATCATATGCTGTACTATAATGCTCTGGATCATGTAAGCCAGTACAATCCATAAAATGGGTATCCTTCATCCCAATGGACTTGGCCTTCTTATTCATCTTTTCCACAAATGCTTCTTCTGAGCCGGATGCTTCATCTGCCAAAGCCAGACAACATTCTGCTCCGGAAGGCAGCATTACGCCGTAGACCAGATCACGCACTCTCACGCTCTCCCCTGGCTGAAAGCCTGCCTGTGTGGCATCCTGTCCATCCAGAGCATAAAAAATATTCTCACTTAAAGTAATCTCATGATCCAGATCTGAAAATGCTTCCAGCGCCACAATTGCAGTCATGATCTTCGTCATGGATGCCGGATAAATCCGCTCTTCCCCATTTAGATTTCCAATGACCTTTCCGCTTTTTACATCCATTAAAAGCACATTTGAGCTGTTCACTCCCGACACATCCAGTTCCGTCGCAGGCGGTCTGTCGAAAATCCCGAGCCCTCCCGACACTTTAGCACTAAGTCCTCTATCCCAACAAAACGCCAAAGCCAACACTGCCAGAATCAAAACTTCCACCAGCGCACTAATCAAAACCCGACGTCTCTGTTTCTTTCTACGAATTCTCCTCTTCCGCTCCATCTGCGCCCGTTTGCTTCGCTCATCCATTTAGACTCTCCTTCCATTTTCCACTGCTTTTATACGCTCTTCTTACTTTCGTCTATTTCTATACTCTGCCACAGCAAAGCACCATCTTTCACCTCAAGCTCCATTCCAAATTTTCTTTTTGTATCGCTGGTATTTTCCATACTACCACATCTCTCTTTATAATTTCTATAAAAATGAAAAAAATAAGAGCAAAGTACACATACGCATACCTTGCTCAGTCCTTTTAGTCAAGCGAATATTCGCAATCCGCTTCGCTACTTGCTCATAACCAAATAACTGCTTCGCAGTTTATCAATTAGTTTCAAGACCCTTCTGGCACAAATACGAATTTCTTCTTCTGAAAGCTCCCCGCTTCTGTAACCATCCAGAATACTTTTATGATCATTCTCACTTCCCGGCATGATAATATCATTTCCGGCAGCTGTGCACTTCCATGGAATACTTCCGTCCTTGGGTTCCGTAGTATTCCAGTCCGACATGATCACGCCCTCAAATCCCCACTCATCACGCACAATTCTGGTACACAGATCCTTGCTGTTTGCGGCATGTACCCCATTTACCAGATTATAGGAGGACATAATTGCCGCAGGTTTACTCTCCTTTATGGCAATCTCAAATCCACGACAATAAATCTCACGAAGGGCCCTTTCAGAAAGATGAACATCTACTCCCATACGATTATCTTCCTGATTATTGCATGCAAAATGCTTAATCGTTACCCCGCATCCTGCTTTACTCTGAACCCCTTTGGTAACTGCTGCGGCCAGACTTCCTGCAAGCAGCGGGTCCTCTGAATAGTATTCAAAGTTTCGTCCGCACAGGGGATTTCTGTGAATATTCATTCCCGGTGCCAACCAGAGATTGACGCCAAATTTCTCCATTTCCTCAGCTATCATTTCTCCAAACTCTTTCAACAACTGCCGATTCCAGGACTGCGCCAAAGCTGTACCAACCGGAAAAGCAGTACAGTACTGATAATACGTATCTGCATTTTGGTGAGGCTTTTCTGTTACCAGAAATCCATTTTCCAAAGAACCAAGAACACCGATTCCATAAACAGAATCATTCTCGCGATTTACCTCATAACTTCTTTGCAGTCTGATACCAGCTGGTCCGTCTGCCATGATCAATACCGGAACTCCATATTTTTCATAAAGAGCTTCTGAAGTTTCGCCAGCTGAACCAGGCACTTTAATCCCTGCTGCTCCAAGATTGCTGCTAATACCACCAGTATTTCCGTATAAAAGTGGGATCAATTCTTCTACAGGCAGCTCTTCTGCCAGAATTTCCAGCGAGTTTCCCATGACCAGAGACTCTCGGTCAACATTTCCAGCCTTTTGTTTTCTCTGCAATGCTTCAAACTGTATGGTGGGAAAATCAGCATTTCTACTTTTCTCCAGCTGCTTTTCTGCAGCCTTTACATTCTTTGAAGCTTCCAGTTTTTCAGATAATTCAACCAATGCTTCCAGTTTCTGCGTCTGCTCCAGAACTACATCCTGGTTCACATTTATAAAAGCCTCCAGCTTCAGATTGGCTGAATTATTTCCAATCCAGAGACCATACTTTCCTGTTTCCACGATCCAGGCATTTGCATCCTCAAAAAAGCTTGCAATAGTTTTTCCATCAAACAGGATCTTTAACTCCTGTTTTTCTCCCGGCTTTAATACATTTGTCTTTGCATATCCAACCAGGCGATGGTATTCTTTCTCTATCCTGCCCCGGGGAAGTGATACATACACCTGTACAACTTCTCTTCCTGCAAAAGTATTTCCAATATTCTCTACAGATACATTTACTGCAATCTTATCCTTGTCAATTTCAATACTGCAAAACTGAATCTTAAAATCTGTATAAGAAAGACCGAAGCCAAAAGGAAAAAGTGGCTTTACACCAAAACTATCGAAATACCGATAGCCCACATAAATTCCTTCTTTATATTCTTCCAATTCCAGATTTCCATTCAGATAACTAAAATTCTCTGCAAATGGCACATCCGCATATTTTTTTGCCCAGGTTGTTGTAAGCTTTCCGCTTGGAACAGCTTCTCCAAGAAGGATCCTTGCAACCGCACGTCCCCCCTCCTGTCCAAGCTGGGAAATATTGAGGATACCTTTTATCCACTGCGCTTTTTCCAGAATATCTGTAAGCTCCACAGGACCACCGGCATTTATAAGCAGAACAATAGGCACACTTCTGCTGTTTAGAAAAAGAATATCTTTCTCTTCTCGTTCACTAAGATAATAGTCACCTTTTTCAAGACGACGATCTTTTCCTTCACCAGAAATACGGCTGATTACATAAACAACAATTTCAGCTTCCTGGATATCCATTTCAGAAACAGGACGCCCCTCCGGCATGATAAATGGATTGGATGCATAGGCATCAAAAGGATTATTTACATGCTTTGCTTCTTCAAGAATTTTCTCTTTCCATATAAGTCTCGCTTTCTGATAGCGATGTTCATAATCATCCAGCCAGTCCCTGCTGGTGATCCGAATTCCGGATTCTTCCATTCCTTCGTAAATGGTAATATTCTGCCTGTTATTTACATCTCCGGAACCAATCCCCCCTTTTACAGTTTTATCCGCACCGATGCCCAGAAGGGCAACCGATGCAGATAATGAAATGGGAAGAATATTTTCATTTTTCAATAGAACAATGCCTTCCTCTGCCGCTTTTTCTGCAAAAGAGCTATGCTTTTTCTCGCAGACAGATATTTCCGGATTCAAAGTCCCACTGTGCTTAAACTGTGTAAACGCCATTACTCTTTGACACCACCAAGGGTAACACCTGCAATAATATACTTGGAAAGAAGCAGGTACACAACAATGATCGGCACGATCGCAACTGTGATCATCATGTAAATTTTACCCATATCAAAATTCATATAATCAGCACCACGAAGAGTAGCGATCAGAATCGGCACCGTCATTTTACTCTTGGACTGGATGATCAGGGCCGGTACAAAGTAGTTGTTCCAGGAACCAACAAATGTAAAAATCGCCTGAACTGCAATTGCAGGCTTCATAATTGGAATCACAATGCGATTAAAGGTATGGAATTCTCCGGAACCATCGATTCTGGCAGCCTCCACAAGAGAAAGCGGCAGAGACGACTGCAGATAACTGTACATAAAATAAAATACAGCTGGAGATGCAATGGAGGGAATGATCAGCGGCAGAAGGGAATCATATAATCCCATCTTCGTAACCAGACGAAGGAATCCCATTGCAGTAACCTGCGTTGGCATTACAAGAATTGCCATGATAAATGTAAAAGCAACCTTTCTTGCCTTAAACTCATAAGCATAAAGACCATATGCCGTAAGGGATGAAAAATATGTACAAAGTGCGGCACTACAGGAAGATACGATCACACTGTTCAAAATTCCCCGAAACATTGGAAAGCTTCCGTCGTTTGCCACGTTTTTCAGATTCTCAAGGAAATATTTTCCTGGAAGTGCTGAGAAACCTTTCTGCAGATCCCCATGAGATCTGGTTGCATTAATTATCAATACGTAAAAGAAGAACAGGCACATAAAAGACAGAAGAATCAGTACGATATGTGCGAAAACTGTTCTGAATTGGCTTCCTGCTTTCTTCTTCATCTTCTTAATCTTCTCCTTTCTTCCTTAGCACGTTTTTTTGCAGCCTTTTTGGAACCATCCGGATCATTATCATTGGTCATGCGATATACGATGAAGCATAAAATACCACTGATAATAAACAGGTAAACAGATAATGCACCAGCCATACCATAGTTCTTACTCTTCAGATGACTGTTCAGGAACATGATCAGCGTCATAGACGTTCTATCTGGATTACCCTGTCCATTTGTCAGGATCTGTGGTACATCAAACATCTGAAGACCACCAATTATAGATGTGATCAATGTATATGCAAGAATCGGTCTGATCAGCGGCAATGTAATATAATAGAAACGTTGAATACTATTGCAGCCATCCAGGTCAGAAGCCTCAAAAATATCCATACTGATACCCATAACAGCCGCCATCAGCATAATCGTTGTATTTCCAAACCACATAAGGAAGTTCATAAAGCCAATTAATGATCTTGTTCCAACTACAGATCCCATAAAATCAATAGGGTCTTTAATCCATCCAAGAGACATCAGAATAGAATTTATTGGTCCGTTTGTAGAAAACATAGTAAAAAATAAAAGTGCAAATGCAGATGCCATAATCAGGTTCGGCAGATATATTACCACTTTAAAAAACTGTTTTCCTCTTATTTTCAAACGGGCATCTGTAAACCAGGCTGCCAGAACTAACGCAACCACAATCTGCGGCACAAATCCGATCAGCCACAGAATCAATGTGTTTGCTCCATATTTAAACATATCGGATTTCAGCAGACTGATGTAATTTGCCATTCCAATAAAATTGGGTCCGATTTCTTTAATTCCAGAACGGAAATATTCAAAAAAGCTGTAACGGACCGTATCAACCAATGGAATCAAAGAAAAAATCAAATAGATTATAAAAAAAGGAAGGATAAACAGGTAGCCCCATTTTCCATAATTAATGCTTTTCTTGTTTTTCTTCATAACAGTTCTCCTTTACACACATCTTACAGAACAGGAGAGAATCCTATGTTACAGGATCCTCTCCACGTTCCTTATACCAATTTTCAAATGTCACATGGACATTATTTTTTTAATAGTATTCTGCAAGATGTTTTTGCAAACAAAATCCTCAGAACTATCTACATTATTCCGGCCATTTAACCTCAGAGATCTCAGGATAACGCTCTTTAATAGCAGTCTCGAAGTTTGCTTTTGCTTTATCAAAGTCAACATTTCCCTGGAAATAATCACTGAAGGAATTCTGGATCAGTTCTACGCATCCCTGGTCATAGGCAGAAAGCGGAGCAATCTTAATGTTCTCTGCAACAGGTGCGAAATATGTAAATGGATTCTGTCCGCCAAGGAACTCAGAAGAGAAGTTTGCATCATCTGTAGCAGCCTCTGCCATACCACTCTTTGTATTTGTGAAATCTGAATAATCCTTAGAAATCTTTAACAGGTTGTCTTTGTCTGCAGTCATAGCAAGGATAATGTCTTTTGCATGCTCTGGATTATCAGTACCTGTTGCTGCATGAATGTAAGAACCGCCCCAATTGTATTCCTGTGGAGGATTTGTAACTGCCCATGAACCTGCATCGCCATCCCAGTTTGGACTTAATGTAAAGTCGATTCCCCATGCCGGGAACAGAAATGCAAATACTTTTGACTGAGAGCCCATAGCTTTGTTCCAGTCATCGTTCCACTGTCCTTTTACAGTCGGGTTAAGGAAACCTGCATCCAGCCACTCTTTTGAATCATTTACCCAATCCATAATCTTCTGGTCAACTGTAATGGTTGTCTCACCAGGCTGTACCCAGGACTGTGTGATGCTGTTTCCATATAAACGGAAGGTATCTGCATAAGAAGCAAATGTGTAGTAACCTTTCTCCTTCAGTTGAGCAGCAGTCTCTTTCATTGTATCCCAGTCTTTTACTTTCTCGCCTACCTGTACGATCTCTCCGGCAAACTCATGTCCACGAATTGAGTTGAATTCATCTGAACCATTATCAACTCTCCAGTGTTTCATATCTGCTCCACAGATTGCAGCTGCTTTGATTTCAAGAATAATATCCTCTGGTCCACATGTTGGATAAGGTACTTCTACCATTCTGTAACTTCCAAATTCTTTTCCGAATCTTGCGATTGCTTTCATTTTCATAATTCATGTTCTCCTTTTCTGCTTTGATCTCAGATACTTGTTTCTGCGATATCGTCGCTTTAAAGTAGTTCCGGCCGGAAACTGTTTTTCTTGATCTGTCTTTATTTTACGTCTATTCTGCGTTTTCGTCAATCTTTTTCTTTGTTTCAAAGATTTTTTGTCGTTTTTTACAGTTTACTTCTTTACTTTTCTTGTTTTTTCGTTATCAAAGACTCAGTTTTTTGTGCATTTTGACACATAATCTTTGTTTTAAAGATTGTAAAGATTCTGTTTTTCTTTGTTTTAACTGGGTTTCAAAGATTTTTTTAAGAAAAAGAGGAGATTTCACAGATATCAATAGTTCCTGTAAAATCTCCTCTTTCTTTTTTTATTTTATATAACTGCTTTAATACTTAATATTCTCGCATCAATCCTCAAGTACCAGCTTAGCCGCTCCACAGATTCCTGCATCATTTCCAAGCGTAGCGAGCTTAAACTTCACATTCTTGTTTGCAAAGAACGCTTTCTCCATAAACGGTTTTTCAATAAATGAAAGCAGAACTTCTCCTGCTTTGGACACTCCACCGCCAATTACAAATACAGCCGGATCCAGTACTGCTGCCATATCTGCCATTGCATGCCCTAAGTAATTTCCCATTTCTGTCGCAACCTCTATCGCAACTTCATCCCCTTCCTTCACTGCATCGAAAACAGCTTTTGCAGAAAGGTCTTCTTTTGTCAGGATTGTTGCACGTGTCTCATGCTCCATCTTCTTTCTAGCAAGACGTGAGATACCTGTTGCTGATGCATATTGCTCCAGACATCCGTGTCTGCCACATCCACAAGTATCTGTCTCTTCCAGATTCACACACATATGACCAATCTCTCCACCTGCTCCGTTCTCTCCTATCAGGATCTTTCCATTGATGATAATGCCACCGCCAACACCTGTTCCAAGTGTGACCATGATCATATTGCGGTAACCAACACCGCCGCCTTTCCACATCTCGCCAAGTGCGGCAACATTCGCATCATTTCCAAATTCTGCTGTCAGTCCTGTCAGTTCTTCCAGCTCTTTCTTCGCATTCTTATATTTCCAGCCAAGATTTGCAGAACCGTTAACGATTCCATCTACCGTAACAGGAGCCGGCACACCGACACCAATTCCAAGAACCTGTTCTTTCTCAATGCCATGCTGCTCTAATTTACCATTGATCGCCTCTGCAATATCCGGAAGAATTGCTGATCCTTCATCTTCAGTTCTTGTCACAATCTCCCACTTCTCCACAATGGCTCCTGCCTCACTGAACAGACCAAGTTTAACCGTTGTTCCCCCTATATCAACACCAAAACAATATTTCATAACTCTATCTCCGTTTCTTTTTATATTTCACATGAGCATGCGGTACTCTGTAACAGATTTGTACCGCATGCTCTTTTTTCCCGTTTTATTTTCTTCTCTTTGCCAGATTCTCCTGCACACGTTTGTACAGTTCCTGTGCCGCATTATATCCCATCTGTTTCTGTCTGTGGTTAACCGCAGCAGATTCTACGATGATCGCCAGATTACGTCCCGGACGGATCGGAATATTATGGCAGACAACTCTGTTGCCAAGGAACTCTGTATATTCCTCTTCCAGACCAAGTCTGTCATATTCTTTCTCTCTGCTCCAGTCTTCCAGCGTAATGACCAGATCGATATTCTGAGTTTCTCTTACGCTCTGTACACCGAACATGGACTTTACATCCACGATTCCGATACCACGAAGCTCGATAAAATGTCTTGTGATATCCG
>ERZ857922.3761-NODE-3761-length-12491-cov-6.787713_pt1 | contig 12491 bp, 10 predicted proteins | sample MGYA00519579_ERZ857922 | MGnify/ENA primary metagenome ERZ857922 (study PRJEB31778, sample SAMEA3449375) | human gut metagenome | biome: human gut; feature: human-associated habitat; material: faeces | place: United Kingdom | collected 2010/2012 ... | reverse complement strand
GGCCGATGGCGATACCGCCGATCATAGCGCCCGGCATGGAACCGATGCCGCCCAGAACGGCGGCAACGAAGGCCTTCAGGCCCAGCATGGAACCCATGGTGGGCGTTGCCTGCGGGTAGGAGCAGCAGTACAGCACTGCGCCGATGCCGGCCAGCGCCGAACCCACCGCAAAGGTGAAGGAGATGGTACTGTTGACGTTGATGCCCATCAGGCGGGCGGCGTCCATATCCTCCGAGACGGCGCGCATGGCCTTGCCGAGCTTGGTCTTCTGGACAAGGAAGGTCAGCACCAGCATGGACAGCACCGTGACCACCAGCGTGATGATGGAGGTCAGGCCCACAGGCACCTTACCGACATAGAAGGTCTTGGGGGCGAAATAGGCCGGGATGACCTTGGCACCGGACCCCATGATGAGCTCTGCGGTGTACTCCAAGAAGAAGGAGACGCCGATGGCCGTGATCAGCAGCGAGATGCGGGGCGCGCTGCGCAGCGGGGTGTAGGCGATCTTTTCGATCACGACGCCCAGCAGCGTGCAGACGATGATGGTGGCGCAGACGGCGGTCACCGGGCCGAGACCAAGCTGGTTCATCACGAACCAAGACATGTACGCGCCCACCATAATGATATCGCCGTGGGCAAAGTTCAGCAGCAGGATGATGCCGTACACCATGCTGTAGCCCAGCGCGATCAGTGCATAGATGCTGCCGAGCGAAAGACCGTTGATCAGCTGGCTAAAAAACACTGTCATGGATGGATACTTCCTTTCTTTTCGGCGTTTTCACGCCTTCGGGGGATCACACTTTTTTACCAAAAAAGCGGAGACAACCCGTTCCGGCGGTCTCCGCAAATGGTTCGATGGGAAATCAGAACATTTCCTTCAGTTCCGGCTTGCCATCAATGTAGGTCAGGATGGCGGTGCTCTTAACGGGGTCATGGTGCTCGTCGAAGGTGAAGGTGCCGGTCAGGCCCTCGATGGTGCCGCCCGCGATGGCGTCGATGACGGCCTGCTTGTACTCGTCGGAGCCAGCCTCCAGACCGGCGTCCTCTGCAGCCTGAATGCCGTACAGCACGGTGGTGGCGGCGTCGTAGCCCAGAGGAGCGAAGCCGTTGGGGTAATCCTCGCCGTACTCAGCCTTGTAAGCGCTCTCGAAGTCGGCAGAAGCACCCTTTGCATAGTTTGCGCAGAAGTAGCTGTCCTTCAGCTGCTCTGCGGTGGCGTAGCCTTCCAGACCATCCCAGCCGTCGCCGCCGAGGAAGGGAACGGTCAGGCCGATGCTCTCAGCCTGAGCAAGGATCTGGCCCACTTCCTGATAGTAGTTGGGGCAGAAGACGGTCTCCGGGCCCTTGCCGAGGATGCTGGTCAGCTGGGTCTTGAAGTCCACGTCGCCGTCGGAGTAGCTCTCCTGATCGACGATGGTGCCTCCCTGTGCCTCAAACTCCTTGACGAAGTTCTCCGCCAGACCCTCGTTGTAGTCGGCACCCTTCTTGAAGATGACGGCAGCCTTGGTGTAGCCGAGCTTCTGGCAAGCGTAGTCCGCCATCTTCACGCCTTGGAACGGGTCGGTGAAGGTAGCACGGAAGACATTGCCATTCACGGTTTCGGTCTCGGCATCGTAAGTGACGGACTCTGCGGTAGCAGAAGCGGTGACCATGGGCATGTTGTAGTCCGCGCTCTCAGCAGCAACGGCCAGCGTGGGGGCGGTGGTAACGTCGCCCACCAGAGCGGTGATGCCCTGATCGCACATCTTGGTGAAGCAGGTGACAGCCTGCGTGGGGTCGCCCTGCTCATCCATGGAGATGATCTCGATCTGCTTGCCGTTGATGCCGCCTTCCTCGTTGGCCTGCTTCAGGCGCAGGGTCGCACCGTTGACAACGGCCTGACCGTAAACGGAAACATCGCCGGTCAGGGGTCCGAGGACGCCGACCTTGATGGTGTCGCCGGAAGCAGCACCGGCCGTGGAAGCAGCACCGGAAGCAGCAGCGCTGCTGGAAGAACCGCCGCATGCAGTCAGAACACCGGCAGCAGCCACAACACCGGCAGCAGCCAGAAAGTTACGACGAGTGATCATCTTTTTCATAATGAATATCCTCCTGTTTGGAAGTATTTGCAGAAAATGCAGAAAGCAGAGCCCTTCCCTCAAAGCGGCTCTGCTCTCGGTGGTTTCATTATAGCCCCCTTGGGAGAAGTCCGCAATTCACAAACCGTCCATACTTTCGGCGGACATTTCCGTCAAATCATGTGAAAATAAACAAAATTTTCCTGTTTCTTTTGGATGTTTTTTCATCCTGTTCACTTTGTTTCACTCTGAAATGAACGTTTTTCACGGATGTCAAAAAAGTTACAGCGCCGTGTTTTTGTCCTTCCGGGTACAGATGGAGGTACGATAAAATACCATGAGAAGCCATTTTCATGCAAGAAGCGTACAAAGCCGCTGGATAGCTCCCGGTGCGGCGGGGCACCCTTATAATGTTTACAGCCGCAAACATCCGTTTTCCCTCTTGCGCCGGGGCGCAGGACGTGGTAGGATAAAAGCGGTTAGTTAGTGTTGACTACCTATGGATTTCAAAACATTACCGGGAGGTTTTCGTATGAACTATCTGGAAATCGAATCTGTTGTCGGCCGCGAGATCTTGGACTCCCGCGGCAACCCCACTGTGGAAGCCGAGATCACGCTGGCCGATGGCACCGTGGCCCGCGGCTGCGCCCCCTCCGGCGCATCCACCGGCGAGTTCGAGGCGCTGGAGCTTCGCGATGGCGACAAGGGCCGCTATCTTGGCAAGGGCGTGACCAAGGCCGTCGAGAACATCAACACCGTCATCGCCGATGCTGTGGTGGGGCTGGACGCTTCCGACATCTACGCAGTCGATGCTGCCATGCTGAAGGCCGACGGCACCAAGGATAAGTCCAATCTGGGGGCAAACGCCATTCTGGCCGTGTCCATCGCTGCATGCCGCGCCGCTGCCGCTTCGCTGGACATGCCCCTCTACCGCTTCCTCGGCGGTGTGAACGGCAACCGTCTGCCCGTCCCCATGATGAACATCCTGAACGGCGGCGCACATGCCACCAACACTGTGGACACGCAGGAGTTCATGATCATGCCCGTGGGCGCGCCCTCCTTCAAGGAGGCCCTGCGCTGGTGCGCTGAGGTCTTCCATGCCCTTGCCGCCATCCTGAAGGCCAAGGGTCTGGCCACCTCCGTCGGCGATGAGGGCGGCTTCGCACCCAACCTCTCCAGCGACGAGGAGACCATCGAGACCATTCTGGCCGCCATCGAGAAGGCCGGTTACCTGCCCGGCAAGGACTTCATGCTGGCCATGGACGCTGCCTCCTCCGAGTGGAAGAGCCCCAAGGGCAAGGGCTTCTACAAGCTGCCCAAGGCTGGCACCGAGTACACCTCCAGCGAGCTGATCGCCCACTGGAAGAGCCTCGTGGAGAAGTACCCCATCATCTCCATTGAGGACGGTCTGGACGAAGAGGACTGGGAAGGCTGGCAGGAGATGACCCGCGAGCTGGGCGGCAAAGTCCAGCTTGTGGGCGATGACCTGTTCGTCACCAACACCGAGCGCCTTGCCAAGGGCATCCAGTTGGGTGCGGGCAACGCCATCCTCATCAAGCTGAACCAGATCGGTTCCGTCTCCGAGACCTTGGAGGCCATCAAGATGGCACACAAGGCCGGTTACACCGCCATCAGCTCTCACCGTTCCGGCGAGACCGAGGACACCACCATTGCCGATCTGGCCGTGGCCCTGAACACCTGCCAGATCAAGACCGGTGCTCCCAGCCGCACCGAGCGCGTGGCCAAGTACAACCAGCTGCTCCGCATCGAAGAGCATCTGGGTGCCAGTGCCGTTTACCCCGGCATGTCCGCCTTCAACGTGAAGCGGTAACATTTTCCAGCAATCGAGGGGCTGTTTTCTTCGTATTCATCACGGGGTGCCTGTTGCGGGCCGCTCCCAAATCGAATGCAAAGGAGACGCTCCCCCATGCTGTCAGTTTCGTCCTCGATCCTGCTTTGGCTGCTGAAACAGGCCGGTGTGCCCGGCTTTCTGCTCTGGCTGCTGGAAAAGATTTTAGGATAACAAAAGAGGCTGCTGCAAAACGCCTTCCGACATCGCTTGCGCGATGCCGGAGGGAGTATGCAGCAGCCCCTTTTTCGTTATAGTCGGATCTGCCGTTTCGCCGTTTGCAGCGCAGTGCGCAGGGGGCGGTAGAGCAGCAGCATGATCACGAAGTTGCCCGCGCCGTGCATGGCGTCGTAGGACAGGCCGCTCAGCCACCAGCTCAGCGCGAACGCCGGGGTCTTGGCCACCAGATATACCGCTGCGCACAGCCCGCCGAAGCAAAGGCCGTAGGCCCCGCTGAACACGGCCCAGCCGAAAGCGTTGTCCATCCGGCGGAGCAGCCACGCCACCACCGCCAGCAGATACCACACATAGAGGTACATCGCCCACCACAACCCGAAGCCGTACAAAACGCCCTGCAGTATCAGAAAGACTGTGACGGCCCCCGGCGTCTCACGGGGGAGCTCCAGCGCGAAAAGGATGATGAGCAGGGTCACCGGCTCCACGTTCGGGATGCCGCTCATGGCCTGTTTGCTGACCACCAGCAGCGCCCCCATCAGGCCGCTGAGCACCAGCCGCAGCACCTTGTTGTGCATCGGTTCCTTACTTCGTGTAGGTGAAGGCATAACTGTCTCCATCGTGCAGCTGGATGTCGGCCACGCCCACGGCGGTCATCTCGCCGGAAGCGTCGGTCAGGCACCACCAAGCGGCGTCCTTGTCCCAGTCGGCGGTCTCGCCGTTCACGGTGGTGACGAAGCCCGCAGCGGCCTCGTCCTCGCTGATGATGCCCGCCTCGGCCAGCGCGTCGCTCAGCTTCTCGCCGTCGGTTGCCTCAAGGTCGAAGGTCTGGCTCTCGCCATCGGCACCGGTCACCGTGAACTGGGCCTTGATCTTGGCGTCCGAAGCCTCAGAAACCGCCTCGCCGGATGCGGCCACAGAGGAAACGGCTTCGCTGGACGCAGCGGAAGAGGCGGTGCTGCTGGCAGCCGAAGACGCGCCGCAGCCCACCAACAGACTGGCCGCCAGTGCGGCCGCTGCCGCAGCGAAAAAAATACGATCCATGATCTTCATAAAAAGAATGCTCCTTGGTTCTATTTTCACATGTGCAGAACATGCAGTGCTTATCATATCATCCGCCGGGGAAAATTGCAAGAGGAAGCGTTCGACGTCTTGACGATCTCCCCAAATTCGATAGAATGGGATCAGAAAAGGAGAACCGTTGCAAGCAATTGCAGCAGTGCGATCACAGGATCACAACACAAAAGCCGCCGTGCAGCGTTCTGAACTGCACAGCGGCCTTTTTGTTTGATATAGGGTGCCTTACAGCTTCTTGCCGGTCAGCATCTCATAGGCTTCGAGGTACTTCTCGATGGTCTTATCGATGACATCCTGCGGCAGGTCATAGTTGCTGTCGGGGTTGGCCTTGAGCCAGTTGCGGACGAACTGCTTGTCGAAGGAGGGCTGGCCGTGGCCGGCTTCGTAGCCCTCCAGCGGCCAGAAGCGGGAGGAGTCGGGGGTGAGCATCTCGTCGCCCAGCACCACATTGCCGTTCTCGTCCAGACCGAACTCGAACTTGGTGTCAGCGATGATGATGCCGCGGCTCAGGGCATACGCGGCGCACTTTTTATACAGGGCAATGGTGTAGTCGCGCAGCTTGGTGGCGTACTCCTCGCCGTGGCCGGGGAACTGCTTCTCCAGCACGGTGATGCTCTGCTCGTAGGAGATATTCTCGTCGTGGTCGCCGATCTCAGCCTTGGTGGAAGGGGTGTAGATCGGCTCCGGCAGCTTTTCGGACTCCTTCAGCCCTTCGGGCAGCTGGATGCCGCAGACCTTGCCGGTCTTCTGGTAGCTGGCCCAGCCGCTGCCGGTGATGTAGCCGCGGACGATGCACTCGATGGGCAGCATGGTCAGCTTGCGGCACTTCATGCACTTGCCCTCGAACTGGGGCTGCTGGAAGAACTCCGGCATATCCTTTGTGTCCACGCTCAGCATATGGTTGGGCAGGACATCGCGGGTGTAGTCGAACCAGAACTTGCTCATCTGGGTCAGGACCTTGCCCTTGTTGGTCACTTTATTTTTCAGGATCACGTCGAATGCGGAAATGCGGTCGGTCGCGACCATGATCAGGCTGTCGCCATTGTCATAGATCTCGCGAACCTTTCCCTCTTTGATAGGCTGAAACTCCTGCATAGCAAAACACTCCGTTTCCTTAATAGTGGTTTTCTTCTGCTTAAAGTCTACCATACTTCCTGTCCGTTGGGAAGAAACAGAATGGAAGGAAAATCGGGCCGTTTTTCAGATTTTATCGTGAAAACTGCAAAAATTTCGCTCTGATTTTCGTCAAAATGACGGAAATAGTCATACTTTCGTCCTTGAATGGCCCCGCAGAACATGGTAAAATGAGGGTAACGACATTATGAACAGGAGGTAATTTTCCATGGGCAGATTTCCGAAAGACTTTTTGTGGGGCGGTGCCACCGCCGCCAACCAGTGCGAGGGCGCATACAACGAGGGCGGCCGCGGGCCGGCCAATGTGGACGTGGTCCCCTTCGGGGAGGACCGCTTCCCGGTGATGTTCGGCAAGCTGAAGATGCTGGACTGCGACGCGGAGCACTACTACCCCTCCCACGAAGCCATCGACATGTACCACCATTTCAAGGAGGACATCGCGCTCTTTGCCGAGATGGGCTTCCGGTGCTACCGGCTGTCGATCGCGTGGACCCGCATCCTGCCGAACGGCGACGACGCCGAACCCAACGAGGAAGGCCTCGCCTTCTACGATGCCCTCTTCGACGAGTGCCGCAAGTACGGCATCGAACCGCTGGTGACCATCTGCCACTTCGATGCGCCCATTGCTCTTATTAAAAAGTACGGCGGCTGGAAAGACCGCCGGATGGTGGACGCCTACGTCCACTACTGCGACATCCTCTTCCACCGCTACAAGGGCAAGGTCAAATACTGGCTGACCTTCAATGAGATCAATATGCTGCTCCACATGCCCTTCATGGGGGCCGGTCTGCTCTTCGAGCCGGGCGAGAATGTGGAACAGGCCAAGTATCAGGCCGCTCACTACGAGCTGGTGGCCAGCGCCAAGGCCGTCAAGCTGGCCCATGAGGTCATGCCCGGTTGTATGGTGGGCTGTATGCTGGCTGCGGGCGAATTCTACCCCCGCACCTGCGCACCGGAGGACGTTCAGGCCGCTGCCGAGGCCGACCGCGACAACTACTTCTTCATCGACGTCCAGTCCCGCGGGGCCTACCCCGTCTGGGCCAAGAAGCGGATGGAGCGGGCCGGCATCGCGCTGCGCACCGAGCCGGAGGATGACCAGACCCTGCGGGAGGGCACCGTGGACTTCCTCTCCTTCAGCTACTATTCCAGCCGCTGCATCACGGTGAACAAGGAGCTGATGGAACAGGCCGACGGCAACGCCATCGGCGCGGCCGCTAAGAACCCCTACCTCAAGACGAGCGAGTGGGGCTGGGCCATCGACCCGGTGGGCCTCCGCATCACCATGAACACCCTCTACGATCGCTACCAGAAGCCGCTGTTCATCGTGGAGAACGGTCTGGGCGCTGTGGATACCGTGGAGCCGGACGGCTCCATCCACGACTCCTACCGCATCGACTACCTCCGCGCCCACATCGAACAGATGGAAAAGGCCATCAACGAGGACGGGCTGCCCCTGCTGGGCTACACCACATGGGGCCCCATCGACCTCGTTTCCGCCTCCACCGGCGAGATGAAGAAGCGCTACGGCTTCATCTATGTGGACAAGGACAACGCCGGAAACGGCACTCTGACCCGCAGCCGGAAGGACAGCTTCTACTGGTACAAGAAGGTCATCGCCTCGGACGGTGAGGACCTTACCTGAACCGGAATCTTAACGAAAAGGATATCTTGATCTTTCATGACCGAACCGCAGATCATCGCGCACCGTGGGACAACTTACCTTGCCCCCGAAAACACCCTGACCGCCTTCCAGAACGCCATCGTCCTCGGTGCCGACGGCGTGGAGATGGATGTGCAGCAGACCAAGGATCAGGGTCTTATCATCCATCACGACTACCTCATCGACCTCGGCACCAAGATCTCGGCCAAGATCTACGACCTGACCCTCGGTGAGCTGGAAGACATCGACCTGACCAAGTGGAACGGGGTGGACTTCACCACCGAAAAGCTGCCCACGCTGGCGGAAGCGCTGGCTTTTTGCAGCGGGCTGGAGGGCTGCACCGTCCAGCTTGAACTGAAAGCTCCCATCCTGCCGGATCCGGCCTTCGTGCCCCGCGTGGTGGAGCAGATCCGGGCCTCCGGCCTTGGGGAGCGGCTGCTCCTCGTCTCCTTCCGGCATGACCTGCTCCAACAGGCCAAGGAGCTGATGCCGGAGCTCCGGATCGGCATCCTGACCCTCGGCTCCCTGCCCAGCATGATGCTCCCGCCGCCGGTCCTCTGGAAGGACCTCGGCCTTGTCAACAGCATGGACGGCGAGCTGGACGAGGAGAACTGCCCCGCGCTGAAAAAACAGGCCGGACTGGTGGCCAGCACCATTTCAGACAAGCTGACCCTCATTGCGGCCCTCTACCCTCAGATGAGCGTCCGGCAGATCGTGGGCACCTTGGCGGATCAGGCCGACCCCGCCGCCTATGTCCAGTCCCTTTCCTTCCCGGTGGACTACGTGAGCTGCGAGTACCACACCGCGTTCCAGAACCCGGAGCTGGTCAACCAGCTCCACGCCGTCGGCTGCAAGGTCGCGTTCTGGACCGTGAACAGCAAAAATGTGGTCCGCTCCCTCCTCCCACTGGAGCCGGACTGCTTCGTGACCGACCGCCCCGACAGCATCCGGGTGTGGATCGCGGAAGCCGAAGCAGAATAAATTCAACTCCCTCTGTCATCGCTGCGCTGTGACGGAGGGAGTTTTCTTGTTTCCTCTTGACTTTCTTGTATCCAAGCGCTAGAATAGTATCGTATCGAACAGTTTTGTTCAAAACAATCCATTTCCCAACAATTCAGAGGATGAACCATCATGTGTGACGAAACCACGAACCACGGCTGCTGCGAGCCGAACCCACCATGGGAGCCGCCGCAGGTCATCCCGGCCCAGATGCGCCGGGTCAACAACCTGATCTTCCGCAAGATCAACCAGTTCCACCGCGAAAACGGGGTCGAGAACGTGACCCCCATGCACGACTGGATCATGAGCTACCTGTACTGGCACAAGGAGGAACCCGTCTACCAGCGGGACATCGAGCGGGAGTTCTCCATCACCCGCTCCACCGTGACCAACATCTTACAGCTCATGGAGCGCAAAGGCTACATCGAGCGCCAGAGCGTGCCGCGAGACGCCCGGCTCAAGCGCTTGGTTCTGACGGAGGAGGGGGCCCTGCTCCACGAAAAGACCATGCATTCCCTCCACCAGACCGATGAATTCGTTTCCGGTCTGCTGACGCCGGAGGAGAACGCCGAGCTGCTCCGCTTGCTGAACAAGCTGCGGGAAGGTCTGCGCTGAAAAACGGAACCGTATGATTTTTTCAGCTTTCATGACATTTTTATGAACTTTGGAAAATCGTATTGACATTTTAATTGTTCTGTATAGAATTGTTCCATGCCAAACAAATTATTTCACAGGAGGTCTACCAGATGATCAAAAAGCTCGTGTCACATCTGGGCGAGTACAAGCGCGCCGCGATCCTGACACCCCTCTTTTCCGCGCTGGAAGCGATCATGGACGTTCTGCTGCCCACCATCATGGCCTTTATCATCGATCTGGGCATTGAAAAGGGCGATATGAACGCCATCATCAAATACGGTCTGCTCACCTTCTTGGTGGCGGCGTTCGCGCTGCTGCTGGGCCTGCTGGCCGGTAAATTCGCCGCAGAGGCTTCCACCGGCCTTGCCGGCAACCTGCGCGATGCAATGTACGAGAACATCCAGCATTATTCCTTTTCCAACATCGACAAATACTCCACCGCGGGCCTTGTCACCCGCATGACCACCGACGTGACCAACGTGCAGAACGCCTTCCAGATGATCGAGCGGATGTGCGTGCGCGCCCCGGTCCATCTGGTCTTCGCCCTCATCATGGCGTCGGCCATCAGCGGCTCGCTGACCATGGTGTTCGTGGTGGCCATCCTCTTCCTTGTGGCGGTGCTGGCTTCCATCATGATCCCCACCTTCGGCATCTTTGACCGGGTGTTCAAGAACTACGACAACCTGAACGCCTCGGTGCAGGAGAACATCTCCGCCATCCGCGTGGTTAAGAGCTTCGTCCGCGAGCACTTCGAGAACGAGAAGTACGCCAATGCCTGTGAGAGCCTGTACAAGCAGTTCGTCCGCGCCGAGAGCCGCCTGAGCTTCAACAACCCCGCCATGCTGGTCTCGGTTTATGGCTGCAATCTCGCTCTGAGCTGGTTCGGCGCCCACTACGTGCTGAACGGCTCCATTACCACCGGCCAGCTCAACGCCCTGTTCGGTTACATCATGAACATCCTCATGGCCCTGATGATGCTGAGCATGGCCTTCGTCATGATCTCCATGTCCGCCGCTTCCGCCCGCCGTATCGTGGAAGTGCTGGACGAGACCACCGACCTGCCCGCCCCCAAGGCTCCGGTCAGCACCGTAGCCGACGGCGGCATCGAGTTTGACCACGTCACCTTCAAGTATAAGCACGGCTCCGGCCAGCCGGTTTTGAACGATATCACCTTCACCATCAAGCCCGGCGAGACCTTGGGCATCATCGGCGGCACCGGCAGCGCGAAATCCAGCCTTGTGCAGTTGATCCCCCGCCTGTACGACCCGGAGGCCGGCAGCGTCAAGGTCGGCGGCGTGGATGTCCGGGATTACAACCTCGACGTCCTCCGCCGGGAAGTCTCCATGGTGCTGCAGAAGAACGTCCTGTTCTCCGGCACCATCCTCGACAACCTCCGCTGGGGCGACGAGAGCGCCAGCGAGGAAGAGTGCATCCGGGTGGCAAAGCTCGCCTGTGCCGATGAGTTCATCGAGCGCTTCCCCGACAAGTACAATACATGGATCGAGCAGGGCGGTTCCAATGTGTCCGGCGGCCAGAAACAGCGCCTGACCATCGCCCGCGCTTTGCTGCGCAAGCCCAAGGTGCTGATCCTTGACGACTCCACCAGCGCCGTGGATACCGCCACGGACGCCAAGATCCGCAAGGCGTTCCGGGAAGAGATCCCCGGCACCACCAAGATCATCATCGCACAGCGCATCTCCTCCGTGCAGGATGCGGACCGCATTCTGGTGCTGGACGGCGGCCGGGTGTCCGCCCTGGGCGCCCATCGGGAGCTGATTGACCGCCCCGGCATTTACCGGGATATTTACGACATCCAGATGCGCAGCGATGACCGCGCTCTGGTGGAGGAAGGAGGGAACGCCTGATGGCTGCCTTCGACGAGAAAGATTATACAAAATCCTTTGACTGGAGCATCTGGAAAAGGCTCACCCCCTTTGTGCGGCCCTTCCGCCGGGACTTCGTGGGGATGCTGGTGTTCAACGGTCTGTGTGCCCTGGTGGACGTGGCCATTCCCCTGTTCCAGCGCTACGCCATCCGGAACTTTATCCAGGCGGACTCCCTCCGGGGCATCGTTCCCTTCTCCCTGGTGTATCTGCTGGTAATTCTTTTACAGGCTCTGTCCGTGGTGGCCTTTGCCCGCAACTCCATGACCATTGAGATGAACATGGGCCGGGATATGCGCCGGACCCTGTTTCACCATCTCCAGACCCTGTCCTTCTCCTTTTACAACGTGACCCCCGTGGGCTATCTGCTGACCCGGGTCATGAGCGATACAAACCGCATTGCCAGCATGATCGCCTGGAACATGACGGATATCCTGTGGGCGCTGTTCTATGTGCTGGGGACCTTTGCCGCCATGCTGATCCTGAATTGGCGGCTGGCCCTGGTGGTCATCGTCATCGTGCCTGTGATGGCGGTGCTCACCGGGTATTTCCAGAACCGCATCCTCCGGTGGAACCGGAGGGTCCGGAAGCTGAACTCCCGCATCACCGGGTCCTTCAACGAGGGCATCACCGGGGCCAAGACCACCAAGACCCTGGGCACCGAGGAGCAGACCGTCCGCACCTTCCGGGCGCTGACTCAGGAGATGCACGACGCCGGCATCGGCGCGGCCCGGCTCAACGCCATCTATATCCCGCTGGTGCTGTTTGCCAGCACCATGGCCGTGGCCATTGTGCTGCTGCGGGGCGGCTATATGGTCTCCGATCACCTGCTGGAGCTGGCCACCCTCTCCACCTTCACCACCTATGCCGTGGGCATTTTCGAGCCCATCCAGATGACTGCCGCCAACATCGCCGAGTTCATTTCCCTGCAGGCGTCCATCGAGCGGGTCATGGACCTGATGGACAAGACCCCCCAGATCCAGGACGCCCCGGAGGTCATCGAGAAGTACGGCGACGCCTTC
>ERZ857922.3757-NODE-3757-length-12504-cov-3.312957_pt1 | contig 12504 bp, 6 predicted proteins | sample MGYA00519579_ERZ857922 | MGnify/ENA primary metagenome ERZ857922 (study PRJEB31778, sample SAMEA3449375) | human gut metagenome | biome: human gut; feature: human-associated habitat; material: faeces | place: United Kingdom | collected 2010/2012 ... | reverse complement strand
CGGCCCCGCCGCCGTCACCGTGACCTTCGGCCCGCCGCCCCGGGAGGGTCTGCCCCTGTATCTGACCCCCGACTGCGCCCTGCGCCAGGAGGTACGGTACGCCTGGCCGGACCCGTCCCAGACCCCGCCGCCGGAGGGGCTTCTGTCCCTGCTGCACCGGGCCTGCCGCCTGCCGGAGATCTGCGTCAAATCCGTGGAAACCCTTGACAGAAGCCGGGAAAATCACTATAATGCAACGTGACATATTATAGGTATATCGTGGCCGCCTTCCGGCGGACACCCGAAAGGAATGGATCATATGGCAACCGTAAAAGAATTCAGAATGAGCCAGGAGCGCTATGACGAGCTCAAAAAAGAACTGGACTACAGCAAAACCACCCGCGCCGACGAGATCGCCGAGCTGATCAAAGAGGCCCGTGGCTTCGGCGACCTGTCCGAAAACAGCGAGTATGACGAGGCGAAGAACGAGCAGGGCAAGCTCTATTCCCGCATTGCCGAGCTGGAGGAGATTCTGCTCCACGCCGTCATTGTGGACGAGTCCGAGATGGACTCCGACAAAATCTCCATCGGCTGCCGTGTGGTGGTCACCAATCTGGATAACGGCAAACAGCTGCCGGAATACACCATCGTCGGCTCCCAGGAGGCCAACGTCATGGAGCGCAAGGTGTCCGAGGATTCCCCCTTCGGCAAGGCGCTGATGGGCACCAAGGCCGGTGACGAGATCACCGTGGAAGCCCCCCGGGGCGTTATCCACTACCGGGTGGACAGCATCGAACGATAACAAGAGAGGAGAACTGCACCATGGCAGAACAGAATACACAGCAGGACCTGCGGGAAATTCTCCAGATCCGCCGGGACAAGCTCAAGGCCCTGCAGGACGCGGGGATGAACCCCTTTGAGATCACCCGCTACGACGTGACCCACCACGCCCAGGAGGTCAAGGACAACTTCGACGCCCTGGAGGGGCAGACCGTGTCCCTGGGCGGCCGCCTGATGTCCAAGCGCGGCATGGGCAAGGTGTCCTTCTGCGACCTGCAGGACAAGTCCGGCCGCATCCAGATCTACGCCCGCAGGGACGAGATGGACGAGGAGGCCTATAACCGCTTCAAGAAGTACGACATCGGCGACATTGTGGGGGTCAGGGGTGAGGTGTTCCGCACCCAGAAGGGCGAGATGAGCATCCGCGCCCACGAGATCACCCTGCTCAGCAAGTCCCTCCAGCCCCTGCCGGAGAAGTTCCACGGTCTGACGGACAAGGAGCTGCGCTACCGCCAGCGCTATGTCGACCTGATCGCCAACGACGACGTTCGCGAGACCTTCCGTAAGCGTTCGCAGATTCTCTCTACCTTCCGTCGCTTTATGGAGTCCGACGGCTACATGGAGGTCGAGACCCCCATCCTGCAGACCATCCAGGGCGGCGCTACTGCCAAGCCGTTCATTACCCACTTCAACGCGCTCGATCAGGAGTGCTACCTGCGTATTGCCACCGAGCTGCACCTCAAGCGCTGCATCGTCGGTGGTTTTGAGCGCGTGTTCGAGATCGGCCGCATCTTCCGTAACGAGGGCATGGACCTTACCCACAACCCCGAGTTCACCACGATGGAGGCCTACCGTGCCTTCTCCGACCTCGAGGGCATGAAGGCGCTCGCCCAGGGTGTCATTAAGGCGGCTAACAAGGCCATCGGCAACCCCGAGGTCATCGAGTACCAGGGCCAGACCATCGACCTTTCTGGTGAGTGGGCCAGCCGTCCCATGACCGACATCGTCTCCGACGTGCTCGGCAAGCAGGTCACCATCGACACGCCGGTCGAGGAGCTTGCTGCCGCCGCGCGCGAGAAGGGCCTGGAGATTAAGCCCGAGTGGACCGCCGGCAAGATTATCGCCGAGATCTACGATGAGCTGGGCGAGGACACCATCGTCAACCCGACCTTCGTGTGCGATTACCCCATCGAGGTCAGCCCGCTCGCCAAGCGTTTTGAGGACGACCCGCGTTTGACCCACCGCTTTGAGCTGGTCATCGCCGGCCACGAGTACGCCAACGCATTCTCCGAGCTCAACGACCCGGTCGACCAGGCTGAGCGCTTTGCTGCCCAGATGGCCGAGAAGGCCGGCGGCGACGATGAGGCCATGGAGTATGACGAGGACTACGTGCGCGCCCTCGAGTACGGTATGCCTCCCGCGGGCGGCATTGGCATTGGTATCGACCGCGTGGTCATGCTGCTTACTAACCAGGCTTCTATCCGCGACGTCCTGCTGTTCCCGCACATGAAGCCCGAGAAGGGTTTCCAGTCCGGTGCCGCTGCCGCCAAGGCTGCAGAGGCCGGCAACGCCGCGAGCCCATTCGTTAAGTCGCTTAAGCCCACGCTCGATTACTCCAAGATCGCCGTTGAGCCGCTGTTCGAGGAGTTCGTCGACTTTGATACCTTCTCCAAGAGCGATTTCCGCGCTGTGAAGGTCAAGGCATGCGAGGCCGTCAAGAAGTCCAAGAAGCTGCTGAACTTTACGCTCGACGACGGCACCGGCACCGACCGCACCATCCTCTCCGGTATTCACGCTTATTACGAGCCCGAGGACCTGGTCGGCAAGACCTTGCTCGCCATCACCAACCTGCCTCCGCGCAAGATGATGGGCATCCCCAGCTGCGGCATGCTCATCAGTGCCATCCACGAGGAGGATGGTGAGGAGCGCCTCAACCTGATCCAGCTCGACGCCTCCATCCCCGCCGGCGCAAAGATGTACTAACTAGTTACGCGGTTCTACGAACCGCGTAACGGCTCGACGCTGCGCGGGCCGCATTTGGACAATCTGACGTTCAACTTCAAGGGCGCGACCAGAAGGTCAGCGCCCTTTCGTTTCACGCCACCTTGTCTCAAATGCGGCCCGCTCGCTGACTTATGCTCAACCTATGGTGGCATCTCGTTCCGAAGGCACCTTGCTCGCTCTGGCGGGCTTTCGCTGTCCGTCTTCTATCTGCGGTGTTGCCCTGGTTGGCACTTAGGGACGTTCCTTTTCTGCCGGCACTTGGGGACAGTCCTAGTCGTTGGGGATCTACCGACGCATTGGGGGTTTGCGCCTTCCATGCATGACAGCCGTCTCTTTTATGTTTCCTTTAGCCGTTGCTGCCTAGGATGGGGGTTAGTCGGTAGGAAGGGAGCGTCTATATGGACGACGCGAGCGAGCGTTCAATCGAAGAGGACATGCTCGATCAGTTCAATTACTTTGATGATGAGGACGAGGAGCTGATCGACCGTCGCGAGCCAGCGCCGCTTGATTCCTTTGATCTGGTCGATGAAGAGACTGATGAGGTTGAGGACGAATCAACGGAGCCCCCACAGTCTTCGCGCCTTAACTCGCTGCTTTCGAGAGCCCCCATGCACCACGGCGTTCGTGCCGGCGCGCTCCATATGAAAACTGACTGGCACCAGATCGTGACGGCAGGCGATGAGCTTGCCGTCGATGCGCCGCTCACCGATAAATCATCCATCATCTGCCGCACCGGCATGCTTATGCTGGCAAGCGGAACGGGTGCCTGGCGCGTGCGCGATACCATGAATCGTGTTGCCGCCGTACTCGGTGTCACCATCCACGTTGACTTAAGTCTTCTGTCGTTTGAGTGCACCTGCATCGAAGATGGTCACTGCTTTAATGAGGTTGTCAGCTTGCCCACAACGGGCGTCAATACCCATCGCATTTGGATGATGGAGAGTTTTCTCAAGGAAATCGAGACGTATGGGCGCCGGTTTACCGTGCACGAATACCACGAGATGCTCAAGACCGTTGAGAGTTCAAAACCCGATTACTCTCCCTGGCAACAGGGCCTTGCGGCAGCTTGTGCTTGCGGCGCCTTCGTCTTTTTGCTCGGCGGCGGCCCTATCGAGATGGCCTGCGCGTTTGTGGGCGCGGGTGTCGGCAATTTTGCCCGCTCCCATATTCTCAAGCAAGGCCTTGGTCAGTTCAGCGCGCTGACGACCGGCGTTGCGCTCGCTTGCGTTTCGTATCTGCTGGCATTGCTCGGCCTTGGCCAGGTCATACCGGGGGCAATGTCGCACCAAGAAGGCTATATCGGCGCCATGCTCTTTGTGATTCCCGGCTTTCCGCTCATTACGGCAGGCCTCGACATCGCCAAGCTCGACATGCGAAGCGGTATCGAGCGCCTTTCATATGCCGTATCGATTATTGTGATGGCGACGCTCGTAGGTTGGATGGTTGCCGAGTGTGTTGGCCTGGCGCCGGACGACTTTGCCCCACTGGGCCTTTCGCCGCTTGCCCTTACGCTCCTGCGCGTGGTGATGAGCTTCGTTGGCGTATTCGGCTTCTCGGTGATGTTCAACAGCCCGGTAAAGATGGCCGCGGCAGCTGGGTTGATCGGCGCCGTGTCCAATACCCTGCGCCTTACGCTCGTCGATGCGCCGACGGTGCTTCCCTTCCTGGGCCTGAGCGCAGGCATGCCTCCCGAGGCGGCCGCGTTTATCGGCGCGCTGGTATCGGGTCTGCTGGCAAGCTTGGCCGAAGTCAAGCTCACCTACCCGCGCATCGCCCTCACGGTGCCTTCGATTGTCATTATGGTGCCGGGCTTGTATCTGTATCGCTCGATGTATTACATGTGCACCTTCGACACGGTCAATATGCTCGGCTGGTTTGTGCGCGCAGTGCTCATCGTAGCGTTTCTGCCCGTTGGACTGGGTGTGGCGCGTACGCTCACCGACCCTCGCTGGCGCCACACCAGCTAATTGGTACAAGGGGGACAGGTTACTTTGCACCAAATGAGTTGCGGTGAAATAGGGACTGAATTGCTGCTTAAAGGGTCAAAACAGTCCGTATTCCACCGCAACTTATGGGGTCGGGGGATTATCGGTGCCCTGCATCTTCATAAACTCAACGCTTACGAAGCGCATGCGTTTCGTGCTAGGCTGGTTCCACCACATAAGTAGTCGCAGACGCGCGTACCACGGGCGGGCGAGATGAAGTTCCAACAGCTCCATCTTGCCCGCCCGTTTTTGTTGCGTGGCGCCGCGGTACAACACAGAGAGGAATCTGCCCTTCATGCCTATCAACAAACGAGAGAGCCTGCTGTTCACCTTTATCATGTGCTTTTGCATGGTGCTCTGGATGAGCATCTACAACGTTGCCCTGCAGCACGGGGCCATCAACGGCGAGGTCGTTGCCGCTGCGTGGCTCGGCTTCCCCGTTGCCTACATTTTTGCCATGTGCTGCGACTGGTTCGTCGCCAGCCCGCTCGCCAAGGGTTTCGCCTTTAAGTACTTGGTCACGCCGGGCAAGAGCTCGCCGCTTGCCATGACGCTCGCCGTCAGCTCCTGCATGGTCGTTCCCATGGTTATCATCATGTCGCTGTACGGTGCCTGCGAGGGTCTGACGCACATGCCCGGCGGCATCCTTGCGAACCTGTATTCCGTGCCCGCGATCTGGATGATCAACATCCCGCATAATTTTGTGATGGCGCTGCCGTGGAACCTTTTGGTAGCCGGTCCGATTTCCCACTTCGTCTTCCGTCGCGCCTTCCCTGTGGGGACGGTTTTCGAGGAGGAGCATGCCGAGCTCTTGGAGCAGGCTATGGCTCCTGAGTGCGAGTAGCTCGCTTAGGGATCTGCTGAGCGCGGGCGACTTGCTTGGTTGGAGCCCTAAGCGTGGATAGCTCTCTCGGCGACATCGCGGGCGTGAGCGGTGCGCATGACCGGAGGGCCCGTGCTGCTCCATTGCCCGACGTGCTAGCGCGCAGAACAATCTGTTGGTGCATTCGGCGGCTGCTGAAGCGTTTCGGCAGCCGCTTTTTATACGGAGTTTAAATACAACAGTCTGTTGTATTACGTAGAGTGGTATATCTCTAGCGGGAAAAATGCGAGAGACGGAGCATTATGGCGTTGCTAGTAGGACTGGACGTAGGGTCGACGACGACCAAAGTTTACGCGATGCACGAGGATATGACCGAGGCGTGGTGGGGATATCGCCGCCACGGGGCGTGTCAGACAGCGAGCGTGCGCGCCATGCTCGGCGAGCTCGCCGAGCGCTTTCCCCATGAGTCACTGCGCGTTGCGGTGACCGGCTCGGGTGCGCGCGATATCGCGACCGCGCTGGGCGTCTCGTACGTTCAGGAGGTGGTCGCCAACGCGCTCGCGATCAGCAGGTTCTATCCGCAGACGCGCTGCGCCATCGAGCTGGGCGGCCAAGACGCCAAGATGATCTTCTTCCGCACCAACGATAAGGGAGACATCGAGGTTGCCGACATGCGCATGAACGGCTCGTGCGCAGGCGGTACCGGTGCATTTATCGACGAGATGGCAAAGCTCATGGGGGTCGGCACCGAATCGGGCGAGTTCGAGCAGCTCGCAAGCCGGGGAACGACCGTCCACGAGGTCTCGGGCCGCTGCGGCGTGTACGCAAAGACCGATATCCAGCCGCTGCTCAACGAGGGCATTCCTACCACCGACCTGGCGCTTTCGGCGCTTCACGCGGTCGCCCGCCAAACGATCGGCGGTCTGGCCCAGGGTATCGACATCGAGCCGCCGGTAATCTTCGAGGGCGGTACGCTCGCCTACAACCCCACACTGGTCCGCGTGTTCCGGGAGCAACTGAATCTATCGGACGATCAGGTTATCGTCCCGCGCGATCCGCAGATCATGGTCGCGCGCGGTGCCGCCCTGTCGCTGACCGACATGTTCGCATCGTCCCAACCGATCGACCTTCCCGACGCTTTTGTCCGGCTGGATAAGCTCGAGACGGTCGCGCCCGCAAGCGGGGAGGGACGTCTTGCCCAGCCCTTTTTTGCCACACCTGCCGAGCAGGCGGATTTTACGGCACGCCATGGCAAAGAGACGCCGGCAAAGGGTCCGGATGCGTATGCGCCCGGAGAGACGGTGCGTGTGGCGCTCGGTATCGATTCGGGGAGCACGACGACCAAGTTCGCCCTGGTCGATGAGGCGGGTGAGCTTGTCGATTCGTTCTACGCGTCTAATAACGGCAGACCGCTCGACGTCGCCCAACAGGGTCTTGTCAGCTTGAAGAACCGCTGGGAGACAGCGGGAGTCACGCTTGCGATCGATGCCGTGGGCACCACGGGATACGGCGAGGAGCTTTTCGCGCGCGCGTTCCACGCCGACTACCATACGGTCGAGACGGTCGCGCACGCCCGCGCCGCGTGCGCATGCGTTCCCGATGCGACCTTCGTGCTCGACATCGGCGGACAGGATATGAAGGCCATCTGGCTCAACCACGGCGTGCTGACCGATATCGTCGTCAACGAGGCGTGCTCTGCGGGCTGCGGCTCGTTCCTCGAGGGTTTTGCCAAAAACCTCGGAATAGCCGTTGAGGATATCGCGACCGAGGCATTTTCGTCCAAAGCCCCCGCCGTTCTCGGCAGCCGCTGCACGGTGTTCATGAACAGCAGCGTCGTTTCCGAGCAGCGGCGCGGTAAGGGTCCGGGCGACATCATGGCCGGTCTCTGCCGTTCGATTATCGAGAACGTGTTCACCAAGGTCATTCGCGTTTCAAATCTCAACCGTCTGGGCGACAAAGTCGTCGTCCAGGGCGGCACGTTCCGAAACGACGCGGTGCTGCGCGCATTCGAGCAGTATCTGGGCAAACCCGTCACGCGTGCGCCCCACCCGGGGCTGATGGGCGCTATCGGTATCGCCCTGCTCGCGCGCGAGGAATGCCGCAAGGGCGACGCCGGCACGTCGTTTATCGGGCTCGATGCCGTGGAGCGCTTCGAGCATCGCGAGTTCGGCGGCGTTACCTGCCGTCGGTGCAACAACCGCTGCCAGCGCGCGGTCGTGGCATTTGGCGACGGCTCGCTTTACGTCACGGGCAATCGCTGCCCGCGCGGCGGCGCCATCTCATGGGATGAGCTCGTGCGCGAGGTTCCCGCGGCGGAGGAGCTGCGTCCGCAGGGTGCTTGCGAGGCACAGGCACCCGGCACGGGGCGCGACCGGACCGCGGCTGCCCCCAATCTCTTTGTCGACCGCGAGAAGCTGCTGTTCGAGTCGTACCCCACGGTTCCCGTCAGCGGGGGGCGCGATGTCACGATCGGCATTCCCCGTGTGCTCGAGTTCTGGGACACCATGCCGTTCTGGTCGACGTTCTTCAGCACGCTCGGCTTTAAGGTGCGCGTCTCGGGACGCAGCACCAAGGCGATGTACGAGCGCGGTCTGGCGCACGTCACATCCGACACCGTGTGCTTCCCGGCCAAGCTCGTCCACGGGCACATCCGCAATCTCGTCGACGCCGGCGTCGACCGCATCTTCATGCCCATCATCACGACGGTGCCCACCGAAAACACCGCCTCTACCAGCGAGTGGATGTGCGCCGTCGTAAAGGGATACCCCTACGTGATGCGCAATTCCGATAACCCGGAGGAGCGTTTCGGCGTTCCGTTCGATACGCCGCTGTTCCACTGGTACGACGAGGGCGACCGAAACCGCCAGCTCAAGGCGTGGTGCAAGGAGACCTTCGATATCGATGCCGACCTGGTTGCCAAGGCGACCGAGCAGGCGGACCGCGCGCAGGAGACGTTTGAGAACCAGCTGCAGCTGCGCGGCAGGCAGGTGCTCGAGAACGTGCGCGAGGACGGCGGCTACGCGGTGGTGATCGCTTCGCGCCCGTACCACAACGACCCGCTGGTCAACCACGGGCTGCCCAAGCTCTTCTCTGAGCGCGGCATCCCCGTGCTGACGCCCGATGCGGTGCCGGGGGTCTGCAACGTCGATCTTTCCAACAGCCGCATCGACATCGTGAACAACTACCATGCGCGCATGCTGTCGTGCGCGGTCATCGTCGCATCGACGCCCGAGCTCGAGCTCGTGCAGATGGGCAGCTTCGGCTGCGGCCACGATGCGTATCTCACCGACGAGATCGCGCGCATGATGGGCGAGATGGGCTCCAAGGTTCCGCTGATGATCAAGCTCGATGAGAGCGACGTCGCCGGTCCCATGGGCATTCGCGTGCGTTCGTTTATCGAGTCGGTCAACCGTCGTCGCGCGGAGGAGCGTGCCGAGGGCGCCCGGGTGCACGCGGTCCATCCGCTCGACGACCCGTATAAGGTCAAGTACACCAAGCGCGACCGGCACGACAAGATCGCGCTGGTCCCCAACACCTCCCATGCGTTCTGCAGGCTCATGACCGCGGCGATGCGCAATCAGGGCGTGCGCGCCGAGGCCCTTGATATCGGGCGCGAGGATGCCATCCGCCTGGGCAAACGCTATGTGCACAACGACATCTGCTTCCCCGCGCAAATCGTGATCGGCGAGGCGCTCGCGGCACTCGAGAGCGGTAAGTACGACCCGCACGACGTCGCCGTGGTGACTGGCAAGTATATCGGCGACTGCCGCCTGACGCACTACATGCCCCTGCTGCGCCGCGCGCTCGACGACGCGGGATACGACTATGTCCCGGTGCTCACCAACGACGACGTCGATGCCCACAATGCGCATCCGGGCTTCAAGCTCGGCCTTGGCCCGAGCATCCAGATCGCCTACGGTCTTCCCATGATCGATGCCCTCGAGGCCATGCTTAGGCGCATCCGTCCCTACGAGCTCGAGAAGGGCGCGGCGGACGCTGCGTTCGACCGCGCGCTCGATGAGGTTATCGAGGGCATGGAGCGCTCCGGGCTGAGAGGCCAGGCGACGGGCTTCAAACGCGCGCTTGCGATCATGGACGCCGTTCCGTACGACCGCTCAAACCCGCATCCGACCGTTCTCATCGTGGGCGAGTACCTGCTCAATTTCCATCTCGGCGCCAACCACGAGATCGAGCGCTACCTCGAGGACAACGGGCTCGAGGTCATCGAGGCGCGCATGACCGACGTGATCCGCAAGACCTATTTCTACAAGCATGCGCAGTCGCGCGAGTTCCACGTCGACCTGTCGCTGCCCGAAAAGGCCTGGTACGCCACGGCGGACAACCTGTTCGAGCTCGCGCACGACCGTTGCGACCGCCTGGGCGCGGCGAGCCCGCTCTACGAGCCGCCGACGCGCATGCCCGAGCTCGTGCGCGCGAGCGATAAGATCCTGCACCATACGTTCGATGCGGGCGAGGGCGTGCTGATTCCGGCGGAGATTCTCGAGCACGCCAAGCGCGGCTGCCGCAACTTCGTGATCCTGCAGCCGTTCGGGTGTCTGCCCAACCATGTCGTGGGGCGCGGGCTCATCCATGCGCTCAAGGAGCAGTATCCCACGGCGCAGTTCCTGCCGCTCGACTACGATCCCGACGTGAGCTTCGCCAACGTGGAGAACCGTCTTCAGATGCTCATCATGAACGCCAAGGCGCAGGGGTGCGGTGAGGCGCATGGCGAGACCGCGTAAGGACGCCGATGCGCCCGATGCACGCACCCGTATCATCGAGGCGTTTTGGGAGCTCATCGAGAACAACAGCATCTTCGAGCTGTCGGTTGGCGAGGTGACCCGCGCCGCCCAGTGCAATCGCGGAACGTTTTACTACTATTTTCACGATTTCGATGAACTCGTCGCCATCGCCATAGCCCAGCTGCTGCAGGATAACGAGCTCATCACCGATGCCCTCTGGCATTTTTCGAGCGAGGGCGACCTTTCGGCGTTCGACCGGCGCGACGTCCGCTGCCTGCTGCGGCGCATCGTCATCACCATGAGGGCGGGTGCCGCCGAGCAGGTCGTGCAGGGCATCCATACGATCATCATCGACCGCGTGAGAGAGATCGTCCACCCCGACGGAGAAGAGCTCAAGGCAGATTCGAGCTTTGCGGTGGGCTTTCTGGTCTCGGGCATCATGGGCTTTGTGATGGCGGTCGGCTTTGCCCGGGAGGGCGGCGAGGAGATAGACCTCGAGCAGCCGGGGGACAGCGCGTGCGCGTACCTGAGGGCGGTCGCCATGCAGACGGTGGAAACGGTCGCGCAAGTCGAGGGCGTCGATACATCCGAGCTGCTCGAACGCGTCTCCAAGGAGGCCGATGCCTATCGCGCATCGCGTGCGACGAGTCCCGACGTGGTGAAAGACGCCTAGGGTTTCTCTTGCGGGGCGCCTGTCGCGCATCGCGCGGTGAGTCCCGCGATGCGGTCATAACCTGCATTCATGTGAGCCGGGTTTATAGATATTCCTCCAGCTGTTAACATAGACGACCTGTGGGTAAAGAGACAAAAGCGCCGCCGACGGGCGGGCGTTTTGATTTCGATGAACTCATGTAAGGAAACGAGCATGTTAGATAGATTTACCGATCGAGCGCGCAAGGTCATGTCGATGGCCAAACAGGAGGCGCTCGATCTGCACTCAAATAAGGTGGGCACCGAGCACCTGCTGCTCGCACTCGCCAAGGAGGACGAGGGCATCGCTGCCGAGGCGCTGCGCTCGCTTGATATCTCCTACGACGACATCATGGACACCCTCAGGGAGGTCCAGACCACGGTTCCCGAGCCCAGCGAGGAGACCGAGGCTGCCAAGCTTGCCTTTACGCCGCTCGTCATTAGCGTGATGGAGCGCTCCTTCCGCGTGGCACGTGAGAACAACCAGACCTACGTGTCGACCGAGCACTTGCTGATTGGCATCGTCGAAGAGGGTAACGGCATGGCCATGGACATCCTCATGCGCCTGGGTGTGTCGTCCGCCTCCATCAAAAAGGCTATCGAGAAACTTACCGCCAAGGACCAGGACAAGAAGCGTCCGCTCGCCGGCGCCGGTGCCGGGCGTCCCGGTGCGGGCCTGCCGTTCTTTAGCGGCTCGGACGCGTCGCAGCAAAAGGGGAGCGGCACCGATACGCTTAAGCAGTTCGCCACCAACCTTACGCAGAAGGCGCGCGACGGCGAGCTCGACCCTGTAATTGGTCGCGAAAAGGAAGTCCAGCGTATGATGGAGATCCTTTCGCGTCGCACCAAGAACAATCCGCTTATCTTGGGCGACCCCGGCGTGGGCAAGACGGCCATCGTCGAGGGTCTGGCTCAGCAGATTGCAGCTGGCAACGTGCCCGAGAACCTTATGAACCAGAACATCTGGACGCTCGACCTGCCGGGCCTCGTTGCGGGCGCCAAGTATCGCGGTGAGTTTGAGGAGCGCCTCAAGAACGTGATCCAGGAGGCCACCGAAGCTGACGACGTCATCCTGTTTATTGACGAGATGCACACCATCATCGGTGCCGGCTCTGCCGAGGGCTCCATCGACGCGAGTTCCATGCTCAAGCCCGTGCTCGCGCGCGGTGCCTTCCAGATTATCGGCGCCACCACGGCCGAGGAATTCCGCAAGTACCTCACCAAGGACCCGGCCTTCGAGCGTCGCTTCCAGACCATCGATGTCGAGGAGCCGAGCGTCGAGGACACGGTCAAGATCCTGACCGCGCTCAAGCCGCGCTACGAGGAGCACCACCATGTGCGCTATACGCAGGGTGCTATCGAGGCCGCCGCGAACCTCTCCGACCGCTACATCCAGGATCGCTTCCTGCCCGATAAGGCCATCGACCTCATCGACGAGGCCTGCTCCGACCTCAACCTGCACGACAAGAACATCAACCGCCGCATGGAGCTGCGCCGCGAG
>ERZ857922.3754-NODE-3754-length-12508-cov-5.304826_pt1 | contig 12508 bp, 14 predicted proteins | sample MGYA00519579_ERZ857922 | MGnify/ENA primary metagenome ERZ857922 (study PRJEB31778, sample SAMEA3449375) | human gut metagenome | biome: human gut; feature: human-associated habitat; material: faeces | place: United Kingdom | collected 2010/2012 ... | reverse complement strand
CTGTGCCTGTTGATGGCGAGGAAGTGAAAGAACTTCCCTTGGAAACTGAAACAACAGTCGAGACGGTTGTTCAGTTGGTTAGAAAAAAGCCGGATACATATATCGACATTACCGTTGACATGGACGAGCTGGATTTAACATCATCCGAAGCAAAGGCAACTTATGATAAAATCAAAGATTACATATTTGATAAGCATCGTGTGAAAGTATCTTCGCTTTATATTGCTCAGGTAAAGCAAAAGCACGGTATTATCGAAAGAGATTGCTACAACAATCCTAAAAAAGATAACCCAAATCAACCTCAATGCCCACCTGAAAAGGTAAAGTTGATTGAGGAAGCCCTGCGACACTTTAAAATGATATCTTAATCGCACGGCAGAAAGGCATCAATCGAAAGGTTGATGTCTTTTTCTATGCTTAAAAATCCGCACATTCGACAAAACAAAGACCTCCTTGTAAAATTGTTTTACCAAATACAAGGAGGTTTCATTATGAGCAAAGAATACGAAAATCAAAATGTAAGTTATGTAATACATGGCAATTATCAACTGCCTTGTATCACAACAAAAGAGCAAAATGAACTGCATATCGGTGTGTGGGCTAATCGTCATAGGCAACATCTTAAACAACATCATCGTATCAAATACTACAATTTGTAACATCGGAAAGACTGTATCCTTATCTTGCCGACATTGAGGAACAGGCAGAAGCAATGTTTACACAGCTTGTCAAAGCATTTGCCGAAAAGGAAAATGTTACAGAAAAACTGAAAGCGGATAATTCTATGTTGTGGGTGAGAAAGATGAATAACATCCGCAACAGAGCAATGGAAGTTGTGAATAGCGAGGTGATTTTTGTATGAAAAAAGTCGTAATATTCATAATGATATTGTTTCTCATTTTTGATACGGTTGGTTGTACTGTCCATAGTGAGCCGGTCGAAAAAGCGGTTGAAAGTTCATCGACTAACGCTGTAATTGATACAACTCAAGCGGTAAAATCGTCCGAGAAAAAAGAAAACGAAACAGTTGAGAAAAGTACATTTGCGGAAAAAACAACACAGCCGACTACCGCTGAAACCGGTACAGAAAAGGTATCAAAAGAGCAGAGTTTTTCTTTCAACACAACAGCAAATATCGAGCCAAAGCAAGATACTCATACACAAAAAGAAATGCACAAAAGCGAAATATCTGAGCTTGAAATCATAACAAATACTGTTTCGGAAGCCACGAAAGCAGTTGAACAAATTGAAGAATTCGATATATCGTATTGGATTTCTTACGCTCAGAATTACGCTCAAAGTATTGGTTTAACTCTTGATGAAACAGCCACCGAATCTTGGGACAACCCTATTTCCGCTAATGCAAACGACAAAAATATGGACGCAGATATTGAAAGTAGATTGAATAGATACAAGAATATTGAAGGCTTTACTTCTGTGTGGATATGGGCAGAAAAAATATCCGATACACAATATGAATTCTATATCGGATACGCATAAAAATCGAGCACGGATTGCAGAATACTCTGTTGTCCGTGCTTATTTTTTGTTTGATATTGAATTTTTAATGTTAATACTGCCACAGATAAAAAGTCGTGTGCAATCTTAGCGAGCAGACCGTTTGGATAACCAAACGGTAATCTGCCCGCTTTCTGCACATACTGAGCGAGCAGACCATTTATGGACAGGTAGTCCAAAAAGGTGCTGTCGCTCGTGCTTTCAGCGGCAGTGTATTTGGGTAGCCCACTCCCAAATACCTCGTTAGGATTACATCCTAAGACCTAAGAAACAATCACAGTCTATCCCCATATGGTAATGTTTTAATGTAACTCTCCATCCACATCCAATCAGGTATATAGCCTTGCGGCGAATACTTGTGAGTGTCATCGATTATAGGCTCTCCATTGGCATTTCGCTGTATTGGAAGTGTAAAGCCAAAATCTGTTCTTATATGAGTGTTTAATTCTCTGCCAAAAGGGAAATATTTGTACTTGCTCTCATTCATAATACAGGTTGTTATAAATAATTTAGCTGAGTCAGATACATCTTCATCAAATTCAAGAACTGACACATTTTGCGAAGTATAAAAGTCTTCAACTTGCAAATATGAAGAACCCAAACTGCCACCAAGAGCTACCGTGATACATCCGGCTTTATATGGTTTAATAATATTACCGCTATCGTCGGTTACAAAATCAACTTTTCCTGCCACACCATTATTATCGGCTGAACGACCTACAAAATTAACACTGGGGTCATCCATACTCATAGCTGAATAATCCATTTTATTTCCCATTGTTATGGAACAAATATCTTTTAGTAAGAAATGTTCCCAAGAATTAGTATTTAAATCTGTTGTAGTTTTAGTTATATTTCTAGTAGTTAAAGGCTTGTGGTGTAGTGACTTAATATAGTTTTCCATCCATTGCCAATCAGGAACGTAACCATCGCTCGAATATTGGTAGGTGTAATCTATGTACGGTGTGCCATCTGCATTATGTTGAATCGGTAAATCTATAATAGTGTTTTTTAAGTGAGTTTTCCACTTTCGACCAAATGAATATTTGGGTCTTTCCTGACACAGTACCGTTGCAATGAACACACCGTTATATTGGTTAAGATTTTTGTTGTATCCGGCAACAATATCCGTTGTTCCTATAAAATCAACATCCATATAATTGGCATAGCCAACAGAACCTTGACCATTACATATAAAGATAATACAATTTCCTTTTTGCATTAATTCACTGTCTTTCATACAGTGAATCATAACGCCATTATCATCTTTTTTTGCTCCAATATAAAAGCATTCATTGCCTTCTTCGAGCATACCTTGATTAGCTTTTCCGTTTTCTAACTTGAATAATTTATGGATAACAAATCCTTTCCAATCATCTGTATTAAGCCTCATAAATTCTACCTTCTTTCATAAGGTATGCGAGATAATTGTTCAACGCCTTTTGGAAATCTTCTTCGGAAAGTTTACTATAATCTGTTTTCATATAAGCTTCACATAACCATTCGGATTTTCCATCAATAGTAGCTGTTGCAGATTTTCCGTCTATAGCCTTTTTGTTATTAAATAAATATAGCCATTCTTCCTCGATAACTTTCCATTTTGAATTATTGTTTTCGTCAAACTGCTCTATTCTTCCAAGATTCTTCTTCTTTTTAAATCCATCCTCTTTGCAATAGCCAAAGAAAGTTTCATTAACTGTACCATCTGCTTTTTTATGTGGTTTGCCTAATGTGAATAGCATACAGCAAGCCGAAGCAGATGCACCCGGATAGAAAATTTCGTTTGGTAGTGTAAATACGGCTTCAAGCGTATTGTTTTTTAACATTTCAATTTTTTCGTTTTCAATAATTGTGCTTGTTCCTATAGCAGCAGAAACAGGAAGCAGAACTGCAAGTTTTACAGTCTTTCTTTGCTCACCGTTATTTTCACGTTCTTTATTCATCTCTGCAATAACATCAGAAAGATAATGAATAAATACTAATCCTTTTGTTGGATCTTCCTTGCCATCTTTTGCCTTGCCCCAATCTTTTTTGTATTTTTCAGGAATGCCGATAGGTTTGGCATTATAGGGAGGATTCATTAAAACAATGTCTGGGTCAGCGGTCTTGATAAATGCCTTACAATCGAAACAGCTTCCAAATTTGATGTTGGAGTTACCATCACCGTGAATAAGCATATTGGTGGTGGATAGACCATAAGCTTTTTCTTCAACCTCTATACCGTATATATGCTCTTTCTTTACAATATCCTGCAACGCTTTTGCTTCATCTTCGGTTTTATCACGACTGCAATCGGCTAATGCTTTAACCATAGCCTGCACCAAGAATGAACCACTACCGCACGTTATATCGAGTACACGTTTAGTTCTATCAACTTCAGTTAATCGGCACATAAATTCTGTTATATGGTCAGGAGTAAACGCCTGATTCTTATCTGCCTTACCGGTGTATTTATTAAATGCAATAAAGAATAAATTAAGAATATCTTGCCCCTCAGAACTATTAGTATCAATATACTGATAAATATCCATAAGGATAGTATCTAAGATTTTAATCCAGTGAGTTATTGTAAGTTTTTTAACCTTTTGGTCGTTGAGTACATTCTTTTGAAGCAATTCAATTTTCTTAGCTTTATTATCAGAGCCATCAAGCAAGCTATCCAATGTAGATTCAATAGCGGCACGAAGTTGCTTTCCATCCATTACAGACCAATGAGAATCAAGAGTTTTCTTTAATTCTTCATCAATCTTTTTTGCACCAAATTTTTCAACTAGTTTTTTAAGATAGAGAAGTGTTGTACCCACAAACTGACTGCGAAGTCTTTCGTCAATATCCATTTTATGAAGAAGTTCGTTCAAATCATATGTATTCTTTAAGACTTTTTCTCTGTCGTTTTGTTTGCTTGCATCAAACAGACTAACGTAGTGTTCCATTTTATCAAGGACAGTTTCATTACTTAAAACGTGTTCATCATCTACAGAAGATTTCCAAACTTTTATATCATCATTATTGGTGTTTGCAAGAATAGCAATAATTTTCTTTCCGTAATGCAATACTCGTTCTTGTTGTAGATATTCGTTAAGTTGGGCTTCATCTGATTTTTTGAATGACTGTTTTGTTTCAACGAGAACAACGGTATCATCTTTCTCAAAACGAATATCCAATTTAAAATGAGAGATGCTACGCCCTAATGCATTTTCAAGATTCGCCCTTGAGCCTGCCTCTTGAATATAGCTGTATTCGCCACCTTCAATATTAGATGTCATATATGCATTTCCAATGCGTTCAATCATATCGTGTCTTGTCATTGGTCTTTACCTCCGGCTTCCTTTTCTTTCAAATATTTTTCTGCTGCTTCATTAAACAAGTCAGCCATACTATGCATATCTTTATCATAAACAATAGTTGCTTTTAATTTATTGAATATTTCAGGGTCCATTCGAAATTGGACTTGCCTTGTTCGGTTGGCTTTATTCTCTTTAACCAAAGATAGCACCTCCTAAATGATATCATTAAATCTTGATATAATGATATCATTTTTTCGTCAAAAAGTCAACATTTTGCGAATAAAATGGTCTAAGGAGATTTCCCTGACGAACACTGTATATACGATGCAGGTATACAAACGGACTACTCGCTGTTTCTGCGAAATAAATTACATTAAGTATCTTTATGCCCACTTTCTCCTCTCGGTTCGACGAATTGAGAGGAGGTTTTTGTTTTTCAGACTTTTTTCATTTGAGGATGATAGGTGGAAAACGCTGTTCTTGCTTCCAAAAAAGCAAGAGAAAAATATTTTCAAAAAATTTTTCAAAAACACCCCCCAAGAATCGTTTCCCATTTCAAACAAGTGAAAGGACTTTAATTTTCTTTTCAAAAACACCCCCATTTTTTCACTTTCCGGTTCAAACAAGTGAAGGGTATTAAAAAATTTTTTTGAAATCGGGCGAATTTGGGTGTGCATTTTGACCCCCTTTGTCCAAATGAGTGAAAGGAGTTTTTACTATGGCAAGATTATCAAAGAAATTAAAACAGGAATGGGACTTTTTCATCAGTCCCAAAACAGGCAGAAGAACATACAACGACTTGTGCCGTAAATGTCGGAACGACTGTAAACAAAGCTTTCGGGCAATCGTTGTTTGTTGTCCTCTGTATTGTTCCAAAAGAAGTATCAAATCGACACCAAACAGCAACGATTTTAACGATTCGGGATAAAAGGATAACAGATATTCAATTCAAAATAAAACGGCTTACAGAGAAAAACTTTGATATTTTCGGCACCTTTTTGATACAGAAAAACGGTTGTTGCAACTATCATTTTCACTCGCCGTTCAAAACAATTCAAATAGCAGGTAACCGTATAAATATATAAATAAATATATAGTTCTTACCTGCCGTAAAAGAAAGGACTTAAATATGATAGCAAATAAAGTATACACAAGAGACGAAATGAGAGAGGAACACATAATAACTACCGATTATCACTTCATAGACAAAGAGGGCGAGTACTTCGCAAAACTGATAATGAGAGCAGAGGCAAGTAAAAATATGATGCGACTTTTCTTTCAGTTAAGTGACGGAAGAAAGATTATCACGCCTGTGTTTTGGTGGCAGAGTTATCTCGGATTTCATGAGATAGATAACGGTACAAATTTGAGATTGATTTATGAGAAAAACGGTAAAGGTATTGCTCTTAAAAAAATAGAAATATTAGATTAAGGAGAAGTAGAAATGCAAGAAACAATAAAGAACATCAACATAGATTTACTCATTCCCTTTGAAAATCATCCCTTTAAGAAAAGAGACGGAATTGAAAATGAAGAGCTGAAAGAGAGCGTAAAAGAAAACGGTTTACTCCAGCCGATAATTGTTCGTTCTTTTTCCGCCGGTACTTATGAAATCATCAGCGGTCACAGGAGAGTTGAAGTTTGTAAAGAATTGGGAATACAAACCGTTCCGGCAATAGTCAGAGAAATGACAAAGGACGAAGCGGTAATAGCAATGGTGGATTCCAATTTACAAAGAGAACATTTACTGCCAAGTGAAAAAGCCTTTGCTTACAAGATGAAATTAGAAGCGTTGAAACATCAGGGGAAAACTTATGGACAAGTTGTCCACAAGTCGAGAGATAACATTTCTGACAATGAAAGCGGCAGACAGGTGCAACGATATATCCGCTTAACGCACTTAATACCCGAACTGCTAAAACTTGTTGACGAAGAAAGGATAGCCTTTACTCCGGCTGTCGAGCTTTCGTATCTGCCCGAAAACGAGCAGAGAATGTTATTTGAAGAAATCGAATACACAGACGCCACGCCCTCACTTTCACAGGCACAGCGACTGCGCAAACGCAGTGAACAAGGCAGACTGTCCATAGACACAATATTTGCTGTGTTAAGCGAAGAAAAGCCAAATCAGAAAGAACAGGTCAAATTCAAAACCGAGGATATCCGCAAATATTTCCCGAAAAGTTATACAAGCCTTGATATGCAGAAAACAATCATAACGCTGCTTGAAAAGTGGCAAAGGCAGAGAGAAAGAAACAGAGGTGATGCAAGATGATGACACTAAAAAGCGATAAAACCGGACAAGCCGAATACGATAGATTTCTAGACTTAATGGCAAAGATGTACTTAAAATATGGGGATAAATATCGGTTGGTAACAAAGGAAGATGTTTTAAGGCTATTTCCAAACCACCAATACAAAAATTGTAACAGTTTGCAGAAAGGGGCTTAGCCCCCCTTCTGCCGTACATTTGAATATATATTTCAGCAACAATATAATGTAAGCAAATCGGAAAGGAGCTATCGTATGAAAAAGAAAAATTGCTACATATACACTCGTGTATCGACATCTATGCAGGTCGACGGTTTCAGTCTTGATGCACAGAAAGAAAAGTTAAGAAGATATGCCGAATTTCAGGACTTTATGATTGCCGGAGAGTATTCCGATGAAGGTAAATCCGGAAAAAACATTGAAGGCAGACCCGAATTTCAAACTATGCTTAACGACATATCCGAAGGAAAAGATAATGTACAATATGTGCTGGTGTTCAAATTGTCCCGATTTGGCAGAAATGCAGCCGATGTGCTTAATTCTTTACAACTGATGCAGGATTACGGTGTTAATCTTATCTGCGTCGAAGATGGTATTGACAGTTCAAAGGACAGCGGCAAACTGATGATTTCGGTGCTGTCGGCTGTAGCGGAAATTGAACGAGAAAATATTCTTGTTCAAACAATGGAAGGCAGAAAGCAGAAAGCCCGTGAGGGCAAATGGAACGGCGGATTTGCTCCATACGGTTATAAACTTGTTGACGGCGAGTTAAAAATAGCCGAAGATGAAGCAGAGATTATCCGCATTATCTATGATAAATTTATTCATACCACAATGGGTGCCGGTACTGTTGCAAAATATCTGAATCGCCAAGGTTATATCAAAAAGAAACGCCAAAACGGAACATTGGATGCATTCACAGCACATTTTGTAAAGCTTGTGTTGGACAACCCTATTTATTGCGGAAAAATTGCTTTTGGGCGAAGAAAAACAGAAAAAATACAAGGCAGCCGTAATGAATATCATGTGGTAAAACAAGAAGAATATCCTGTTTATGACGGCATTCACGATGCGATTATAAGCGAAGAAGATTGGCTTTTAGCGCAAGATAAGAGAAAAAAGACGGGTATAAAGAACGAAAAAATATACAGTACAGAACATCAGCACTTATTGACCGGTATAATTAAATGTCCCATATGCGGTGCAGGGTTATACGGCAGTGTCAACCGCAAACGCAAAAAAGACGGAAGCTTTTACAGAGATTATTGGTATTACGCCTGCAAACACAGATTGGAATATGACGGTCACAAATGTACTTTCAAAAAGCAAATTCATCAGGAAAAGATAAATGAAGCGGTTGTGGAAGTAATAAGAAATATCGTTAAAAATTCAAAGTTTGATTCTGCAATAAAAGAAAAATTAGATGCAAGTGTAGATTTATCTAAGTATGAAAAAGAAGAAGCATATTTAATAACACAGATAAAACAGCTTACTGCCGCAAAGGAACGACTTGGTTCTCAAATTGACAGGCTCGACTGTTCCGACAGGCATTACGAACAAAAATATACCGATATGCAAAACCGTATAAATTCATTATATGACGAGATTGCAGAGGCAAACGAAAATCTTGAAACTGTGCAAACACAAATCAAGGCTATTAAAGAACAAAAAATCTCTCAAAAACGAATATTTGAATTTTTGGAATTATTTGATATAATATATAATGAATTTACCGAAATGGAGAAGAAAGAATTTCTTCACAGCTTTATAAAGAAAATCGAGATATATCCCGAGCCGTTGGAAAACGGTCAGATATTAAAGAGCATTCAATTTCGTTTTCCTGTATATTATCAAGGGAACGAAGCCGATATGTTTATTCCGAATTTCGAAAACACAGTTGAGTGCGTGGTGGTGATGTCAAGGAAAGCAGAGTAAATCGGGATATGCGGCTTAACGGTGCGGTTTGTGCGTGTTGGACAAACTGTACTGTTTTGGCAGGATATGGCGGTTCGGCGTATAGGGTAATATGTCTGCGGTGACAGCAGTTTCGCAGCGATACACGGGGCGTGGGTCGGGTGTGCGGAAGTGCTGTGATAGTGGGAGGAGATGATGTTACGGTTTTATGAAGTATTTTAGGGGGATGATAATAAATCAATCGTTTTGAATATTATTGCATTTTCGTACAGCGGGTTCATAGTTTGAAAAGGAGAAAATATAAAAGTATGGATTGTTTACTTGAACTACTTGACAGCTATAGATGCCATTTGAAACGCGGCAATGAATCAATGGTTAATTTTCTTAGGAACAATTATAAAAATTATATTAGCGATGTAAAAAAAGCTCTAAGACCTGAAGACAACAAATTAGTGGGTGAAGAAATGTGCCAGATGGTTTCTCAAGTCATTAACGATGTCGAGAATAATTCAAATATGTTAATCGAGGTTTTAGAACTGTATAATTGTGGTAAAATAGTGTCTGCATCTAACAAAGCATTTGAAGTGTTCAATAATATGAAGCCTCAACTAATGCAAAGATATTCAGGAGCATTCCGTTTAGAAACATATTATAGAATTCGTCCCTTTAATAATAAACACCCCTTCACATTAGAAAGGAAAGAACTATTTCATATTCCGCATTATAAGAATTATCTTGTAAGAACAGAACGATACAGTATGCCAGGACACCCATGCTTATATCTCGCGTCACAGGCTGAATTATGTTGGTATGAATGTGGGAAACCAGATAAATTTGCTATTTCAAAATTTGATATTCCTCAAACAGAAGATAGTAATTTTAAGTTTATTGATTTTTCAGAAAAACTAATGCCATTAAAGCATTCTTTCTTTTGTTGGTTTAATAATGAAGAAGATAAAGAATTAGTTAGAAAGTATTTGCTTAAATATATCTGTACATATCCACTAAGAGCAGCTTGCTCAGTTATTGTAGAACACCCTGGAAGTAGTTTCATAGAAGAGTATGTTATCCCACAGTTATTACTCCAATGGGTAATAAACGATGATGATTTTGACGGAATTAGATATGAATCATGTGGCTCATCTGATGAGGTTAAAAGTATGGGAGGACACAATATAGTTTTGGTAACCAAGAGCTTTGATAATGACGGATTTGATGAAAAACTCCGAGAGACTATTAAGGTTGGCGAACCATCGTTGTTTGATATTAATAGTATTTCTATTAACCCACGACTTGATGATTGTTTAATTGGAAAAGATATAAAGGAAGAACCATTCTTTTGGGGACTTGAAGATTTGTCTATACAGTTTGAAAGAATATAGAATAATCTCCAATTGCTGGACATATCCAGCAATTGGAGATTTACTACTTGTATATTCCTTATCCCTCAATCTCAATAATAACCCCCGACTTCAGCTCCACAGAAAACCTATCATCCCACACAACAATCTCCTTAAGCCACCGCCGGGCAAGGCTCTCGTCAAATTCGGTCATCTCAGAATCATGCTGCTCGATGAACTCGTTCAGCTCATTTATACGCTTGACCTGTTTATCACGGACGGCGGTGTCGGTGAAGTTCTTCTGTTTCATCTCACGAATCCGGAATATCTCATCGGCAATGTCGTTGTAGTCCTCCTTGCGGGAAGCATGGTTGATAAGCTCCTGCTGAAGTTCGACAAGCCGCTTTTCTATCTCCAGAGCCTCGTCATCAGCATACCCGCGAATCACCGCTGCAAGGTTATCCCGAAGCCTCTTCTGATAGGTGCTTCTGCTGCCGAGGAGCTCATTGAATGCCTGCACGACCATATTTTTCAGCACTTCTTCGTTTACCGTACGGGCATGGCAAATCACACCTGTAGGCTGCAAACGGCTAAGGCAGCGCCAGACAATTGAGCGGCAGCCATGATTGTTTCAGTGAACACGGCGAAACAATTCGCCGCACTCTCCGCAGACTATCATCTGCGAAAAAACATGGTTACTGCTTAAACCGTGATTTCTCCCATTCGGGCTGACCTTTACAAGCCTGCGGCGCACAAGTTCGTCCTGCACCCGCATAAAAATCTCTTTAGGAATAATTGCTTCGTGGTCGTTCTCGACATAGTACTGCGGCATTATTCCGTTATTCTTTATACGCTTTTTGGAAAGATAATCCACCGTGTAGGTCTTTTGCAGAAGCGCATCGCCCATGTACTTTTCGTTGCGCAGTATCTTGGCTACAGTGCTTGTATGCCAGCGTGGATTTCCTGCGCCGGTGAGTATTCCGTCACGCTCCAGACCGGCGGAGATTTTATCTGTGCTGTAACCGTCAAGGTATTCACGGTAAATTCTCCGCACTACCTCTGCCTGCTCCGGGTCGATCACAAGTCTGCCGTTCTCGTCCTTGGTATAGCCGAGGAAGCGGCTGTGGTTGACCTGCACTTCCCCACGCTGATAGCGGAACTGCAAGCCGAGTTTCACATTCTGACTAAGCGATTGTGATTCCTGCTGTGCAAGCGAAGCCATTATCGTAAGCAGGACTTCGCCCTTTGCGTCCAGCGCGTTGATATTCTCTTTCTCAAAGAACACAGGGATATTCCTGTCCTTAAGCTGACGTATGTATTTCAGGCAGTCAAGCGTGTTACGGGCAAATCGGCTTATGGACTTTGTGATAATCATGTCGATTCTGCCGTCCATACAGTCGGCTATCATACGGTTGAATTCCTCACGCTTTTTGGTATTCGTGCCGGAGATACCGTCATCGGCGTAAATACCCGCAAATGCCCACTCGGGATTTCGGGTAATCTGCTCTGTATAATGCGACACCTGGGCTTCGTAGCTGGTCGCCTGCTCATCGCTGTCCGTGCTGACGCGACAGTACGCAGCCACCCGAAGCTTTGGTTTTTCCGTTTCATTCTGCTGTGAGTTAGCCCGCTGGGGTCTTGCCGGGATTATCGTTATGTTACTCAATGTTCGTCACCTCTGTCTTTATCAATCCATACATATATTCTGCCTGCCGAATGGGATCCTCGAAGTAATCCGCTGCGCTGATAAATGTGAACCGCACAGGGACATTCACCGACCGTTCTTTTCTTACATGACCGTTTCTGCCGAGCCGTTCAGCACGGCTCTGAAGCGCAGCGTATAGGAAGATTCGGAATAGACACGCACCTTGTTTCCACGGATACGCATCTCGACTGTGTACATGGATGGATTGGTACGAAGGTCGGCATTTGCCGTCCGCTCTATGGTCTGGCTATAGCTTCCAAGTAGCGTGCTGTCGTTATATAATTCAACGGTCTGTGTGTTGTAATTCAGGCAGCAGAATAGATCACCGCAGAATACTCCGGCCTTGCCACTTCCTGTCGCAGGGAAGACCAGCCTTGCCCGCAGGTGAATATCGGAAAAGCCGTCGTATCGCCATGCGAGCTTTCCGGAGCCGTCAAGCTGGGAGTAGACGCGGCTTTCGGAATATTCATCTT
>ERZ857922.3752-NODE-3752-length-12516-cov-3.608298_pt1 | contig 12516 bp, 9 predicted proteins | sample MGYA00519579_ERZ857922 | MGnify/ENA primary metagenome ERZ857922 (study PRJEB31778, sample SAMEA3449375) | human gut metagenome | biome: human gut; feature: human-associated habitat; material: faeces | place: United Kingdom | collected 2010/2012 ... | reverse complement strand
GGGCGCGGAGCGTAAAGAAAACGCGCCAACAGCGCGTTTTTAGCGCAGCGCGATCGGCGTAAGCCGACCGGATAAATTTTGAGCTCTGCTCAAAATTTAGACATCCCTCCTATTCAGCCACGCCCCCATCGCGTTCAGCATCAACCCAGATCCCCAAACATGTACATCACCCTCCAAAGATGTCGAAAAATGTCGTTTTTGGAGTGTGATGTACACGTTTGCATATGACGCGCACCGAGCATGAGTCGATTTGCTCGTATCCGGTATATTTCCTCACTTCAACGGACATAAGGACTGCATATCGGCATAAAGCGAGAGGTCCCTAATGGATACTCCTGTTCTCATTTCGCATAAAACGGCGTGGCTCGTCCATCATGCACCGCGGAACCTGGTTCAAGCCGTCGCGCAACACGACTACCAGATAGGCGCAAGAGGTCTCTCCACCCAGCAACGCACCACGCGCATCCGACAGGCTCTTACCGACTGCGGTATTCCCACTAGCATGCTCGAGACCATCGACATCTCCGTAGTATTTGCTTTCGAGCGAATTCGCACCAACGGTGTCGCTTGCCACGTTCTTGGCCAAAATCTACCCTACGACCATATTGACGAGCTGACCCCCGGCATTTTTATCACCGACGAAGCCCTTACCTTCGTATTCGCTGCCGAGTGGATGGACAGAATCGAATACCTCGAATACGGCTACGAAGTTTGCGGTGATTATCGCATGGGGTTCAACCCCGATGACCCTTATACCGAGCAGCCAGTCACCACTTCCAAGGACGAAATTGTCGAACTGCTCGATCGTCACCCCGGCAAACCCGGTGCCACACGCGCCAGACTCGCGCTCAGGCATATCTACGACCACTCAGCCTCACCCATGGAGACCGCATCCGCTATTGCCCTTTCACTCCCGACAAGCAAAGGCGGCGTTGGCATCCGAGGTGTCGAACTCAACAAGCCACTCGAAATCCCTAAACGACTTTGGCATTGCACCAAAGCTCGAACGCTCAAAATCGATGCCCTCATTACCTATAAGCGCAGAGAGCTCGGCATCGAATATAAGGGCGGCTTTCACGACGAAGTCGAACGCAAGGGAGCAGATGCGGAGCGGGAGGCCGTGCTCGCCCAAATGGGCCATCGCATCATCACGCTCACCTCAACGCAATTTGCCAGCCAACTCGCTTTTCACCGTGCCATGAACAATATCCGCGAAGCGCTCGGCATGCCTCGTTGCATAGATGCCGAGTATCAGCGAAAGCAAAACGAACTGCGCAAGGTACTTATCCGCAACTGGAAGAGCGATCAAGCCGAAGAGTCGCCTTCTGAGTAACGACGGACCCGCTCGCCCCGCGCTCCCCAAACATGTACATCACCCTCCAAAAACGACATTTTTCGACATCTTTGGAGGCTGATGTACATACTTGAAACCTATGACCGTACCCAGTCCCGACCGTTTGCCGAGCAATAGGGTCGCAATCGTCGCCGAACATGTACTATGTACGGGCATTGTCCAATCCCGTAACTCAAAGGACCCCATCTTGCCCGTCGTCGCCGCCATAACCGTTACCTCACATGCCTCGGATGCCATGGTCGCTATCCCATTTTGGCTCGAGATGTTCGCCGTTGTCGCTGCATCGATCTCGGGTGTGCTGGTTGCGCGCGAACACAAGCTCGACCTGGTGGGCGCGGTCGCACTCGCGGTAGTCTGCGGTCTGGGCGGCGGTCTTTTGCGCGACATGACACTCCAGGTCGGCAACGTCTACATCCTCAACCAGCCAATGGCGCTGCCGCTCTCCATCGCCACGGCGGCCATCATTTACATCTTCCCGGCAATCGTCGATAAGCCCGACAAACTCATTCCCCTGCTCGACATCATCTCGGTCGGCATCTATGCGGCAACCGGCGCAGACAAGGCACTGGTCTACGGATTTGCACCCGTCGTTTGCATCATGATGGGCTTTTTTACCGCGGTGGGCGGCGGCATGCTGCGCGACGGCTTTATGGGCGTGGTTCCGGGCATTTTCCAACGCACCAACTTTTATGCCATCGCGGCCATCGCCGGATCGGCAAGCTATGTAAGCCTCGTCATGAGTGGCTTGGTCAGCAATGTCGCCGCGCTGGTCGTATGCGTTATCGTGACCATGGGTCTGCGCTGGCTCTCGCTGCGCTTTGACATCAAAAGCCCCACCGAAGAAGACATCGCGCACTTTTTACATCGCAAAAAGTAGATAGCACGGCACGACCCTTCGAAATGCAACCGAGAGGTTCTTTTAGAGCGCTCGCACGTTGGGTACCCTGTTAGATATATGCCGAGTATCTAACGAAGGATTCACCATGCCTTACAACCTAGAACCATCGACCAAGCGCCGCAAAGCGCAGTCCCGCATCGTCCTCCTATTCGCACTGATCGCGCTGGCGATCACCGTGCTTCCCACGGCGTCGTTCGCCGGTACAGACACCGCGGGCAACGTACTCACAACCGAAGCTGACTCAACTCCGTCTGGCGCCGAGGGAGACCTGTACTGGGCCGGCCAAAGCCTTAACCTAGACGATGCCTCCATCGGCCGCGATATTATCGCGGCGGGCGACAGCCTATCGATTCGCGACTGCACCGTAGGCGGAGCCATTCGCCTGGCGGCGCGCACCATCGATATCTCCAAAACCACAATCGATGGCAGTGTGACGGTAGCCGGTCAGCATGTCGTGCTCAACACCGGTAGCACCGCCAACTGTTTTTACGCGATGGGTGAGACAGTTGCCCTGCGAGGCTCCACCAAGTCGGCAGCGCTCGCGGGCAGTACGGTAACCATCGACGGCACCGTCGATGGCGATGTCGAGGTCTGGGCTGACAAACTCATCCTGGGCAAAAACGCCCGCGTCACCGGCACGGTGAACGCCCACATCTCCGAGGATCCCGAGCGGGCCGATGGCGCTCAGGTCGGAGCCCTCAAGATCGACCGCACCGAGAACGAGGACACCTCAACGATTAACGACACCATCGGCGGCATCGTCGCCGCGGCGCTTTCCACCTGCTTTGTCGCAATCCTCCTCGAGCTCGTCTTTCCGCGCGCGACCGCCAGCGCCGCCGGCACGCTTCGTCAACGACCTACCCCTCTGTGGGTAAGCGGTCTTTTGGGCACGGTGGCCGCCGTTCCCGCCGTCCTGTTGCTCATCATCTCGATTGCAGGCCTGTCGCTCGCCGGAGCCCTCATGTGCGCCGTGATCGGCATCGCTCTGGTCTCGGCGGCATTTACGGGCACCGCGATCGCACGCATGGTCGGACACAACCAGAACCGCTACGCCATGGCCGCCGTGGGCGGCATAATCGCAGGCGCCCTCACGGCACTTCCCCTTATGGGCAGCTTTGTCAGCGGCGTAGCCTTCGTCTTTACGCTCGGCTACGTCATCCAGATCATCTGGCGCAATGCCCGCCTCAAGCCGCAGCAGGCTGCCAACACCCCGGACCTTCCCTCCGCTTAACCGCCAACCACCACAAAGGGGCCAGGCACCTTCGTGGTGGTGCAGACCAGCTCAATCCCTGCACACCAAAAAGGGCGCCGACCGCGATGGTCGGCGCCCTTTCTTGTTAGACGCTATAAAGCTCAGCGCTTATTTGTTGACCTGACCGGCGCGGACGGCGGCCTTCTTGCGGTCGGTGGCATTGAGCAGACGCTTGCGCAGGCGGATGTTCTTGGGAGTGATCTCCACCAGCTCGTCGTCGGCGATGTACTCCAGCGCCTCCTCCAGCGAGAAGGTGCGGGGCGGCACCAGCTGGACGGAGATATCGGAGGTCGAGGAGCGCTGGTTGCCCAGGTTCTTGGTACGGGCGATGTTGACGACCATGTCGCCGGCCTTGCTGCGCTCGCCCACGATCATGCCCTCGTAGCACTCAGTGCCCGGCTCAACGAACAGCTGGCCGCGCTCCTGCAGCGTACCCAGAGCGTAGGCAACGGCCTTCTCGGTGGTCATGGAGATCATGGCACCGTTCTGGCGGTTGCCGATCTCGCCGGCATAGGGGCCGTACTCCAGGAAGGTGTGGTAGAACACGCCCTCGCCGTGAGTGACGTTCATGATGCGGTTCTTAAGACCCATGATGCCGCGGGTCGGGATCTTAAACTCGAGGTGCGTCACGATACCCGAGGTATCCATGCTCGTCATGATGCCGCCGGAGGTGCCGAAGACCTCAACGACCTTGCCCGAATACTCGTCCGGGCACTCGACGACGGCCTGCTCGACGGGCTCCATCTTATTGCCGTTCTCGTCCTTCTTAAACAGAACGCGGGGACGGCCGACCTGGAACTCAAAGCCCTCGCGACGCATGGACTCCATCAGGACGGACAGGTGCAGAATGCCGCGGCCCGAGACCTCGACGCCGCTCTTGTCCTCGAGCTCCTCGATCTTCATGGTCACGTTGTTCTCGGCCTCGTTGAACAGGCGCTCCTTGAGCTGACGGGCACCCACGATGTCGCCGTCGCGGCCGACGAGCGGGGAGGTCGAAGCCTCAAAGACGATGGACAGGGTCGGCGGGTCGATCTCGATGGGTTCGAGCTCAACGGGGTTCTCGGGATCGGTGTAGACATCGCCGATATCGGTGCGGTCGATGCCCACGACGGCGGCGATATCACCGGCGCCGACTTCCTGGCACTCGGTGCGACCCAGGTAGTCGAAAGTAAAGAGCTGCTTGACGGTAGCGGTGGCGCTGGAGCCGTCGTTCTTGACGACCAGGATCTGATCGCCCTGGTGGATGGCGCCGGAGTACACACGGCCGATACCGATGCGACCAACGAAGTTGGAGTGGTCGATGGTCACACACTGCATGGCCAGCGGGGCGTTCTCGTCAACCTCGGGCGCGGGCATGTCGTCGATGATCATATCGAGCAGCGGATACATGTCCATGTTGCCGTCGTTGGGGTCAAGGCGGGCAAAGCCATTCATGGCGCTAGCGTAGACCACGTGCTCCATGGCAAACTCAAGCTGGTCGTCGGTGGCGCCCAGGTCGGCCATCAGGTCCAGACAGTCGTTGTAGGCCTTCTCGGGGTTGGCGCCCGGACGGTCGATCTTGTTGATGACGATCATGATCTTGAGGCCGGTGTCGATGGCGTGACGCAGCACGAAGCGGGTCTGGGGCATGGGGCCCTCAAAGGCATCGACCAGCAGCAGGGCGCCGTCGGCCATACGCAGCACGCGCTCGACCTCGCCGCCGAAGTCGGCGTGGCCCGGGGTGTCGATGACGTTGATCTTAACGTCCTTGTACTCGATAGAGATGTTCTTGGCGAGAATCGTAATGCCGCGCTCACGCTCCTGGTCGTTAGAATCCAGGACGCGGTCCTCGACCTGCTGGTTGGCACGGAAGGCGTCCGTGGCACGCAGGAGCTTGTCGACCATCGTCGTCTTGCCGTGGTCGACGTGAGCGATGATGGCGATGTTCCTCAGATTGTCTACGCGCATGTAGTTCCCCTATCTTCTATCTATATACAACCGGCACGCGTATGCGACCCGCCCAGCGACACAACGCTCGGCGGGAATATTGAGCCTTTTACCGAAAACTCGTTTATTTTAGCGATTTTAGATGAGAGGGGTTTCCTCACCTGCAGGTTCAGGGTCGCTCCACATAAAACCATCGCCGGCGCCCATGCCCTCATACAGCACATATGCCGAAAAACCACTCTCGAGCGTGGTTTCGAAGAAGCTCACGAGCAGAGCATCGTGATAGCCGCCGTCAATCTCGACGCAGCCGGTGTAGCCGATGGCATAGCGGGCGATACGGCCCAGGCCCTCGTCCTTAAGACCCATCTTGTGCTCGGAAATAAAGTTGGTGGCCGCCTCCAGGCACGCCTCTTCGCCGTCCTCGTCGAGCGCCGCCAGATATCGGTTGGAAGCAGCGTCCTCAATCGCCACAACTACGCCCGGATTCTCGCCGGCGGCAAGGTCGTCCAAGAACGCACCAATCAGGTCACACACCATGGCGTCGAGCTCGGCGGAGACGTTACCGGCGTCCTGCATATCCTGTGCCATCTTTAGACCTTCCCATCGAGTCTGGCGTCATTACAGTTCTTGTGCCTCGGCGGCGATCTTAGCGGCAGCGTCGCGGGTGCGCATCATATCCATCGCGCGCTTGTCGAGCACCTTGATCTGACTGGTCAGCATGACCGCATCGACCACACCCCAGATCACGAGGCCCGTAGAGATCGAAAACCCAAGCGCACCAACTGTACCACGAAGGCGCGAGCAGATTGCCGCGACAAGGGCGGAGACGACAACCATCTTGATAAACGAGCCGCGGCGTTCGCGAAGCGTGCGGGCCTGCGTCACATAGGCAATGCGAGCCGCCTCAGAAGCCTCCGAGCGCATCTGGGCCTCGCGCGCAATGGCCGCCGCCTCAGCCGACATACCGCCGGCCATCAGCGAACGCTCCGCAGCCTGGCCGCCCCACATTTAGAAGTCATCGGGGGAGAGCGTATGGACGAACTCGTCGAACTTCTCGAACTCCCGCTCGTCGTCAACTTCCTCGGCATGGGCAGAAACGGTGCCCAGGCGATTCATGATGTCGTCCTCCACAAACATGGGGGCATTGCTGCGCACGGCAAGAGCAATGGCATCACTGGGACGCGCATCGATCTTATGCTCGTTGCCATCGGCCAACACGACAACCGTCGCGTAAAACACGGGCGGCTCGGCGCGAACGATTTCGATGCGTTCGAGCTTGGCACCCAGGGCGCCAACAGCATCGAGCAACAGGTCATGGGTAATCGGGCGCTCGGCGCGGCCGCTATCGATGCCGCGGCTGATGGCAGCGGCTTCAAACGAACCAGTTTGAATGGAAAGGGAACGCAGTGGCGCGGGCGAGTCCGATTTGCTGCAGCGCTCGCGAAGCACGATAAGCGATGGCACGGGACCGGCGGCCATGACGATGGTCTCTATGTCGACACGAACCATGGAACACCTCCGGTACGTAGCGGTTAACACGCGGCAAGGTCGCCGCATTGAATAGCTATACTACCCAATCTTTCGCACAGCACACAAAACCAAAATGAGATTTATCGCAGACAAGAAAAAAGCCCCGAGGCAACGCCCCAGGGCTCTTCACAGTTTTGATGGTGGACCTGACAAGATTCGAACTTGTGACCTCCCGGTTATCAGCCGGACGCTCTAACCAACTGAGCTACAGGTCCATCGCGCAAGGGATATATTAGACGAGTCGTTACGCGCGCGTCAACAACTTTTTTTGAAAATCTTTGAAGGGTGTTCGCCCCGGTCGCACGGCGGCATGTGAAGTCGCCTGCTCGGACAGTCCTGACTCGCACAGAGAGCACATTAAGTGCTCTCAGGCTCGTGCGGAACTCGCGATCGACTTCACATGCCGCCGTGCGACCGGGGCGAACACGAGTCCCAAGGTTTTCAAAAAAGCGGTCGGCGCGCAGTGCGCCGACCGCCGATATATGGGGTCTGATATTTTCTAACAGTTAGGGCCTCTTACTCGTCGAGGAGATCTTCCGGCATGTCGTTGCCGTCGCCTAGATCGACAGGGGTTTCTTCGGGGGCGGAGCCGTTTTCTGTGGCTTCGCCTTCGGGCTTCTCTTTGGCGGCTGTCATGCGGGCCACGGCGCAGATGCGGTCGTTGTCGTCGACGGTCATCATCTTGACGCCCTGGGTGGCGCGGCCGGTCTGGCTGATCTCGTCGGTCTTGACGCGAATGACCGTCGCGCCCTCCGTCACGATGAACAGCTCGTGCTGCGGGCCCACCGTCTTCATGGCCGCGAGGTTACCCTTACGTTCGGTCATTTGAATGGTGTAGACGCCCTGGCCGCCGCGATTCTGCTCCGGGTAGTCCGCGACCGGCGTGCGCTTGCCGTAGCCGCGCTCGGTGATGACGAATAGATCGCCGTTGCCGTTAGTGACTTCCATGCCCAGAACGCTCACGCCGTCCTTCAGACCGATACCGCGAACGCCGCTGGTATCGCGGCCGGTGGCGCGCACCTGCTCCTCGGAGAACATGATCGCCTTGCCCGCGGTGGTGGCCAGGATAATCTTGTCGCCGTCGCGCACGCGGCGCACGTTCAGCAGCGCGTCGTCGTCACGCAGGTTGATAGCGATCAGGCCGTCGCGACGGCTGCGGTCATATGCGCTCATCACGGTCTTTTTGACCATGCCGCTCTTGGTGGCAAACATCAGGTACTCGTCGGCCGGGAACTCGCGGCAGCTGATGACGCTCGCGATCTTCTCGCCTTCCTCGAAGGGCAGCAGGTTGACGATCGCGGTACCGCGCGCCTGGCGCGTACCCACCGGCAGCTCGTGCACCTTCAGGCGATAGACCTTGCCCTTGCTCGAGAAGAACAGCACGTACTCGTGCGTGGACGCGATGAACATCTCATCGATAACGTCGTCCTCTTTGAGGTTGACGCCCGACACGCCCTTGCCACCGCGCTTCTGGGCACGGTAGGCAGCCACTGGGATACGCTTAACGTAGCCGGTGTGGGTGATGGTCACGACCATATCCTCGTCGGCGATGAGGTCCTCGACATCCAGGTCCTTCTCAACCTGGCTGATTTCGGTACGGCGCTTGTCGCCAAACTTCTTGGAGATCTCGCGCATCTCTTCCTTGATGACGCCCAGAATCTTCTCCTCGTGCGCCAGCAGGTCCTCGTAGTAGGCGATGGCGCGGCGCAGGCCGTCCAACTCTTCTTGGATCTTGTCGCGCTCCAGGCCGGTCAGGCGGCGCAGCTTCATCTCGAGGATGGCCGTGGTCTGCTCGGGCGTAAAGCCAAAGCGTTCGATCAGTCGGCTGCTGGCCTCGGAGTCGGTCTGCGAGGAGCGGATGATGCTGATGACCTCGTCGATATGGTCAAGGGCCATCAGGTAGCCCTCGAGGATATGCGCGCGGGCCTGGGCCTTTTTAAGGTCGAAGCGAGTGCGGCGAGTGACGACGTCGACCTGGTGGTCGATGTAGTGCTGCAACATCTCGCGCAGGCTCAGGCATTTGGGAACGCCGTTGACGAGCGCCAGGTTGTTGGCGCCAAAGGTCGTCTGCAGCGAGGTGTACTTATACAGGTTGTTGAGCACGACCTGAGGAATGACGCCCTTCTTGAGCTCGATGACCAGACGGATGCCCTTCTGGTTGGACTCATCGCGCATATCCGAGATGCCCTCGATGCGCTTATCGTTGACGAGCTGGGCGATCTTCTCCTGCAGGGTGCCCTTGTTGACCATGTAGGGAATCTCGGTAAAGACCAGGCGGCTGCGGCCGGTCTTGGTGGACTCCACATGTGCCTTGGCACGCACGGTAATGGAGCCGCGGCCGGTCTCGTAGCTCTGTTTAATGCCGGCGCTGCCCATGATGATGGCGCCGGTGGGGAAGTCCGGACCGGGCATGATCTGCATGAGCTCGTCGACGGTGGCGTCGGGGTTGTCGATCAGGTAGCAGGTGGCCTCGATCGCCTCGGTGAGGTTATGCGGGGCGATGTTGGTGGCCATACCGACGGCGATGCCCTGGCTGCCGTTGACCAGCAGGTTGGGGAAGCGCGCAGGCAGTGCCACGGGCTCGGCGAGCGATTCGTCGTAGTTGGGCTGCCAGTCGACGGTATCCTTCTGCAAGTCACGCAGCAGTTCCATGGCGGGCTTGGCCAGGCGGCTCTCGGTGTAACGCATGGCCGCCGCGCCGTCGCCGTCGATGTTGCCGAAGTTGCCGTGACCGTCGATGAGCGGCGTGCGCATGGAGAACCACTGCGCCAGGCGGACCATGGCCTCATAGACCGCGGAGTCGCCATGCGGGTGGTACTTACCGATAACTTCGCCGACCGTCCAAGCTGACTTCTTGTGCGGGCGGTTGGGGTAGATGCCGCTCTCGTTCATCGCGTACAGGATGCGGCGGTGCACCGGCTTTAAGCCGTCGCGCACGTCCGGCAGGGCGCGCGCCGTGATAACCGACATCGAATACTCGATGAACGACTGCTTCATCTCGCGGCCAAACTCCGAAATCTGGAGCTGACCGCCGTTGATATCCTCGCCGGCCGAGGCACCACGGTCGACTTCGCCAAAGCTCTCCTCGAGCTCGGCGTCGTCGTCCTCTTCCTCATCATCATCGGCATCGGGGTTATAGGCGTCCGGGTCGCCGTCCTCGCCCTGCTCAGCACGGGCAAGCAGGCGCTTCAGATCATCGGGCATACCGGCATCGCCGGCCTCGTCCATACCCCCGTTATTGTTGATATCGTCTGCCACGTTACCTCCTCTTAAGCGTCAAGGAAACGCGCGTCATGCGCATGTTTTTCAATGTACTCGCGGCGATAGCCGACCTCGGAACCCATCAGCTCGCGCACGGCGCGGTCCGCCACCACGGCGTCCTCGATCGACACACGCTGCAGGATGCGGGTCTTGGGGTCCATCGTCGTCGAGGCAAGCTGCTTGGGGTCCATCTCGCCCAGGCCCTTGTAGCGCTGGACGGTATAGCCCTTGCGCTTTTTGGTGATCTTGCCGTCCTTGGCCTTGCCGTCCTCGTCGTTATCGTCGGGGTTCAGACCCAGACTCTGGATGGTGTCGCGCAGGATCTCGTCTTCGGGCTGGCGGCCGTTGGGATACACGTAGTGGATCTTGTTGCGCACCTTAATGCCAAAGATGGGCGGGCAGGCAACATAGACGTAGCCGGCATCGATCAGCGGACGCATGTACTTGTAGAAGAACGTCAGCAGCAGGATGCGGATATGTGCACCGTCGACGTCTGCATCGGTCATGATGATGATCTTGTGGTAGCGCGCCTTGGTGATATCGAAGTCGCCGCCGTCGCCGGCACTCGTCGTGACGCCGCAGCCGATCGCAGTAATCAGCGACTGGATGGTGTCACTCGAGAACGCGCGATGGTCACCAACGCGTTCGACGTTCAAAATCTTGCCGCGCAGGGGCAGAATCGCCTGGATGTCTCGGCGACGGCCGTCCTTGGCCGAACCGCCTGCCGAGTCGCCCTCTACGATGAAGAGCTCGGTCAGCTCGGCATCGCGCACCGAGCAGTCGGCGAGCTTACCGGGCAGGGACGCCGTCTCGAGCAGGCTCTTGCGGCGGGTCGCCTCGCGCGCCTTGCGGGCGGCATTGCGCGCCTTGCTGCGCTTTCTTGACGATCTCACGAGCGGGCTTAGGGTGCTCCTCGAGGTAATCGGCAAGGCCGTCGGTCGCGATCTTGAGCGTCAGCGCGCGCATATAGGAGCTGCCGAGCTTGGCCTTGGTCTGGCCCTCAAACTGCGGATCGGGCAGCTTGACCGAGATAACGGCCGAAAGGCCCTCGCGCACATCGTCGCCGGTCAGGTTGGCGTCTTTTTCCTTGAGCAGGTTCTGCTTGCGCGCGTAATCGTTGATCACGCGGGTGAGCGCGGTACGGAAGCCCTCAAGGTGCATGCCGCCTTCGGGGGTGTAGATGTCGTTGGCAAACGACATGACGTTCTCGCCGTAGCCGCTATTCCACTGCAGGGAAACCTCGACCTCGCCCATCTTGGCCACAGGCGCGTCCGGGTCCGATTTGCCCTCGATGTAGATGGGCTCCTTAAAGGCCTCGGGGACGTCCTTGCCCTCGTTGAGGAACTTGACGAAGTCGATGATGCCGCCCTCGTAGCAAAACTCCTCCACGTGGGGAGTCGCTTCGCGCTCGTCGGTCAGCACGATTTTGAGGTTCTTATTGAGGAACGCCGTCTCCTGCAGACGGTTGTGCAGCGTATCGAAATCGTAGATGCATGTCTCGAAGATCTCGTCGTCGGGCCAGAAGGTGACGGTGGTGCCCGTCGAATCCGAGGTGCCCACGACCTCCATCTTCTTGACGGTCTTGCCGCGCGAGAACTCCATCTCGTAGGTGTTGCCGTCGCGACGAACCTGAACGACCACGCGCTTGGACAGTGCGTTGACGACGGAGATGCCAACGCCGTGCAGGCCGCCCGAGACCTTATAGGCCGAGTTATCGAACTTACCGCCGGCGTGCAAAATCGTCATGACGACCTCGAGCGTCGGGATCTTTTTAACAGGGTGCTCGTCGACGGGGATGCCGCGCCCGTTGTCGACGACCGTGATGGAGTTGTCGGCGTGGACCGTCACCTGGATCTCGGTGCAGAAACCGGCCATGGCCTCGTCGACGGAGTTGTCAACGATCTCCCACACCAGGTGATGCAGACCGCTGGCGCTCGTCGAGCCGATATACATGCCCGGGCGCTTACGAACGGCCTCGAGACCTTCGAGAATCTTAATCTCGCCGCCATCGTAATCGTTTTCGTTTGCCACACGTCCTCCTTCAGTCAAGAAAATGTGTACAGCCTTACTAGTTTATCGTAAAAAAATACCCTCGGGAACGAGGGTATTTGGCTCTACAAGGCCACCAGATGCGATTTAAGGCTCTTTTTTGCTTTGCACGCCCTTGGCCCACTCGGCACTGGCTCTCATGGCATTCTCGAGGGCCTCGCGCAGTTTTTGGTCTTCGATGGGTGCCACTTGGCGCTCAATCTCGGTGCGCTCGGCCTCGCTTAGGTCGGCGTGCGGGGCCGGCGG
>ERZ857922.3751-NODE-3751-length-12517-cov-3.934360_pt1 | contig 12517 bp, 13 predicted proteins | sample MGYA00519579_ERZ857922 | MGnify/ENA primary metagenome ERZ857922 (study PRJEB31778, sample SAMEA3449375) | human gut metagenome | biome: human gut; feature: human-associated habitat; material: faeces | place: United Kingdom | collected 2010/2012 ... | reverse complement strand
GCCGAAAGGCTTCGCAGTTTTCCGGGGTGGCTTCAAACATCGGGAGCGGATGCCATTCGGTGCGGTTGGAGAACATGCCGCTCAGCTCCGATAAAAAGCCCGGCTCGGGATGAACTGCCCCATTTTGTACGGACAGCACAAAAAAGGCCCCTGGTAGGAAAATATAAAGTTATGTAGACAGGCGCTGCGTGAGCGGCGCCTGTCCAGTTTTTAACTGGATACGCTCGTTATTGTAAAATTCTATGAAGTCATCTATTAGGATCTGTGCTTCCTGGAAGGTAGCAATCTTCTGACGGTAGATGCACTCCGTTTTCAGAATGGAGAAGAAATTTTCAGCCATTGCATTGTCATAAGGATTTCCTCGTCTTGACATTGATGGCGTTATGCCGTAAGATTGAGTTAGCTTAAAATACCCCTGTGAAGTGTATTGAAAGCCTTGGTCGCTGTGGAGCTGTAACTCCGCAGCGATCTTTTCTTTCTTCACGGCAAGCCGAATGGTGTCCAGCACCAGATTAACGGTCTGCATTGTGCCGGTCTTGTATGCCACGATGCTGTTGTCAAAAAGGTCCCGAATCATAGATAGATACAGCACACCCTGCTTGGTATGGATATAGGAAATGTCCGTGACCCATTTCTGGTTTGGTTTATCTGCGTGGAAATTCCGATTCAGAAGATTTTTATATTTGTGTGCCTGCTGTCCTAGATTGGCCCATTTTCTTCGTCTGCGAATTTCAGAAAGCAGGTTATATTTCTTCATTACACGTAGGATTGTCTTTGGATTCCTATGAATTCCTTTGTTTTCTAAACAAATCTGCATCCTTCTGTATCCGTAGGTTTTTCGGCACTTCTTCTGCGCACAGGCAATCTGCTCTGCCAATTCTGCATCTTTTTCCGGCTGACCCAGTCGCTTTACGAAATCGTAGTATCCGCTTCTGGATACCGCAAAGAATCCACACATGACCGATACGGAGTATTCCTCCCGGTGACGATAGATGACTGCGTATTTTACTTTTGGCCTCACTTCCTTCCTGTGGATTGCAGAAAATCCCGCAACAATTTATTTTCCATCTGTAATCTTTTCAGCTCTTTCTGGATATCCTGCTGAGGAGATTTTCCATCCTTTCTCGGGCCGCCTTTCGGCTTTGCTGCTTTCCCCTGTACCGTATAAGCCTCTGCGCGATTCGTCCGATTAATCCAATTCTTGATCTGCACCTTGGTTAACCCTAGATTGTCTGCTATTTCCTGACGGGTCAGTCCATCCCTTCGCATCTGCTCGATCTCTGTACCAAACATTGATATATTTGTCCATTTTCTTTTACTCATAGCAACACCCCCTGATGTTATTATTATCCTACATCAGGGGGCGTTTTGTCTATTGTCCGTTTTTGACGGGGCGGTTCAGAAACGGATATGGGCTTTTGCTGAAAGAATCAGTCTTCTTTGTTCCAGGAGTACATTTTGCGCAACTCTCTGCCTACAGATTCAAGCTGATGCTCCGCATGCATCCGGCGCTCTGCGTTGAAGTGCGGACGGCCTACGCGGTTTTCAAGGATCCAGTTGCGTGCGAAGGTGCCGTTCTGAATCTCGGTGAGAACCTTCTTCATTTCCTTCTTTGTTTCGTCTGTGATAAGTCTCTTACCAACCTCGTAGTCACCGAACTCGGCTGTATCGGAGATAGAATATCTCATCATCTGGAAACCGCCCTTGTAGATAAGGTCAACGATGAGCTTCATCTCGTGGATGCACTCGAAGTAAGCATTCTGAGGATCGTAGCCTGCTTCAACAAGAGTTTCAAAGCCTGCCTTCATTAAGGCTGTAACACCGCCGCAGAGAACGCACTGTTCGCCGAAGAGGTCTGTTTCTGTTTCCATCTTGAATGTTGTCATAAGTACGCCGGCTCTTGAACCACCGATACCTGCGGCATAAGCAAGACCTGTGTCAAGCGCTCTGCCTGTAGCATCCTGGTGAACTGCAACTAAGCAGGGAACGCCTCTGCCGATTGTGTACTCTGAACGTACTGTGTGACCCGGTCCCTTAGGAGCAACCATGATAACATCAACGTCTTTGGGAGGTACGATCTGACCGAAGTGAATATTGAAGCCGTGAGCAAATGCAAGTGTCTTGCCTGCTGTAAGGTTAGGCTCGATGCTCTGCTTGTAAAGGTCAGCCTGTCTTTCATCGTTGATAAGGATCATGATGATGTCAGCCTTAGCTGCTGCCTCTGCCGCTGTGTATACTTCAAAACCTGCAGCCTCAGCCTTAGCCCATGACTTTGAGCCGTTGTAAAGACCGATGATTACCTTAACGCCGCTGTCCTTTAAGTTAAGAGCGTGAGCGTGTCCCTGGCTGCCGTAACCGATTATTGCAACTGTCTTGCCGTCAAGCAGAGAAAGGTTGCAGTCTTCCTGATGATAAAGTTTTGCCATTTTAAAGATCTCCTTTAAATTTGTTTTCGGAGTTTTGCCTCCGTGTATTAAAGCGTGGCTTTTACAGCTTCATAGAAGCCCCGCCTTTTTGCATTGCTATAGAGCCTGTACGGACGGTTTCCTTTATTCCGTACGGACGTAAAAGCTCCTCGAACGTTTTTATACGGGGAACGCTGTCGGATAATTCAAGCGTCATCGTATTTACCGTTATGTCGGAAATTTTTGCCTTTGCTATCTCGGCGAGCGAGATAAGCTCAGCCCTCTGTGACGGCTGGCAGGCTACCTTTATAAGCACAAGCTCTCTTGATAAAAGCTCCTCCGCAGGCAGATGACGTACTTTTATAACGTCTATCAGCTTGTTGAGCTGTTTTTCGATCTGCTCCAAGGTATATGCCGTTCCGTCTGCGATAATTGTGATACGGGAAATCTTTTCGTCCTCTGTAACGCCTACCGCAAGGCTGTCTATATTGAAACCTCGTCTTGCGAAAAGTCCCGCAACTCTTGCGAGAACGCCTGCGTGGTTTTCTACAAGTATTGATATAGTATGCTTCATAGGCTCACCCTTTACAGTATAGTCTTTTCATTTTCGGCTACTCTGACTTCAAGCAGATAACAGCCTTTCGACGAGAGCATCTCGTCAATCGCCTTGTCCGCATCGGCTATATCGGTAATTCTTTTTGCAGGTATGCCGTAGCTGTCAGCCAGCTTTATAAAATCGGGACTGCCGTCAAGGAAAACCGCTGTCAGCCTGTTGTCGTAACCGTTTGTCTGAAGCTCTCTTACCATACCAAGACGATTGTTGGTCATAACAATTACCTTTACCGCAATGTTATGCTGTATCATCGTCGCAAGCTCCATAAACTGCATCTGGAAGCTGCCGTCGCCGCATATTGCGACAACCTCGCTGTCCGGACGTGCCGCCTTTGCACCGAGAGCGGCAGGAACGGAATAGCCCATTGTTCCCATACCGCCCGATGTTATGAATCGTCCGTTTTTAAGACCGATATTGTTGACGGTCCATATCTGATTCTGTCCTACATCGGCGCTTACAACGGAATTGTCGGGGAGCTTCTGTCCGAGAAGTCTTATGAAAGCCTTGGGATTAACGCATCCGTCAGGCTCGTTGCCGATCGGCTTGTCCTGTGTTTTCTTTATTTCACTAAGTTCCTGCTTCCAGTCGTAGTGGTCGTAATTCTTCACACATTCAAGCAGCTGTTCGAGTATATTCTTTACATCGCCTACAACGGGTATCGTTGCGGCAAGGTTCTTGCCTATTTCCGCAGGGTCAACATCTATATGTATTACCGTTGCGCCCTCAAGTCTGCTTATTGCGGTGACCGCTCTGTCGCCTACTCTCGCACCGAGAAGTATCAGCAGGTCGCAGTTGTTGATAGCGTAGTTTGCACTCTTTACGCCGTGCATACCTATCATTCCGTAGAACAAGGGATCGTCCGCAGGAACACTGCTCATACCCATCATTGTGTTGACAACGGGTATATCCGTCACCTTCATAAACTCTCTCAGCAGATTTACCGCACCTGCGGTAAAGATACCTCCGCCCGCACAGATAAGAGGCTTTTTGCTCTTTTCTATGGCGGCAACGGCACGCTTTATCTGCAGCTTGTTTCCCTGAATGCTGGGCTTATATGAGCGTATATCCACCGTTTTCGGATATTCAAAATCTATTACTGCCTTCTGAACGTCAAAAGGCATATCTATAAGCACAGGTCCCGGTCTGCCGGAGCCTGCGATGTAAAATGCGTTTTTGAAGATGACCGGCATTTCCGCAGGGTCTTTGACAAGATAACTGTGCTTTACGAAAGGCTCAGCCGCACCTGTTATATCTGCCTCCTGGAAAACGTCACGTCCTATCTGTTCACAGCTTACCTGTCCTGTGATAAGCACCATAGGTATGCTGTCCATATGGGCGGTTGCGATTGCCGTGATAAGATTTGTCGCACCCGGTCCCGATGTTGCTATAGCAACGGCAGGCTTTCCGGTCATACGGGCATAACCGCTTGCGGCGTGTCCGCCGTTTACCTCGTGGCGCACAAGCACATGGCGTATATCCGAGCTTATAAGCTCGTCATAAAACGGACATATAGCCGCACCCGGATAACCGAATACAGTAGTTATACCCTCCGCTTCGAGAGCCTTTACCATAGCTCTTGCAACCGTCATTCTTTCTGACGCCATCTATCGACCTACCCCTTTTTAAGTGTTGATGAATATACTGTATTTTTATACAGCAAAACCGCACGGTAATTTTTGTGCTTACAAATAATTATAACCGCTTTACAAATAAAAGTCAAGATTTCTTTGCATATAAATAGTCGCCTTGAGGGTGGTTTTCAGTATATTTTTCACATAAATACCGCTGTCGGTGACGTGATGTATATTTTGCATACGCTTACAGCCGTATTTTTTTGCCGATAAACTTAAATTCAACTGTATATCTGCCGATAAATATACAGAGTAATTTTGCCTGCGGCGGTAAAATGCGGTTCAGGCGGAAAAGAGGCTTTTAATGGCGTTTGAACATCTGTGCGGTCAGGTCATGACCGACAGTAACGGAACGACTTACATAATATCCGATAATTTTTCGGTCATATATCCCGGTGACGCCCACCCCGACGTATACGAGTGGGCTGATATTTCTGCGGTTAAAATCGACAAAAGCAGTATCACTGTCACTACAGGAAAGCAGACATATCACATACCCGACAGGGCGTTTACGGACAGGGCGCAGTTTACAGCGGCAAAAACGCTGATATTGTCGCAGGTATCCGATAAGGAAACAGCCTGTGACGTTAGCGTAGAGGTGCTTCCCGACAAGCGCTTCTATTCAAATTACGATATACCCGATTCAGCTGTTTTTGCAAAAGGCGAATACAATCCCAAAGAGATACGTTCTTCCGTGCTGTCGCTCGTTCTGGGTAAAATGGGCAGACTGCTTTGGTGCATAGGGATACTTGCGTGCGTTGCCACTGCAATTATTTTTCAGATGTATATCGGTTTTGCACAGGATACATGGTGGTATCTGTCCATAGGCACATTCTTCTGCGCCGTAGGTGCGGTAGTGCTGACCTATCTTGTAATGGTGCTTATCGCAAAGATAAAATACTCGGGTCTTATCAGAAGCTGTGCGGATAACGATGAAACGATAACGTTTGCCGTATGCCCCGCAGGAGTATCCGCCGCAGAGGAGAGCGTATACAGCCCGCACGAGATAATTCGCTTCGGAATGAATGATAATTATATAGAAACCTCGTCAATGTTCATAGTCACAAGAGGGAACGCACCGCTTGTATGGATACCGAAATCGCTTTTTGACGGAGCGGCTCTTGACAGGATAGAACAGTACCTTGCGCTCGGAACGCAGGATAAATAAGCGGAAAGGAGCAGGGGATAATGAGTGAAAGAATACCCGAGGTCGTTTGTGAACGGATAAATATAAACGAAAGCGAAGTGCTTGTGTTCTCGGTCAAAAACGGACTTTCAAAGATAGGCATCTGCAGGATTAATTCCGAATATGATAAATACTGTCTTTATTCTCACGATGAGCCGGTAATTGCAATAAGCGGAGGAATGAACGATGATGACGCAGACAAGGTAATAAGCGAATACGGCAGTGCATCGGGCGGCTCGATAATTGCCGACAGCATAGACAGAGCGTATGAAAAGCTGGCGGCGGGAGGCTCTCCCGAATATGCCCTTGAGCCGCTTATGAGATTGCTTTCTGACGGACTTTATGCGGTAAGCTATGTTGAAACATATCCCACGGCAGGAGAAAATATGTTTTTCTGGTCGGGATACGGCGTGTCAAAACAGCTCAGAAACAGCAGCAGGAATATCAGATTAATCGGCGATAAGGCGTACAGCGCACCGTTTCTGATTCCTACCGAAAAGCCCTCGTCCTATGACCCCTCGCTGATAAAAAAGGCAAGCGTGAAAGGAACGAGAAACGGAGATCTGTTCGGAATATCCCTTCATTTTTCGGGCCTTTACTCATTACTGCTGAAGGGACATTATGCGGCTTGTGCGGCGGCTATAGAAAACCGACCTTTTTATACGGTACAGATACAGCCGCTTAAAAATATATGGAAGATAACGGACGAAAACGAGGAGATTAAATCCATAGGTTTTTCCTCTGCGTCATTCAGAGTACCGTTTGAATCTCTGACAAAGGAACAGCTGAGAATCGGACTCACCGCAAGAAAATACGTTACCCCGGATACCTACGATACGATAAAGCAGAAGCTGGGGATAGTGCTGAAGTCAAGCCAGAAGAGGATACCAAAGCAGCTTGACATATTCTCCGAGCGTTATCCCGATGCGGATATGGTAGCCTGCGCACAAGGCATAGACGAGCTTACAAAGCCTATGCTTGATGCTCTGCTTGCAGGTCAGACCGAGCTTGACGGCAAGGTGATAATTTCGGAAAATTATTATAACAGCGTAACTGCCGCCTGCAACTACCTGCGTTATCACAGCAAGGACGATTTTATTGATTTTGCACTGAACGTTATGCGAAATCCGGAGCTTTCCGCCACCTACGCATACGTTGCCTCCAGTCTTGCAAAGGTGCGTGACGAGCGTGTAAAACAGTTCTTCACAGAGGTGAAGAATTCGGGCGATGCAGGATATTCAAAGATAATCGGCACGGCACGTTCCTATATCGACAACTATGACAAGTATGAGGAAATCTCATCGGAGGATTTCTTCAACGCACTCCCCGAGCCGAAACAGGAAAGAAATCGCAAGGAAATAATTCATCTGACCGGCGACACGAAAAGTGAAGACAGGATAAGCTCCGAAACCGCAAAAATGATGGCTGCCCACATAGCCACAATGATGGATAATAAAAGCAAATAAAATCATTACCGCCGTGTACAATTCCGTACACGGCGGTTTGCTGTCTGAGGACGGTATTGCTTGTCCGGATGATCATTTGCAAAAATTGTACGGCAGGAAATTTTCCCGCCACGCATTTTTTCTTGACTATAAGCATTAATTAGTGTAAAATAAAATTGTATAACTAAGGCAACACCGCACAATTAACGGCTATCGCCTTTGCCGCACGCTTGCTTGCGTATTTTCCGTCATCTCGCACAAATTTCGCTTGACAGACGTCAGCCTGCCCGCACTCAATTTATACAATCTGACGAAAAATCTGACTGCGCATCGCACGACAATAATTATGCGGTGTTGCCTTAAAACCGAGAAAGGAATGAACAGATGAACAATATAATAAACCGCAGGAAAATAGCCGACGGCGTATACTTCAGCAGTATTACCGATAAACGCTATAAGAAGAATCTTATATCGGTGGCTTTCTCTACTCAGCTCAGCGAGGATACCGCTACAGAAAACGTAATCGTCCCTGTTTTGCTGACAAAGTGCAATTCAAAGCTTCCGACATATAAAGCGTTCAACAATAAAATGTCAAGGCTGTATGCGTCAGGCATAGGCGGAACGGCAGGCAGACAGTACGATCTGCAGACAATTTCGTTCGGCGCTTATTATCTTGATGACATTTACGCTCTTTCGGGAGAAAAAATGACCGGGATAATGACGGATATCCTTATAGATTGCCTTACGTCGCCCGTAACGGAAAACGGCGTATTCTCAGAAAAATTCGTTGAGCTTGAAAAGAAAACCGTCATAGATAACATCGAAACGGCAATCAACGATAAGCGTTCCTACGCAATAGAACGTGCGATGAAAACCATCTGTAAGGGTGAGCCTGCAAGCGTATGCTCATACGGCACAGTAGAAAAGGCAAAGCTGATAACCCCCGACAGTGCATATAAAGCATATCGCCGTATGCTTGAAACAATGCCGTGCGAAATTATCTGCACAGGCTGCAGTGACTTTGACGGAGTAGCGGAGAAGTTTGCCGCCGCATTCGAAAAAGTCGGCAGACACGATATTGAGAACACAACGATAGCTTTAAGCCCCGTAAAAACTCAGACGGAGGAGGTTACCGAAAGACTGACGGTAAATCAGAGCAAGCTCGTTCTCGGCTTCAAGTCACATTCCGATGACGATGCCGCACTTGTACTTTTACAGAAAATCTTCGGCGGTACAACGTCATCAAAGCTGTTCCGCAACGTCAGAGAAAAAATGTCGCTGTGCTACTATTGCTCGGCTGCAAGAAACGACCTCAAGGGCATTATGCTTGTAAACAGCGGTGTCGAAAACGAGAATATCGAAAAGACAAAAGAAGCCGTTATCGACCAGCTTGAAGAAATCAAGAACGGCAATTTCACAAACGAGGATATAAACTTTGCGGAAATGGCTATAAAGAACGATTTCAAGAGCGTAGCCGACAGTGCGGGAAATGTCAGCAACTGGTACTTTGATTGCATCAGGAAGAACGATATAGTAACTCCCGAAGAAAAGCTCGGACGTTACCTCGGCGTATCAAAGGAACGTATAATCGCCGCCGCAAAATCTATGGTACTTGACAGCGTCTATGTACTTACAGGCAACGAAAATCGAGAAAAGGAGCTGTCATAATGGAGAAAATCACTAACGCACGAATTAAGGAAGAATATCTCAGAATAAAGCATAAGAGCGGCGCTACAATCCTTTTGTATCCTATGAAGGGCTATTCGACCGCTTATGCACTGTTTGCTACCAAGTACGGCTCGGTGGATACAACATTCAAGACAAACGAGGACCCCGATTTTGTAACAGTTCCCGAAGGCATTGCTCATTACCTTGAACACAAGCTGTTTGAGAATGACGAGTGCGACGCATTTGATCTGTATGCAAAGACGGGTGCAAACGCAAACGCATATACCAGCTTTGATAAGACGGCATACCTGTTCAGCTGTTCACAGAAATTCGAGGAGAATCTGCGTATATTGCTCGGCTTTGTGCAGGAGCCTTATTTTACCGACGCTACCGTTGCAAAGGAACAGGGAATCATCGGACAGGAAATCAGAATGTACGAGGACGATACCGGTTGGAGAGTATTTTTCAACTGCTTGCAGGCAATGTACGAAAAGAACCCCGTAAGAATTGATATTGCCGGCACTATCGAAAGCATAGCAAAGATAGATAAGGATCTGCTTTACCGTTGCTACAACACGTTCTATAACCTCAATAATATGGTCATCGCCGTTGCAGGTAATTTTGATGTTGACAAAACGCTTGAGATATGCGATGAGCTGCTGAAGCCGTCAAAGGATCACGGACTTCAGGTTATCGTTCCCGATGAACCGCTTACGGTTCACGAAAAGAGAAACGTGCAGAAGCTGTCCTGCGCTATCCCGTTGTTCAATATCGGTTGGAAATTCCCTGCATATTCGGGAAAGGAACAGCTTGAAAAATATATCGTCTATAATATCCTTATGGAGCTTTGCCTTGGCAGGACTTCAGACTTCTATAACAGGATGTACGAAGACGGATTGCTAAACGATGCGTTCAATGTCGGCGTATTCTGCGGCAGAGGATTTTTCAGCGTAATCGCAGACGGTGAATCTACAGATCCCGACAAGGTGCTTTCAGAGATAGAAAAGGAGCTTTTCCGTCTTAGAAAAGAAGGCCTTGACGAAGACGAGTTCATCACTATCCGTAACAAGACTTACGGCGAGCTTGTGGCAGGCTTCAATAATGTCGAATCTGTCGCAAATGCGATGATTTCCCAGGAAATAAATGACGTGGGAATTTATGACGGTATAGAAATTACGGCAAATACCACATTTGCCGATATAAAATCGGCTCTTGACGATTTTGACATTGAGAATAATTCAATTTCGATAATCGAGCCTGCCGATGAAAATTAAGTGAGGAATTTTAACATGAGCGGTTTATTAAACATTCTGACCGAATCGGTGAACGAAGTGCCGAGAATTGAATTTCCCAATCTGTTTGATAAGTCTATTATCGTAAACAGGGTAGCATTCAATCTGTTCGGTGTTGACATCTACTGGTACGGAGTTATTATTGCGGTAGGTGTGATTCTTGCGTTTATTTACGCTATGCACAAGTGCAAGCAGTTCGGGCTTATCCCCGACCACGTTTTCGACGTAGCCTTTGTAGCCATAATTTTCGGCTTTATCGGTGCAAGAGCCTACTACTGTATTTTCATTGATACCGATATAAATTTCTTTGATCTGCGTCACGGAGGACTTGCGATATACGGCGGTATTATTGCGGCGGCGATTGCGGCGGCGATTACCTGCGTTATCCATAAGGTAAACCTTCCCGCAATGTTCGATGTCGGCGGTCTCGGACTTCTTATAGGTCAGTGCATAGGCAGATGGGGCAACTTTGTAAATCAGGAGGCTTACGGCGCTCCTACGGCAGGCTCACTCCCGTGGGGCATGACAGGTACAACTATTATAAACGATCCCGTGGTTGTTGCAAAACAGGCAGAGCTTGATGCGGCAGGAAACGGACTGTTTGCACTTGTTCATCCGTGTTTCCTTTACGAGAGCCTGTGGTGCCTTATCGGCTTTATCGCACTTCATTTCTACTCAAAGAAGCTGAAAACCTTTGACGGTGAGATTTTCCTGCTGTATATAATATGGTACGGCTTAGGTCGCTTCTGGATAGAGGCACTGCGTACAGACAGTCTGTTCATCGGACCTTTCAAGGTATCCCAGATAGTAGCCGGCGGTTGTGTTATAGTCGGACTTGCATTGTTCATACTCGGCAAGATTTTCAAGACGAAGAAACGTGGCTATGTAATGTATAAGGACAGCGAAGCGTGCAAGGAAAAGAACGAAGCGTATTATGCCCGTCAGAAGATGCTTGAAGAAAAGGCTAAGGCTAAGAAGGCTATGAAGCAGGCAGGCGAAGAAGCACCGAGCATAATAGTCGATAACGAAGCTTCCGATAACGAGGAAACATCGGCTGATACCGAAAAGAAAGAAGAAAAGACGGAGAAATCCGAAAGCGACGAAGAAAATACCCCTGATAAAACGGAGGAAGAATAATGAATCTTATTGACGGAAAAGCAGTATCTGCAAGCGTTAAAGAGCAGATCCGTGCCGAGATAGAGCGTGACAAGCTCGATATAGGTCTTGCCGTAATAATAGTAGGCAACAATCAGGCGAGCCGTGTTTATGTAAACAACAAGAAAAAGGCCTGCGAGGTATGCGGAATAAAGTCATACGAGTACGCACTGCCCGAAGATACAACGCAGGACGAGCTTATGGAGCTTATCGACACACTGAACAAGGACGATAAGGTAAACGGCATACTCTGCCAGTTACTCCTTCCGAAGCACCTTGACGAAGAAAAGGTCATCGAGGCTATTTCACCGCTCAAGGACGTTGACGCATTCAACGCCGTTAATGTCGGAAAGATAATGATAGGAAATTACGCGTTCCTGCCCTGCACACCCGCAGGCTGCATGGAGCTTATCCACAGCACCGGCGTGGACGTTTCCGGCAAGGAGTGCGTAGTTATAGGCCGCTCCAACATAGTTGGCAAGCCGATGGCGATGCTGCTTCTGCACGAAAACGGAACCGTGACTATCTGCCACTCCCGCACGAAGAATCTCAAGGAGGTCTGCGCACGCGCTGATATCCTTGTTGCAGCGGTAGGCAGACCCGGCTTCGTTACCGGCGACATGGTGAAGCCCGGCGCGGTAGTCATCGACGTTGGAATCAACCGTAGCGCCGAGGGGAAGCTCTGCGGCGACTGCGTATTCGACGAGTGCGCCGAAAAGGCTTCCTATATCACGCCTGTTCCCGGCGGCGTAGGTCCCATGACCATCGCAATGCTGATGAAGAATACCGTGATGGCAAAGCGCATACAGTCCAGATGAGGAACCAGGCAAAACCGTTCTTACGGAACGCTGTGATTCTCACCATCGCACTGGTGATAGTTGGTCTGATGATGAATTCCTGGGGCGTTGTGCAGATACTTATAATGGTGCTGCTGGCGGTTCTGACAGCGGGGCAGTGGCTGCTGTATTTCTACATGAGGAAGCATTGAGTGGATAAAGTCACAGCGCCTGAGACCGCCGACAAACCATAATTTATGATTGAGGTTTAAAAACTTTCAGCAGCCCCATATCGGGAGTCAAGGGGGACGCGTCCCCCTTGCAGGTCAAGGGCGGAGCCCTTGTC
>ERZ857922.3738-NODE-3738-length-12574-cov-3.793194_pt1 | contig 12574 bp, 10 predicted proteins | sample MGYA00519579_ERZ857922 | MGnify/ENA primary metagenome ERZ857922 (study PRJEB31778, sample SAMEA3449375) | human gut metagenome | biome: human gut; feature: human-associated habitat; material: faeces | place: United Kingdom | collected 2010/2012 ... | reverse complement strand
CCTGTCGGGGGCTACGCCCCTGCGACCCCATTTTTATATAATCAAGAGGTTTATCGACAGTCTAAACTGCCCCGTGAGCTTTCTCACGGGGCAGTGCTGTATTCTGTGTAAATTATGCTCAATCGTCAAGAGCCGAGTACATAACCTGCTTTAATGTTCTGAGCGGACGTATGCCGTTACCGCCGCAGACCTGTATAAAGTACATAAATGTAAGATTATTTTCGGGATCGTTGCAGAAGTAGTTTCCTGTCCAGCCGTCCCAGCCATATTCGCCTGTACTGCCGACAGTAGTTATTTCGGGGCTTGTGAGCGTTCTCATAAGTCCGCCGTAGCCATAACCGATACACGAATCCCAGTTGAATGTCTTTGCCTGCTCGGCGGTGATGATATTGTGAGATATAAGGTCAACTGCCTTGCGGCTGAGTATGCGGGTATCGCCGTATTTTCCGCCGTTTAACAGCATCTGAGCGAATTTTTCATAGTCGTTTACGGTGGAAACAAGTCCTGCACCGCCTATCTCAAATTCGGGACGCTTTGTATATTTATAGACAAGTCCTAAGTGCTGCCAGTCGCACGGAGCGAGCTTACCGTCCTCGCCTCTGATATAAATCTCGGCAAAGCGGTCACGCTTTTCGGCAGGCACATAGAAATCGGTATCGTTCATACCGAGAGGCGTGAATATCTCATCTTTAAGGAAGTCGCCTAAACGCTTTTTGCTTACAACTTCAACTATCGCACCGAGAACATCTGCACAGACGCTGTAGTTCCAGCAGGTGCCTGGCTGTGCGAACAGCGGTATTTTACCCATTTCGTTGCACATCTCAACGGTTGAATATGTGCCGTTGCCGGAAAATGCTCTTTCGTAGAATTTATCGAATAAATCAGCCATTTTATCGCCGGAGGGATTTACGTTTCTGTCGGGGTACATAAGTCCTGCGGTCATTGTAAGCAGGTCGATGATTTTGACTTCACGGTTTGCCGGAACAATGCCTTCTGATCCTTAAAGCCCTCAAGAAACCAGCTTACGCTGTCGGAAAGGTCAATAAGCCCTCTGTCATAGAGTATCATTGTCGCAACTGCGGTAACGGGCTTTGTCATACTGTAAAGACGGTATATCGTATTGTCCGATATCTTAAGGCTACGGGCAACGTCAGCCATTCCGAAGCATTTATCGTATACTCGCTCTCCGTCCTTGATTATTCTTAAATGTCCGCCGGGAATCATTCCGCTGTCTACCTGCGACTGCATCATTTCATCAAGGCGGTTTAATTTATTCTTGTTCATAGTAACTCCTGTTTGCCTTACGGCTGTTATTTTCAGATTTATTGTAGCATATCCGATGTGGAAATGCAACGGTAAAAAGGAAAAGAAACAGCTTGTACGGCTGTTTCTCTATTAATTTACTTAATTTCGAGCGAATCTATAACGCCTGCTATAAGGTCGGGGAAAGTTTCATCTTCAGTTGACTGTGTGAATGAGAAACAATAAGCATCTTCGCCCGACTGGATCATATACTGTGTTATGGTGGTCTGCTTTGTTACCTGTGACACCATACCTGTCAGCTGCATATAGATTGCCTTTTTGCCTGCTATTTCGGTGTGCTGGAAATCAACCAGCTTGAAGTCCTCCATAGTAGCCTTATATGTGGCGGTCATCTGCTCGGAGGTCACATCTTCGATAGGGCTGTTGGTCTTGCTGACTACAAGATTGAATTTATTCTCGTTGTATTCGTCTGTTGACGCAAACTGATATGCTATAGAGGCACTTGCGAGCTTCCAGTCCTTAGGCATTTTGAATGACAGGTTGCCGTTTGCAAGGGAGAATTTGCCGTCCTTTACATATTCGTATGTGACGGTCGATTCGGTGCTGTTTTCGCCGCTTTTGTTCTCGTCACTGCTCTTGGTATCCTCTGAACTGCTGTCGGTTTTGCTTTCGCTGTTGGCAGCTTCCGATGATGTGGAGGAGGTTTCCGAAACTGGTGTTGTGTCGCCGACATTACCCGTTGATGCATCAGATGAGGTCGAGGACGAACTGCAGGCGGTGAGCGCCGCTGTGCAGGAGAGTATCAGAGATACGGCAATGAGTTTTATATAAGTTGATTTCATACTGAAATTCCTTTCGATAATCAAATAGTCAGCCGATAGGCTCTATAAATGATATTTTAGCACATAAGGCGTAAAAAGTCAATTTCTAACCTTTATAAAAGGTGATTGTGAAAGAAATTTCATTTATTTTTCGTATTGTTCCAAAACCCAAGCAAGTTTCATAGAATATAACAAAAACATATTGCGGAGGTTAAGCTATGGAAAAATGTACATTCAGCACGGTTACACAGAAATATCTTGACAGCTATGCAGGCATACTTGATACTATGACGGGAACGATGAACTGCGCAAAGGAAAATGACAGTATTTCTTATAATTTCATCGTGAAAATGATACCGCATCATCAGGGGGCAATACGAATCTCGGAGGAACTGCTGAGATATACGACCTGCATTGCGCTACAGAATATCGCAACGGAAATTGTTGTGACGCAGACAAAGGAAACGGAAGAAATGAGAAAAATGCTCTGCGGATGCGCAGGATACCGTAATGACGGTCAATCGCTGTGCGGATACAGACGGCAGTACGGCATTATTGTTACGAATATGTTCAGCCGTATGAGGTCGGCTTGCCCGGATAACGATATAAATATAAGCTACATAAGGCAGATGATACCGCACCACGAGGGCGGAATTGCGATGTGCAGAAATGCGTTGAGATTCAGCATCTGTCCTCAGTTAAGATCAATACTAAAAGAAGCTGTCAAAGCTCAGGTAAAAGGTATTGAGGAGATGAAAAAACTGCTTTTGTGCAAGGCGTGACCGATTGCAAAGGTCGGTCTGACAAAAACTCCCGACGGCACTTAAAATACCGTCGGGAGCTTTGTTATTTGAATATGAAGTTTAATTTCTTTACGTTCGTATCCTGCGAGAAGGTTATTACGTTATACATAAACAGAACGTTCTTGTAATCACCGATATTGACACCGAGCGTTTTTATGTCGCCGTTTATATAGCGAAGGTCAAGTACGGTTATATGGCTGTAATTTTTTGCAAGGAACGGTATCAGCGAATGTGCGTAGCTGTCCTTTATCACAAGCAGACTGCCGTTGTCGGCATTTTCGGGAAGAACGGAATTTATGTCTATTCTGGGAACGTTCTGACCGAGGAAGGTGGAATATTTATCCTTTACATTAAGGAACTCACGGAAATACATACTGTCATACGTTCCGTCGGGCTGTGCTCCGCTTTTATATACGTTTACGCTGACCTTAGGTTCATTATCCGCCAGAGCGTAAATGTCTATAGTGTCAGGGGTTATGCTGTTGTCGAGCGTCTTTGAATAGAGCGTGCCTCTGAAAGTGTCGGAAGCATGTTCTACGCTGAACTTATCGGCGGTATATGCGGAAAACTTCATTGCTTTTCCTGCCTCTGCGTAGCTAAGATATGCGCCGTAGCTTGTCCAGTGGTGGTCGGTGCGGTAATAAATATAATCGTTTTTGGCACTGCTGAGAGCCGAATATACGTCAATTCCCGTGATTGAGGGAACGCTGTCGTAGCAGTCCTTTATGAACAGCTTCTGGTCTGCCGCACCGCAGTTTGCCGGAAGGGTATCGCTGTATATCTCCTGTGCGTTAGGGGCAAGCATAAAGTACATCTTGATCTTGGGGTATTTCTGAGCGAAGCTTTCCATAGCGGCAAGGTTTTTTGATACGCTTTTCTTATCGTAATCGCTTTCTCTCCACGACTGCATCATTCTGCCGTCCTCGGTGAATATTCCCTTTATCTCCTTTTTGCCGAGCAATCTGTCGAAATCGTTCATAAGGCTTATCCACTGTTCACGCATTACTATTCTGTCCGAAAAGTAGTTTTCAAACTTAGTCATAAACGTTTTGTCGGTTACGGTATCGAAATTGAACTGCGGCATTTTTTCAAGGTAGCGGTTTTCATTTTCGCTGAACGCATTTTCGGGAAGCTGTGCGCTTGATATTATCGTTGCAACGGGTACTGCTATCGAGATAAGAGCAAACAGCCCGATAAGCAGGAATTTATAGATTTTTTCTTTTTTCATTTTATTTACTCCTTTCTCAGAAATTGAAGTACAGGAACGGGTTGTAGGTCTGATCTACAAGGTAAGCGGCGCACATAACGAACATTCCCATAAGACCGGCAATTCCGCCGTAATTGATAAGCAGAGGCAGCTTTTTCTTCAGATATTCCACTGCGAGCTTGGGAAGGTCTGTACAGCCGATTATGCATATAATGAATGTTATTCCGTAGGTGGATATCTGATACATTGCTGTGCTGTCTATAAACGGTGTGCCGCCTGCGCCGAACATATTGGCTGCATAGGCGAAGGCTGTGGGCAAATCCGCTGTGTCAAACAGCACCCAGCCGAGTATTACAAGCAGCATTGTATAGATGTGGCAGAATACTGCCGGAATCTTCTGAAGCCATTTGCCGAGAAAGAGCTTTTCAAGTATGATGACAACACCGTACAGCGAACCCCAGAGTATGAAGTTCCAGCTTGCGCCGTGCCATACGCCTGTAAGGAACCACGTTATAGCGAGGTTCATTATAGTTCTCGGCATACCTTTGCGGTTGCCGCCGAGAGGGAAGTAGACGTATGATTTAAACCACGAACCGAGTGTGATATGCCATCTGCGCCAGAATTCAGAAATGCTTTTTGAAAGGTAGGGGTAGTTGAAGTTTTCGGGGAAGTGGAATCCCATCATTTTGCCAAGACCTATAGCCATATCGGAGTATCCCGAGAAGTCAAAGTAAATCTGGAAGGTGAATGCGAGTATTCCGAGCCACGAGCTTACTACAGATACCTGTGAAATGTCGGTTGATTTTACCGCTGTCCACAGTGCGCCTATGCTGTTGGCGATAAGCACTTTTTTGGAAAGTCCGATTATGAATCTTATAATGCCGTCATAGATAAGGTCGATCGTTATCGTTCTGTCGTCAAGCTCTTTCGCCACATCGTCATATCTTACGATAGGACCTGCGACAATCTGAGGGAACAGGGTCACGAAAGCTGCAAAGCTTATAGGATTTTTCTGAACCTTTACGTTGCCCATATATAAGTCTATCGTATAGGACATTGACTGGAACGTGAAGAAGCTGATACCGATAGGCAGCATATTCATAGGCAGAAAATCAATGCCGAAGAAGTTCATATTGTTTATGTCGATTATCTGACTTCCTGCTATTGCGTTGATGTTTTCAGCGATGAATCCGCTGTATTTGAACACGCCGAGAAGTCCGAGATTCATAACAACCGATACAATAAGGCATAGCTTGCGTGGGAGCTTTTTCCCTTCAAAGTGGTTCATTACAAGGCCCGCAAAATAGTCTATCATTGTTGAGATGAGCATTACCACAACGTATATAGGCTCGCCCCACGAATAGAAAACAAGACCGCTTAGCAGGATGATGAAGTTCTTGCTTTTTTTAGGAGCAATGTAATATATCAGCAGGGTTATCGGCAGGAACAGATATATGAATATCGATGTTGAAAAGACCATAAATTAATTACCTTTCGTGTACGGTTTTATTTTTTATTTTCAAACGCAGTGCGTACTGCGTTATCATATTCTTCTTTTGTATAAAGCCTGTTTATCACTTCAAGCATAGTATTTGCGCTGAGTATCGGCGGTAAGCCGAGTGCCAGCAATACGTCACGTCTTAGCTGTGAGCTGTTGGCAGAGCCTATCATTCCGTCATCCATCATATCGGATTTGGTCAGAAAGTCGTGCTTTTTATAAGCTGTATCGCCTTCGGTCGCAACACCGGCTTTTTTCAGAGCAGACTCCAGTATCTCTGTGTCAAGTCCCTCAACTCCGAGATAGCCTTCGGACGAGGGAACGGTTTTGCGTTTTTCCTTGCCTTTTATCTGAGGCACGAATACATTTATTATATCGCCGTTTTTGCAGCAGCCTTTTATATGATTTCTGATTTTAAGTCCTGCGCTGTCGCTGTCGGTAAGTATCACTATTCCGCAGGTAGATGCAAGAGTTCTTATCAGCTCGGTTTTTTCTTTATCCTTATATATTCCGAAACCGTCTGTGGTTATTATAACGGTATCGAGCAGGGAGGAGAGCTTTATTTTATCATATTTGCCTTCGACTATTACGGCACGTCTGAGCTTTATCAATAGTACGACCTCCTGCTTTTTTCGGGGGAGAGCTTCACTATCGTTTCCTCAAGCACAGTTCTGTAGTTTATCGCTGAAGTCTTGAGGGCAAGGTCGGCGTTGAACAGAATATCAAGGCAGTTTCTTATATGCTCCGTATCGAGCCGTGATACGAGATTCATCGCTTTTGTCACAACGAAGGTACGGTTTTTTGCATATCCGAAATCATCGGCTGTCTGTTGTGAGGATTTTCCTGCTCCCTGTGCGGTTTTTGCACGGTAGAAGTCGATATAATTCGAAGAAAGAGCCGCCAGTATAACAACAGGCTCGATTTTTTGGGCGATAAGGTCGTCAAGTATCAGGAGCGCCTGTCTGCGATTACCCTTCAGAAGCTCAGTCGCAAGCGAATATATGCTTGTGTCAAGCTGTTTTATTGTCAGCTTGTCTATCATTTCTGCTGTTATTTCGCCTGTGCCGGCATAACTGCACAGCTTATCGGTTTCGGTAGAAGCAAGGGAAAGATCGCATAGTGTAAGCTCCGCTATATGCTGAGCGTTAGCCCGTGATATTACACAGCCACGTTTCGCCGCTTTTTTCATAATAAGCTCCGTCACTCTTGCCGTCGTAAGATGGGCAAATTCGCAGACTGCGGCATTTTTCTGCTTTGTGAGGGCGGTTATGAGTTTTTTGTTCTTTGCTTTTTTAAGCTGTTCCGTGTTTCCCGTCATACTGATTATTACCGTGCATTCATCGGGAACGTCCTTCAGTGAGTTCAGTATCGTTTCGATACCGTTATCATCGAACTTTTCAAGGTCGAGGTCGCTTATCAGAACAGCCTTGCTGTCTGCAAAGAGGGGCATACTGTCGATACTGTCCGTGAGCGTGTCAACAGGGAATGTACCTGCGAGCTTTATGAGATTTATATCATTTCTGTCCTTGCCGACGGTTGCGTCAAGCAGGCGGTCGGTATAAGTCTTTACAAGAAAGCGTTCTTCGCCGTAAAGATAGTTTACACGGCTGATTTCACGACTTTTGATGGCTGTTGACAGCTTATCCTCGTCCAGCTTCATACTGTTTCCCCTTTCTATCTGTAATTGCATCGGGCGGTTATCCCGTCCTCGTTTATGTGCAATTCGCACTCGGTAAAATAAAGAGATATTCCATTTGACGCTTTCTGATACCTGTTTATCAGAAAGCAGGGTGTACCGGCAGAGATATATCTGCTTTTACCCCATAGGATATTTATCATATCCGTCTGTGCCTTTCCTGCGGATGAGATGTTGATCTTTGTGTTGTATGCCGACAGGAGCAGGGCATCGTTACGGCATGTGACCGAAAAAAGTTCTCCGTTTATATCATTGTAGCCGTCACATTCAGATACGTTTTCGGAAATAGCGTGTGCGGCTTTGACAAGCTCATTTCCGGGATTCTGATTATTGCAGAAAATGAGCGTGTCGGCATTGGTCTTATTGTTTTCCAGAAGCACGTTTTTTATTGTGCTAAGCTCTTTTTTATCGTTTCCGATAAGCACCGCCGCCGAATAATCACGGGAAAGTATCACAACAGAGCCGTTTGCTCCGTCACTGTGCATAAGTATTCTTATGCTGTCGTCCGGAATCTGAGGCAGTACAGTATTTACTGCGGTAAAGCACAGCAGTGAAACAATAAGTATCGGAACAGCGTATTTCTTTTTAAGCAGAAGATAACACACAGCGGCAACGGCTGAAATCACAACAATTGTTATAATCACCGTAAACGGCTCACAGCTGAAGTGCAGGAACGGTACGGCGGCAAAAGCCGAGAATATTATCCGCATAATGTCACAGCAGAAGTGCGCTATTGCGGCAAGCGGTATTACCACACCTCCTGTCAGTGAAAATATCAGCATCGCCGACAGGCACAGTGTGAAAAGAGGCACTGTTATCACTGATACGATTATGCCGGCAAGCGAAAACGTACCGAAGTATATAGCCGAAAGCGGTATTCCCGCAAGTGCGGCACACAATGACACGCATAACGTATCGCAAAGTCTGCCGTTTAAAAACGGGAGCTTGTCTTTCAGCCATACGGAAGCCGAAACGCCGACAACGCCTGCTCCCACGGTAGTTACCGCAGAGAGTATCAGACCTGCGTCAAGGCAGGAGAGAGGGTCGAAAAGCGTTATCAGCAGTACGGCAAGTCCGACAGAATTAAGACAATCGCTCCTGCGGTAAAACAGAGCGCCTGTGTTTGCCGTGATAATCATTATTCCGCTTCTCAGTACCGAAGCCGTAAAGCCGAAAAATGCCATAAAGCCTACTGTAAGCACCGCAGTTATCACGAACCTTACACGGTAGGAGTATCCGAGCCGTGTAGCTGTCAGCAAAGCCGTCAGTACGGTCATTATAAGCGTCAGGTGCATACCTGACACAGCGGTAAGATGCGATGCTCCCGACAGCCTTATATCACTGTAAAGCTCATCGGAAAAAGAACGTTTGTCACCGAAGAATATTCCTTTCATCAGCGCACCGCTGTCATCGGGAAAGCTATCGTCAATACGCCCTATCAGATATTCACGGTAATCGTCAATGAACGATAACGGGTAATCTCCCTTTGTTACGGAAATGTCGCCGTGAGGTACGGCGGATAAAGTTATACCGTCGCTCCTGTATCGGTCGGCAGTGCCGTAATATGCCGTATTTGTCAGCTTTTCAAACCGGGCTTTGAAATGTAACATATCGCCCTTTTTCGCATCAATGTCATCGGTATACATAATCACACCGACCTTGCCGTCTGAGGTATAGGTATAAAGGCTGAATACGGCTAAATCTCTACCAATTACTTGTTTTTGTGCCACAGTTGCGGTTATGTCATAGGTTCCGTTCAATAACGGTTCAGCCGCTTTTGACATAGACAAGGATACACAGCTGAATACGGTTATTCCTGCGGCACAGCAGAGCAGTGCTGCGGATATGTCATATTTCCTTGTCAAAATCGCTGTTATTATAGCAATAGCTACAAGTAATATTACTCCACAAATGAGAAAAATTGCAAAATCAAAGAAAATTGAGGCGAAAATCAGTCCTATCAGATATGAACCTCCAACAGCCGCTAATTTCCGCCTCACAACTATTCACCTTTTAAGCAAGCTCAACGCTCAGCTTTTTGCCGCCGAGTAAGTGGAAGTGGAGGTGACGCACTGTTTGACCGCCGTCTTCACCCACGTTTGAAACGATTCTCCAGCCGTTTTCAAGGTTGAAGGACTCGGCAAGATGCTTTGCAACAAGCATAATGTCTTTTACTATACCGGCATTTCTTTCATTAAGCTCATCGACACCGCCGATATGTTCTTTAGGAATGATAAGGATATGTACCGGTGCCATAGGATTAATATCCTTGAAAGCGATTACTTTATCGCTCTCGTATACCTTTTCGGAAGGGATTTCGCCTGAAACAATTTTGCAAAAAATGCAATCCATACTTTTTCCTTTCCGGCTTTTATCAGCCAATCATATTCTTTACTATATCGGTAAGCGCCAGCAGAGCCTCGTCAATCTTTGTTACGTCTGCGATGCCTGCCATAGCTGTGTCGGGCTTTCCGCCGCCCTTACCGCCTGCGATAGCCGCAATTTCCTTTACTATCTTTCCTGCGTTTGCACCCTTGGCAACAGCTTCGGGGCTTGCTATACAAAGGAAGTTGCCCTTGCCGTCGGATACGCCTGCAAGCACGGCGATGAACGAATCGTTAGCGTCTTTCAGCTTGTCGCCGGCTTTTCTGAGGCTGTCGCCCGTTACGCCTGAAAGCATAGCGGAGAATACCTTTATGCCGTTTACTTCTGTTGCGCCCTCTGTTACATTCTTCATCTGGCTCATTGAAATGATGCCGTTAAGGCGATCTATCTCAGCTTGCATAGCGTGCATCTCGTTCATCATGTTTTCGCACTTCTGCATTACGGCGGAGGGGTTTGCTATTTTCAGTACCTGAGCAATATTTGTAACCATTGCCTTTGTCTGATCGTATGCGGAGAGTACATTGTAGCCTGTTACAGCTTCGATTCTTCTTACGCCTGAAGCTACCGATGTTTCGGAAATAATCTTGAACAGACCTGCCTTTGCGGTATTGTCAAGGTGAGTACCGCCGCAGAATTCCGTAGAAACATCGCCTGCCTGTACTACTCTTACAATATCGCCGTACTTTTCACCGAACAGAGCCATTGCGCCCTTCTTGCGTGCTTCCTCGATAGGAAGTTCTTCGGTTACAACGGGAATACCTGCAAGAATCCAGTCATTTACGAGCATTTCAATCTTTTCAAGCTCCTCGGGAGTTACTGCGCTGAAGTGGCTGAAGTCGAAACGGCATCTGTAGGGATCTACAAAAGAGCCTGCCTGATGAACGTGGTCGCCGAGAACCTTTCTGAGCGCCGCCTGTAAAAGATGTGCGCAGGTGTGGTTTCTTGCTGTAGCCATACGCTTCTTTTCATCGACAGCCGATTTTACGCTGTCGTCTGTATAGAAGCATCCGCTCTCGACGTGGCAGTTGCAGATAAACTGTCCTGCGCCTGTCTTCTTGGTGTCGATAACCTGCATTACGTTTTCGCCTGCCGTAATTGTACCGCAGTCGCCTACCTGTCCGCCGCTTTCTGCGTAGAAAGGTGTAATATCAAGAACGACCGTTACCTCGTCACCCTCGTTGCAAACATCGGTGACCTCGCCGTCCTTTATCATAGCAAGAATCTTGCTGTCGGCGGTAAGCGACTTGTAGCCTACGAATGTGGTTGTAAGTCCGCTGAGCGCATTTGCCGTAGCTTCGTCCCAGCCGCCCTTGAATGCCTGATTTGAGCGTGCCTTTGCTTTCTGCTCATTCATAAGCTCGAAGAAGCGTTCTTCATCTATACCGATATTTCTCTCCTGAAGGATCTCTCTTGTAAGGTCAACGGGGAAGCCGTATGTGTCGTGCAACTTGAAAAGGTTTTCGCCGCTTAAGATAGGCTTGTGTGTATCGTCTGCTGAAAGCTCCTTTATAAACTCGCCGAGTATCTGCATACCCTTGTCAACTGTCTTTGCAAAGCTCTCTTCTTCGGTCTTGATGACCTTCTTTATATATTCTCTCTTTTCGTCAAGCTCGGGATATGCTGTGAGGTTTTCGTTTATAACCGTGTCGCATATCTCATAGAGGAAGGGTCTGTTTACGCCGAGCATTCTGCCGTGTTTTGCGGCACGTCTTAACAGACGGCGCAGAACGTAGCCTCTGCCTTCGTTTGAAGGACGGATACCGTCGCCAACCATAAATGTCGTTGAACGGATATGGTCGGTGATAACACGGATAGAAACGTCTGTTGTGGGGTCATCGTGATAGTTTACACCTGCAACGGAGCAGATTTTCTTCATAATGTTCTGAATAGTATCAACTTCAAACAGGTTGTCAACATCCTGCATTACGCAGGCAAGACGCTCAAGTCCCATACCTGTATCAATGTTCTTTGTCGCAAGCTGAGTATAGTTACCCTTGCCGTCATTGTCGAACTGTGTGAATACGAGGTTCCATATCTCGATAATTCTGTCACATTCTCCTGCCTGTTCAAAGCTCTCGAAAGGACCGTACTTTTCACCTCTGTCAAAGTGTATCTCAGAGCAGGGGCCGCAGGGTCCGCTTCCGTGCTCCCAGAAGTTGTCTGCCTTGCCGAGCTTGATTATTCTGTCACGGGGTACGCCGACTTCGTTAGCCCAGATGTCGCCTGCTTCATCGTCTTCTTCGTAAATCGTTACCCAAAGTCTGTCCTCAGGGATTTCAAGCACCTTTGTGAGATACTCCCACGCCCATGCCGTAGCCTCGTGCTTGAAGTAATCGCCGAATGAGAAGTTGCCGAGCATTTCGAAATATGTGCCGTGTCTTGCAGTTTTACCTACGTTGTCGATGTCGGGTGTTCTGATACACTTCTGACAAGTTGTTACACGGTGTCTGGGCGGTTCTTCAATGCCCTGGAAGTATTTCTTGAGAGGTGTCATACCTGCGTTTATAAGCAATACGGAGTTATCTCCCTGCGGTACCAGCGGCGCTGACGCCATTCTCAGATGTCCTTTGCTTTCGAAGAATTTCAGATAGCTTTCTCTAAGATCGTTTAGTCCTGTCCATTTCATATAATTTATGATTCCTTCCGTTTATCATCAGGGTAGCAAAAAAGCCGTACCCGATTTTTAGTTGAAAATACATATTAAATTATATACGAATTTGGAAAAAAGTCAATATTTTTTTGTGACAAAGAGGTGAGAGAGGGGTAAAAAATAAAGAGCCTTTTACGTTCAGGCTCTCAGTTTGTAGAAAAAGTCTATTTTTATAAAAATAGAGCAAATTCTCTATCCCTAACCCCAAACCCCTTCCCCGTGGGAAGGGGCTGAGTGTGGGGCTGCCGCCC
>ERZ857922.3736-NODE-3736-length-12579-cov-3.991057_pt1 | contig 12579 bp, 10 predicted proteins | sample MGYA00519579_ERZ857922 | MGnify/ENA primary metagenome ERZ857922 (study PRJEB31778, sample SAMEA3449375) | human gut metagenome | biome: human gut; feature: human-associated habitat; material: faeces | place: United Kingdom | collected 2010/2012 ... | reverse complement strand
GATCGCATAAGCTGTCATGGTGGAAAAATAAACCGTCAATACTGCACTTAAGGATGAAATGATCAGACTGTTCACAAGGCCTTTGATGACCGGAAGTGTTCCATGCAGCAGATTGTTCCAGTTATCGAATAAATGTGTGCTCGGAACCGCGGTAAATCCTGCCTGAAGTTCTCCGTTCGATCTGGTTGCATTAATAAACAATACATAAAACCAGAACAGACAGAAAAAAGATATTATGATAAGGACTGTGTATGCAATCACTCTTCTTGCATGCAATCCCAGACCTTTCTTAACTTCCTGTTTTCTCATGCCAAATCACCCCTTTCTATTATCGTTTCCGGTCAGTTTAAATACAACAATGCTTAAAATACCTGTGATGATAAACAGTACAACAGAAACTGCACCCGCCATACCATAGTTTTTGCTATATAAATGATTGTTCAGGAACATAATCAGTGTCATCGTAGAACGCACCGGATTACCCGTACCATTTGTCAAAATCTGAGGCACATCAAATAACTGAAGTCCACCGATCAGTGAAGTGATCAGTACATATACCAGAATTGGACGCAACAGCGGCAATGTAATGCGGAAGAAAACCTGGGTGGATGTTGCACCGTCTACTTCAGCCGCTTCAAATAATGAAGTGTCAATTCCCATCATTCCTGCCATCAGAAGAATCGTAGTATTACCAAACCACATCAGACAGTTCATCAAAGCGATGAGTCCTCTTGTACTGCCCACATGCGACAGGAACTTGTACGGCTCTGAAATAAAACCTATCTGCATAAGCAGATTGTTTATCGGTCCCCCATCAGCAAACAATGTAAAGAATAACAGTGAAAATGCTGAAGCCATAATCAGATTTGGCAGATATATAACTGTTTTAAAAAATCTTGTTCCCTTGAGCTTTAGGCTGACATCCGAAAACCATGCTCCAAGGAGCAGTGATAAGAATATCTGCGGTATGAAGCACATGATCCAAAGAACCATTGTGTTCTTAAAATACTGCCAGATATCACCGGATGTGAACAATTTTTCATAGTTTTCAAATCCAACAAAGTTTGGGCCTACCTGTGTAAGACCCGACATATAATTTTCAAAAAAACTGTTGTAAATGGTAGTGATTAACGGTACCAGCTGAAATACTACGTATACAACGATAAACGGAATCAGAAAGATATAGCCCCATTTGTTATATCTGACCGCTTTACCTCCACTCTTTCTCATAATACCTACCTCCCAACTGGTATTGTAGTCAATGGTTATGTAATGCTGTTAACTGATTTTATTGATTTTAAAAATATTACCCCGCCTGCCTGCTTACGCAAGGCAGACAGGGTATTTATTATTTTATATTGTTAGCCCTATAGTCAATTCAAAAACTATCTTATTCTGAGATGTCAGGATATTTCTCAATAACTGCCTTCTTGAAGGTCTCAATAGCTGTATCCTTATCGCAGTTTCCTTCGAAGTAATCCTTCATAGCCTTCTGGAACTCCTCGTTGCAGCCCTGGTCATAAGCTGAAAGGTTGCTTAAATCGAGAGTCTTAACACCGGCTATATACATTGGTAATGGATTCTGTCCACCAAGTATTGTACTTGTGTAAGGCTTGTCGTCCTTGCCCATGATTGTTCCGTCTGCAAGACCATCCATAACTGTGCTGTTGTTTACGAAATCGTCATCCTTTACAACGATATCCTTCATGATATCATCGTCTGTTGTCATCTTGAGCATGATGTCCTTTACAAGGTCAGCATTGTCTGTTCCCGCTGCTGCACAGATCCATGTGCCGCCCCAGAAGAAGCCCTGTGGTCCCTGAGCTGCACCCCAGCCGCCCTGGTTTCCGATAGAGCCGGACTCATCTGCTGCCATTGAGAAGTTTACTAACCATGCAGGTCCAAAGTATGAGAATACTTTTCCTTCAGGATAGAAGCCCTTCTTCCAGTCATCTGACCATAGATCTGCTGTTCCCGTCTCGCCTGCGTCTACAAGTTTCTTAGAATCATCAACCCACTTCATAATGTTGTCATCAATCTGGATTTTCTTGTCATCGCTGACCCATTTCTTAGAAACATTGTTAGAGTATACACGGTATGTATCGTTTGCTGTAGATGTCATCTTGTAGCCTGCTGCTTTCATCTTCTCAGCTGTAGCATTGAAGGCATCCCAGTCCGATACTGACTTCTGAACCTCATCCGGATCATCTGTTCCAAGTACCTCTTTTGCTGCTGCTCTGTTGTAGAAGAGAACACCCGGGCATCCCTGCCATGAAAGACCCTTTAAGTTGCCCTCAGAATCAGTAACGACATCCTGTGTGTACTTATACTGCTTAGAGATATCGCTGTCTGTGATTCCCAGATCCTTGATTGGCATTGTGTAATCAGAGTCTACATACTTAGGTGCGTAATCAGCCTCTACCAGGAAGAGGTCAATCTTGTCATCTGCCGATGCATCAGCCTGCTTCAAAAGTGTCTCATCAAGGTTGTTCTGGTACGCATTGTTCTCACTAGGTGTGATATTCCAGACTACATCAACATCTCCGATTTTGCCATGTGTTGCATCCACCTTCTTGTAATCAGGATAGTGGTCTGTGATACGGCTCTGGAATTCCTCATTCCAGCAATAGATATTGAGAATCTTGCCATCGTTTGTCACTTCAGTTTTTGCATCGCCTTTCTTGTCAGCGCTTCCTGTGTCAGATGCATTTCCGCTGCCACAGCCTGCCAGTAATGATGTTGCCATTGTTGCGCAAAGTAATGCGCTTACGAGTTTCTTTTTCATAGAAAAATCCTCCTTCTCGCTTCAGGTTTAAACCTGTTAGTAAATGTTAGTAAAAAAGTAGTAAAATATATTAAATTCTGCCTACGGATTCCCCCTCCAGCAAAATTCCTTCAACAACAGCTCTCTCCACAAGTGCTGTTTTAGGCTTTTTAATGATGCTTATCAACCTGTCCGCTGCTTCCCTGCCTATCTTGTCAGTGTCCTGTCTGATAGTGGTGAGCTTCGGGCTTAGCATCTGTGAAACTCTTGTCCCATCGTATCCTGCTATTGATATATCCTCCGGAATCCTAAGCCCTCTGCTTCTTATAACATTGATGCCTCCGATTGCCGCCGTGTCATCCGGATAGATGATACATGTAGGTTTGTCAGGTAAATCAAGTAAATATTCTGTCTGCTTTGCAACATCCTCTGTTTCCAGATACCTTGCTTCCCTGACATACTCCTCAGGAATATCTATTCCATGCTTCTCAAGTGCCCTGTAATATGCTGCCAGCCTGTCGCGTGTAACACTCGAAAAATCCTGTCCATGTATGTAAGCGATTTTCTTATGTCCCATGCTTATTATGTAATCAAGCAGCTCGCCCATACACTTTACATTGTTGGAACATACTGCCGAACAGCTATAGTGTACGTAGTCAATTGTGACCACCGGTATGTCGCTGCTCATCAGTTCCTGCACCTCATTGTCCTGAAACCTTGCACATACGATTACGACACCATCGAAATTTCTGTACTTACAGTGCTCCAGGTATGATAATTTTTTTCCGACCGGACTTGTATTGATAAATGTAATATCATATCCAAGCATCTCAGCCTGTGCCTTGATTCCGTTTAGCACTCCGGCAAAATACTCATGCGTAAGTCCCATCGCCGCCTCATCGAAATACAGTACTCCGATGTTGTTCGACTCTTTTGTCTTAAGAACTCTGGCCGCAGCATTAGGAAGATATCCCATTTCCTTAGCTATCTTCTTTATTCTGTTTTTGGTCTCAGCGCCAATATCCTTCTGATCATGTAATGCCTTGCTGACCGTCGCTGTCGAAACACCACATCTTTGTGCTATGTCTTTTAGTGATACCATATCGTTTCCTCATTTCGAATTGACTTCTTAATCGTTTTCGTATCTTTACTATACCACAATTTGTTATTATTGCAATCTCTAATTTACATTTTCAACATTTTTCACACTTTTTATTATCTTTTATTGTACATTTTGTATGGTGTCATGTTATGTATTTAAAACGATTACTCTTTTGGTCTTAATTATTATACAATTATAATTACTTAAGTGATATTATCTCATCAGCATTTTTAACTATAATATGCAGTTTTCTTTGTATATATGTCATAAAAGCATTATTTTTTATTGTTTTATGCTTGATTTTTAGATATTCGCATTATATACTTCTATATATAAGCGGCTTAAACGTTTGCGTACATTCAATAAAAAAGGAGATTTTATATATGAAATTTGGACACTTCGATGATCAAAACAAAGAGTACGTCATCACCTCTCCAAGGACTCCGTTACCATGGATCAACTACCTCGGATGTGAGAATTTCTTTTCTCTGGTATCAAATACCTGCGGTGGCTACAGCTTCTATAAGGATGCAAAGCTTCTGCGTCTCACCAGATACCGCTACAACAACGTGCCATACGACAGCAACGGACACTACTACTATATAAAGGATGGCGACACAATCTGGAATCCGGGCTGGATGCCTTCTAAGACCGAGCTTGACTCATACGAATGCCGTCATGGCATGGGCTATTCTGTTTTCACAGGAGTAAAAAACGGCTTAATGGCTCAGCTTACCGACTTCGTTCCTATGGGCTCTACCTGTGAGATCAATAAGCTTACATTGAAAAACACATCTGATAAGAAAAAAGACTTTTCGGTTTTCTCATATGTAGAGTTCTGTCTGTGGAATGCCATGGATGACATGACCAACTTCCAGCGTAACTTCTCTACCGGAGAGGTTGAGATTCACGCCGGTGGCTCCCAGCTCTTTCACAAGACAGAATACAGAGAACGCCGCAATCACTATGCTGTATATGCTGTAAATGCCTCTGTTGACGGATTTGACACAGACAGGGATTCATTCTTAGGTGCCTACGGCGAAAACAGCGCGCCTTCCGTTGTAGTAAATGATCAGTCTAAGAACTCTGTTGCAAGCGGCTGGGCTCCTGTCGGCTCACATCACCTGAAGGTAGCTCTTGAGCCGGGCGAAGAAAAAACATATATATTTGTACTTGGATATGTGGAAAACCCTGTAAACGAAAAATGGGTTGGACGCGCTGAAGACGGAATCATAAACCGAGCTCCTGCCGATGCACTCCTTGCAAGATTTGACACCACCGAAAAAGCCGACGCTGCTTTAGCAGAGCTTAAGGCTTACTGGGATAAGCTGCTTGGTCACTTTAGTATCTCTTCATCGGATGAAAAGCTTGACCGCATGGTAAATGTATGGCATCAGTATCAGTGCATGGTGACATTTAACATGAGCCGCTCTGCTTCTTATTTTGAATCAGGCATCGGACGAGGCATGGGCTTTAGGGATTCATGCCAGGATCTGCTGGGCTTCGTACATCTGATTCCGGACAGAGCAAGAGAGAGAATACTCGACATTGCAGCCACACAGTTTGAGGATGGCTCTGCTTACCACCAGTACCAGCCTCTCACCAAAAAGGGCAATGCCGACATAGGCTCAGGCTTCAACGATGACCCTCTGTGGCTTATCGCTGCTGCCGCTGCTTACATCAAGGAGACAGGTGACTACTCTATACTTGACGAGTCAACACCGTATGACAGCGATCCTTCAAAGGCAACTGACTTTATGGAGCATCTGCGCCGCTCCTTCAACTATACAATCAATCATCTCGGACCTCATGGTCTGCCACAGATTGGACGTGCTGACTGGAACGATTGTCTGAACTTAAACTGCTTCTCCGAGGAGCCTGGCGAGTCCTTCCAGACCTTTGGACCATCTGAAGGACCTAATGCCGAATCTGTTTTTATCGCAGGCATGTTTGTAAAATACGGAAAAGACTATGTAAAAATCTGCAGACACAAGGGACTTTGCGACGAGGCTGATACAGCCCAAAAGGCTATTGAACAGATGGAAAAGACCGTCATGGATGCCGGCTGGGATGGCGAGTGGTATCTTCGTGCTTACGACCACTACAAGCACAAGATTGGTTCCAAGGAATGTGAGGATGGAAAAATCTTTATTGAGCCACAGGGCTTTTGTGTTATCGCTGAAATCGGAAAGGATGAAGGGCTCTGCCTTAAGGCAATGCAGTCTGTTGAAAAATATCTTGATACTAAATATGGCATCGTGCTCTTGCAGCCGCCTTACCACAGATATCATGTGGAGCTTGGTGAAATCTCTTCTTATCCACCGGGATACAAGGAGAATGCCGGCATCTTCTGCCACAACAATCCTTGGATTTCTATAGCTGAGACTGTTATCGGCCGTGGAAACAGAGCATGGCAGGTATACACACGAACCTGTCCTGCATACATTGAGGATATCAGCGAAATTCACCGCACCGAGCCTTATGTATACAGCCAGATGATTGCCGGTAAAGACGCTCCTAACTTTGGTGAAGCAAAGAACAGCTGGCTGACAGGTACTGCTGCATGGACCTTCCTCGATGTCTCACAGTACATCCTCGGTATACGTCCTGACTACGATGGTCTTATCATAGATCCTTGTATTCCTGACACTATGGACGGCTTTACAGCTAAGCGTAAGTTCCGTGGCAATACTTACCACATTACGGTCAGAAATCCTGCCCACGTACAAAAGGGTGTGACAAAGCTCATCGTGGATGGCGCTACTATTGATGGCAATATGATTCCGGCTATTAACGGAACCGGACACGATGTTACAGTCGAGGTTACAATGGGTTAGAGATACCAGACAGGCCTCTATACTGCTTCAAATATGACCCGGAATACGAAAATGCCGCCGCAGAGCAAGCTCTACGGCGGCATTTAGACTGCTGGTGATGTTCTTCCCATGTCTTTATTTCTTCTCTAAAGGATGCTGTTATGTAATTGAGACCTGCCACATATGCTCCTCGGTCTCTCCCATGTGAAACAGCTCCACAGTCTGTTCATCATGAGTATCATCAGGCTCATAGTTGCCAAGAAGATGTATGAGATACTTCTCCTGCTCATCTGATGTAGAGACCTTATCAATGTGTTTTTGCAATTCCTCAAGAAGCTGCTTTGGCTCCATGTCGGCATCGACTGCGATTCCAAAGCACTTCTTCGCAAGACCTGCGGTATAATACAGCTCGTAGTTACTTACAAGCACTGATTTTTGGCGTAAGCATTTGAGTATGATGCTTTGTCTGGCTATTGATGTAATCATATTATTTCCTTTCCGAGTTAGCTGGAATACCTCTAAGTCCAAGTTATTTCCATTATACCCTATTTGCTTTTTGTTTCAAGAGTATAACATGATATAGCTAAAGATAACTTAAGAGAGTCCTATGAAGTGGCAACAAATCCCGTCAGGAAATAATAAAGTGCTCCCAGTGCCTTTCCAATAGCCATAGAAATCACTATAATCCCAAGACCGGCGCGAAGCTTCATGCGCTTATATATAATAGGGAATGTGTGCAGTATTTCTGCGAGTGCAACTGCAATACAGCCGACAAATATGCCGACACACAATCCATATATTGCAATAATTATATTCCCACAGATATTGCTTACAGGTACTTTGGGCATATTTGCAAAGCCCAGATTATATGCCGTATCAAGCACTGATGATATATTACCTGCCACCACACCACATATCATGACATTTTCTATAAGTATTATATTTTCTATCCTGCTGCACCGAAGTATGCGCGGCACCACTCCTATCACGAGCACGAATGCAAATACACCGGCTGACACTCCTGCCCCTGCTAAAAACGCTATCACTGACAAAAATATTTCACGCAATATATATTCAAACATCCTGCTTTTCCTTTACCTTGTCTATTATTGTGTTCCACGTATCTTTATTATGCTTATCCATCTCCACCTGAATCGGTGTGACATCGTCGGATAGCTTACGCTTTCCGATATGATTAAAAAACAGTATGATTCCGACCGCCAGACCAATGCAGTAAAACACCTCAAGCACCGACACCTGTGGCTTGTCCACACCCATTATCTGCTTATAAAAATGTTCAAACACACCTGATATCGAAATATCATTATTGAAAGCCATGATTGTAAAAGCTGAACCAAAAAATATAAGTATACACACCGCTGCAACCTTTAGTGCTTCAAGAATCTTATTTTTGCTGTTGTCGTCATACTCTACAAGTACCTCCGGCTCACCAATGCTTATAACCTGTGCATCATCATAGCTTTCCGTGATTTGCTCTATTATTTTCATTACAGATATCACGCTCTTTTTACCGCGTATCTTATCCACGATCATTCCCTTTATCTGTCCCTCATAGCGTGAATATTTACAATACACACTTGCTATGTCATTGATGCAGACCTGCCTGCGGTGAAGTGTTTTCTGCTTTTCTGCGCGTATATACACGAGAATTTTTTCTTTTGGGGTATCAGTATGCTCCGGCATCTTCATGCTCCCTTCGATTAATATTCATATGTATATAATTTCCATTTATTTTGATTTTATACACAAAATACACACATGTAATTAAATCAATATTTTTCGTGCGATATATTGTTTTTTTCGTGCAAACATCATAAAATAAATATAATTAATCTAAAGAGTGAGGTAACAAATGGCATACACTAAGGAAATACTGACTCTCGCCGTGGAAATTGGCGACTGTATGCTCAGAAACGGTGCAGAAATCTACAGAGTGGAAGACACTGTGGTTCATATACTAAGTTCATATGAGGTGGAGGAATTTGACGTATATGTGCTGTCAAACGGAATATTTGCAAGTGCAAATGAGAACAAGGAGGATGCCTGCAGCATCGTGCGCCACGTCCCCCTTGGTGCTGTCAATCTGGCAAAGATCAGCGCGTTAAACCAGCTCGCAAGGGACATATGTGACCAGAAAATCTCCCTGATTGACTCATGGGACAGGCTTGAGCAGTGCAAAAATATTCCTAATTACAAAAAAAGCGCACAGATTTTCTTCTGTGGGCTCGGAAGTGCCTGCTTTTGCTATCTTTTTGGTGGAAACTGGCTTGACTTTGTTTTTGCATTTGTTATAGGCTCACTGGAGCAGGTGCTTTTGTTTGGTCTTAAAAAATATAAGTTCACAAGGATTATAACCAATATCCTTGCCAGTCTTTTTGTGACACTGCTTGCCACCGCAAGTACACTTACAGGGCTTTCTCTTTTACCTGATAAAATCATTATAGGCGCTATCATGCCACTTGTTCCGGGAATAGCATTTACAACATCTATCAGGGATATATATAACGGGGATTATCTGTCCGGTACAATACATCTGCTCGATGCACTGATTACAGCCGTGTGTGTTGCTGTGGGAGCATGTCTGCCATTTGTTGTGATGAAATATATTGGAGGGATTTAAGCTATGGAGTTTATAATACAATTTATTGTGGCTCTCTTTGCCACATTATCGTTTGCAGTTATTTTTTCCGCTCCAAAAAAGGAGCTGTTTTACTGCGGTTTTACAGGAGCGCTTGGCTGGATCATCTACTATATAATGGTTCAGTTTGATATGGGTGTTGTGTTTCCATCTCTTATCGCGACACTGTGCCTTACGATAATGGCGCGCATTTTTGCTGCGGCACGCTCTATGCCTGTGACAGTTTATCTGCTTTCCGGTATCTTTCCGCTCGTGCCCGGAGCAGGAATTTTTTACACGGCATATTATCTTTTTACGAATGACAGAGCACTTTCCTCCTCAAAGGGTATTGAAACCTTTGAGGTGGCGGGTGCCATCGTGCTCGGTATCATATTCGGGTTTGGCATCCCGCAGAGTTTGTTTAATCTGTTGAAGCCTAAGAAAAAATGAATTACTTGAACTATGTCAAATTAGCAATTTTCTGCGCCAGATCCTCGAGATACTCCCAACGCTCCATTTTCTCCATCAGCTGCCCCTCGAGGTCTTCCTTTTCCTTTGTGAGTTCGTTTAACTTACCAAAGTTAGTGGCATTCTTTACCATCTCATCATCTATCTCAGAAAGCCTGTTTTCCAGCTTTTCTATGTCAGCCTCTATCGTCTCGTACTCTTTCTGCTCTTTGTAGGTAAATTTGAGCTTTTTCTCATGCCCCCAGGTTTCCATGGATTTCTTCTTCCGTGCTTCTTTTGAGTCTGTACCATCTGATGCAGTATTTCCCTGTGCTCCTGAAGCGGATGCTCCTGTGGATGATGCATTTTCCGATACGGTTTTTCCTGATGCAGGCTGTGGACGTTTATTCATATAGTCGGTGTATCCGCCCTCATACTGTACGATTTTTCCGGCTCCCTCAAATGCAAAAATACGCTTTGCAATCCTGTCAAGGAAATACCTGTCATGGGATACCGTGATGACTATTCCGTCATAGCCATCCAGATAATCCTCTAAAATAGCCAGTGTCTCAACATCCAGGTCATTGGTCGGCTCGTCAAGTATCAGTACATTCGGTGCGCTCATCAGCACACGAAGCAGATAGAGTCTTCTCTTCTCCCCACCCGATAGCTTGCCTACCGGGCTGTACTGCTGCTCCGGTGGGAATAAAAACCTCTCAAGCATGGCAGATGCTGACACAAGTCCGTCCGCCGTGCGCACAAACTCTGCAGCTTCTTTCACGTAGTCTATCACTCGAAGCTCAGGCTCTATATCCACTTCCTGACCGAAATATCCTATCTTTATCGTCTGTCCTATCTCTACCTCACCTGAATCAGGCTCGATAAAACCGGCGATTATCTTCATGAGTGTGGACTTTCCACAGCCGTTTTTGCCTACAAAACCGATACGGTCATTTTTCAGGAAAATATACGTAAAATCCTTTACACAGACGATATCTCCGTATGCCTTTGAAATATCATGAAGCTCTATGGTTGTCCTTCCCATACGCGATGAAACCGATGAAAGTTCAACTTTTCCGTCTGTCTGCGGTCCTTTTTGGTCTCGCAAAGCCTCATATCTTTGTATGTGTGCCTTCTGCTTTGTGGAACGAGCTCTTGCTCCGCGCTGCATCCACTCTATTTCTTTTCTAAGGATGGACTGACGCTTGCGCTCACTTGCCCTCTCACTCTCCTCTCTGGCTGCCTTAAGCTCAAGAAAGCCCGAGTAGTTTGTATCATAGCTGTAGGTCTGTCCCTTGTCCACCTCCACGATTCTGTTACAGACACTGTCTAGAAAATAGCGGTCATGCGTGATCATAATGATTGCACCCCTGAAACGGCGCAGATAATCCTCAAGCCACTCCACCATCTCGTAGTCTAAGTGGTTGGTCGGCTCGTCCAATATGAGTACATCACACGGCTTAAGTACAACTGTTGCAAGCGCAAGCCTCTTTCTCTGTCCTCCTGAGAGCTCACCGGTCTTTTGCGTCATATCTGTGATATCAAGCTTCATAAGAAGTGACTTTGCATCACTTTCTATGCTCCAGCGCATGTCCTCATCCAGCTGCGAGGTAACCACACGGCTCATCACATGCTCAAGAGCTGTCTCGTCCGGGTCAAACTCCGGATTCTGCGGCAGATAGTTTATCACTATATGATTTGCTGTGGTGACAGTTCCCTCATCAGGCTCTTCATCACCAGCCACAATCTTTAAAAGTGTAGACTTTCCTGTACCATTTATACCTATGATACCGATTTTTTCGTTTTCCTGCACATAAAAGGAAGCTTTAGAAAAAAGCTTCCTTCCAGTATATGACTTTGTTATATTTTCGACATTAATGATGTTCATCTTCTCGTATTTTCTCCTCCCTCTCATGCTCCTGCTTCTCCTTGGCCTCAAGGATTGCCTCATTAAGCGAAAGCATCTTTGCATCAAGCTGTCCTACGATACCTGCACACTCACGCAGATCGCGGCTGATATACTCAGGTGCATTGCCCTCGAACTTGTAATATATCTTGTGCTCAAGGCTTGCCCAAAAATCCATAGCTATTGTACGAATCTGTATCTCAACCTTTGTGTCAACCACCTTGTTTGAAAGAAAAATAGGCACCGAAACAATCATGTGGTAGCTCTTGTAGCCGCTCGCCTTCGGATGCTTCATATAGTCCTTTACCGATATGACGGTCAAATCATTCTGCCTGCCAATCATCTCAGCAAGCCGGTATATATCAGATGTGAACGAGCACACGATTCTGATGCCCGCTATGTCCTTTACATATGTGACCATATTCTCTATGGTGCTCTCGTAGCCACCCTTTTTGAGCTTCTTAACTATGCTTTCAGGAGTCTTGATACGCGACTTTATGTACTCTATCGGATTGTAATTATGTATGTGAACAAACTCGTCATTTAGTATCTCGAGCTTAGTATTGACCTCTTTCAGTGCAGAATTGTATAGAAACATCATAGTCTCCCAGCTATCAATGCCCTCCGCAAACTCTTGTTCCATTAAAAACCTCCCTGTGATCTATTCGCCTGTATATTTATCAGACTCTTTTAATCAATTATAGCATATTTATTCGCGTAATTGGCAAATTATACCTATTATTTATATATTTTTTATTCTTGTTATTTTATATGTTGTTTATTTTGTATGTGCACAGGTCCGCACGCTACAGGCACGGCGGCACACAAGTACTCTCTCGTAAGCGCATAGCGAAGCTATTTAGAATCTGTTGAATTATGCTTCACAACCAGAAATGCACCGGCATG
>ERZ857922.3734-NODE-3734-length-12607-cov-2.818674_pt1 | contig 12607 bp, 7 predicted proteins | sample MGYA00519579_ERZ857922 | MGnify/ENA primary metagenome ERZ857922 (study PRJEB31778, sample SAMEA3449375) | human gut metagenome | biome: human gut; feature: human-associated habitat; material: faeces | place: United Kingdom | collected 2010/2012 ... | reverse complement strand
TCGGCGGAGCGCTCGGCTTCCTGGTCGCAGAGCAGCTTATCGTATGCCTTCAAGAACGGCAGGTAGATGATGGCGTCCAGCAAGATGATGATCGCGACAAATACCAGGGCGATAAGCTGGAAGTTCGTGGTGATGAAGATGCCGATGGGGGCAGGGGTAGCCCAAGGCACCACGAAGGAGAAGCCGTTCATGCCCACGTTGTCGATAAAGAACTTGGCAACACTTACGTTGACGCAGCCGGCGGCAACAAAGGGGATGAGCATGTAGGGGTTGAGGATCATGGGCGCGCCAAAGAGCAGCGGTTCGTTGACGGCGAAGGCAACAGGAACAATCGAGGCCTTACCGACGGCTTTGAGCTGCTTGGACTTCATAAAGAGAATCAGCAGAAGCGGAACGATGAACGTGGCGCCGGTGCCGCCGAACTCACCCACGAGCGACATGTTAAAGGTGAGGGAGTGGGCGGGGTGGCCACCGGCCAGCAGAACCTGCAGGTTCTCGGCCTGGTTGGCAAGACGGATGGGGTCGATGCCCGGCTGGACAATCGAAGGGCCGTGGACACCGATGAACCAGAAGAACGCGGTGGCTGCCTGAATAAGGATGAGTCCGGGGTAGGTCTCTGCCGCAGTGAAGAGCGGGGAGAGCAGTTTGATAAGCAGCTCGGAGAACGGAACGCCCATGAGGTTGCGCACAACCACATCGATGATGCCGCAAATGATGACAGCGCCACCGAAGGGGATGATGTCGCGGAAGTTCTGTGCGATGGCGCCCGGAACCTCCTTGGGCAGCTTAATGGTCAGATCGCGCGAGACGCAGAACTTATAGACCCACACGGTAATGAACGCGGCGATATAGGCCGAGAACAGACCGCGCGTACCCATGCTGGTGCAATCGAAGACAGAAAGCTCGGAGCCGTTGAACTTGGTGGTGAACTGCGTAACAGCGAGCAGCAGCATGCTGCACTGGGCGGCAACCATGGTGGAGCCGTCGTTGAGCACCTTGCCGGCGGGCATGCGACGGTTCATGGACGCCGTGAAGTTCTTGGCAGTGGTGCCGGCAACCATGATGCCCATGACGCCCATGGTGAAGTTGTAGAGCTTGTTGCACCAGTCGATGAGCGGCTGGGGCAGCGTGATGCCAACTACGCCAGGAAGGGTGGCGATCAACAGAAAGATCGAAGAGGTGAGGACGATGGGCATGCACCCAAGGAATCCGTCCTTGATGGCCTGGAGGTATATGTTCCTCGAGATCTTCTCAAAGAACGGCTGATGCTTTTCGAGCATCTTTACGATGGCGTCCATAGAGCTCCTTTACTACTTGATGCGCGATGCATGTGGATGGAACTGGTCGTCGATGGATGGTCAGGACTGCCCGGAAACCTTCCTGCTTAAGGAAGGCATTGCGAAATGACAACGTTGTCATTTCGTTAATGACAACGTAAGACATTTTTGGAAGAGCAACAAGGATATACGGGTGAGCGGTCGATATTGTCCGGTAAACGGTTGATTTATCAGTCAGGCAGGTAGTGTATGCTAGAACGCAAAAAGCAAGCGATAGAGAACCGACTGGAGAAGTAGTGGCAACGATGGACAAGAAAAATGTCTCAATGAATGATGTGGCAGTTGCCGCGGGTGTTTCTCTCAAGACGGTTTCGCGTGTGATCAACGAGCCCGGTAGCGTGCGAGAGTCGACACGCGATAAGGTTCATTCGGCCATGGAGGCGCTCGGGTTTCGAACCAACTTTGCCGCGCGTTCGCTCAAGTTGGGCCGTTACGGGTGCATCGGCGTGGTGCTGTTCCACTTGTCGGGCGGTGCCGTGGACATGATTGACGGTATCGCAGATGCCGCCGAAGAACGCGGCTTTGCGCTCACGATGATCAAAAAGCGGGCGGGGGAGAAGATGACCCTTGCCGAAGCGGCGCGTAGGATGTCGCAGCTGCCTGTTGATGGCATGATCTTCAACCTGCGTCAGATGGTCGATGACTTTGATACTTTTGAGGCACCGAAAGACCTCAAGACGGTGATTATCACACCGATGGAACATCCTACCTGCTCCACCGTCAGTGACGACCAAGAGGGCGGCGCGCGCATGGCATGCGAGTACTTCTTGAATCGCGGACACAAGAATGTGTACTTCGTCTCTGGTAAGAAAGAGTCGCTGTCGAGCCAGTGCCGTATGAAAGGTTGGCGTGCGGCACTCGAGACGCGTGGCATTGAGCCGCCCGCGCCCCTGCAAGGCGATTGGAATGCGGATAGTGGCTATGCTGCGGGCCTTGTGCTTGCCGATAAACCCGATTGCACGGCGGTCCTCGCGGCTAACGACTGCATGGCAAACGGCGTGATGATGGCTTTACGTGACAAAGGGCTCAGTGTGCCCGACGACGTGTCCGTGATCGGCTTCGACGATGAGCTCTACAAGACGATTCCCAACTCGATTCTGACGTCGGTGAAGTTCCGCCACCGCGAGCTGGGCGTCCGTGCGCTTAACGAGGTCGTTGCAGGTCTGGAAGCCCCGAGCTCCAGAAGTCGTACGCTTGTCTCGGGCGTGTTGGTCGAGCGTTCCAGCGTAAGGGATCTGCGGGCGTAGACGTGCTCGGCCTGCTCGTCTAAATCTGTAACAGGTGGGACCCGAAAACTCGGCTAGATGTTACAGATTTAGACAATTCGGCCCGGCTTATTCCGTTTGTCTCGATCTGTAACAGTTAGGAGTGAAATGACCAGCCAGGTGTTACAGATCTAGATTGATTGGATTGACCCATCTGTTTGTCTCGATCTGTAACATCTAAGCGGTCAAAAGCGGTCTACATGTTACAGATTGAGATTTTTGGCTTGGCCTGTGCGTTCACCTCGATCTGTAACAGCTGGGACCCAAAAACTCGGCTAGATGTTACAGATTAAGATGAACAGGAGGACGGGTGCGGTCTAAACAAAATGGCCCGCGCATCACGCATCGATGCACGGGCCATTTTTTTCTGCGAGCGGCAGGTGGCGTCAGCGTCTTATGCCTCGAGGTTTTCCTCGATCCAGGCGACGGCACCCTTGGGATCCTTAGTGAGGTCGATGTACTGTTTGCCCTTGGGCGACAGCAGCGTGATGCCCAGGCGGTCGGTGTCGGCCTTCATCTCGTTGTAATAGGTGCGAACCTGCGGAGCCAGGACGATGACGTTGTACTGGTCCATGATGGCGTAGTGGCTGCCGTAGGCACCGGCGTTGGCGGTAATGTCGATGCCCAGCTCGTCGGCGCCTTCCTTAAGCGCGTTGGCGAGCAGTGCAGAGGTGCCGGCGCCAGCGCACAGAACCAGAACCCTCAGATCCTTGCCCTTAAGGGCGGACGGAGCTGCGGAGGCCTCAGTGGCAGAAGCGGTCTCGACAACAGGAGCCTCAACGGCGGGGGCGGCAGCGGTCTTGACGGCCTTGGTCTCCTCGGCCTCTTCTTCGGCCAGGGTCTCGGCCTCCTGCTTGCACAGGACGTTGTCGTAGGCCTTGCAGAACGGGTAGTAGATTAAGAAGTCAACGACCAGCAGGACGACAACCAGGACCAGAGAGATCGGCTGGAAGTTGGTGTCGATGAAGGTGCCGATCGGTCCGGGGAGTGCCCACGGCATGGCATAGATAAAGCCGTTCATGCCCAAAAAGTCGATGAAGAACTTACCAATGAGGACGTTGGCCACGGGGGCAAACAGGAACGGGATCAGGAAGTACGGGTTGAGGATGATGGGCGCGGCGAACAGCAGCGGTTCGTTGACGGCGAACATCACGGGTACGACAGAGGCTTTGCCGACGGCCTTGAGCTGCTTGGAGCGCATAAAGAGCAGGAAGATGATCGGGACAATGAACGTGGCGCCGGTGCCGCCGAGTTCGCCGATGTAGTTACCGAAGTTCTCGGTCAGGGCGAGGGCGGGGTGACCGCCGGCCTGCAGCGTGGCGAGGTTGGTGGTGATGTTGCCAAACAGCGCGGCGTTGAGGGCAGGCTTAACGACCGAGGGCCCGTGGATGCCCATGAACCAGAACAGCGGGATCATGAACCAGATGAGGGCGAGGCCGGCGTAGGAATCGGCAGCGGCGAACAGCGGGCTCACCAGCGTGGAGATGACGTTGGCAAACGGGACGGCCAAGCAGGTGCGGCAGATAACGTCGATGACGGCGACAAACAGGATGGAGAAGCTGAAGGCGAAGATGTCGCGGAAGTTCTGGGCGATGGCGCCGGGGACTTCTTTGGGCAGCTTGATGGTGATGTCTCGCTTAATGCAGAAGGCATAGATGTTGACCGTGGCAAATGCGGCGACAAAGGAGCTCAGTAGGCCCTTGGTGCCCATGTTGTCGGTAAAGAACACCGAGACATCGGCGCCGTCGATCTTGGCACTCGTCTGGGTAACGGCCAAGATGAGCATAGCGCACATGGCGGCGACCATGGTGCTCGTGGCGTTGATGGCCTTGCCGGCAGGCATGCGGCGGTTCTTGGAGCCGGTCAGCGCGCTTGCGGTGGTGCCGGCGACCATGATGCCCACGACGCCCATCGTGAAGTTGTAAACCTTGTTGCAGAAGTTCACGACGTCGACGTTCCACCAGTCGGGCAGCGTAAAGCCGCCGACCGTGGCGACAACGCCCGGCAGGGTCGAAATAAGCAGGAAGACAGAAGAAGACAGGATGATGGGCATTGCTGCCAAAAAGCCGTCTTTAATGGCCTGAAGGTAGATGTTCTTAGAGACCTTGTCGAAGTACGGCTAACCTTTCTCCAAGAACTTAACGATCGATTCCATAGTTCACGCTCCTCTTTGCATGAAATCTTAATGGCATGGACGTTGAAAACCTATATGGTCTCCCGCTTGCTAAAAGCCCGGGTGCAGGCGGGGTCGGTCCCAGGGGGAGAGAGGGGAGCGGCTGGGTTTGTATCGCATAGGGCCGCTCCCCTCTCGGGGGAAAGCGAGGCGATGCGCTACTGCGCGTCCGCCATAGTGTCGGCGAGCTCCTTGTACCAGAGTGCCGACTGCTTGATGTAGCGTTTTTGCGTGTCGAAGTCGATGTAGAACAGGCCGTAGCGCTTGTTATAGCCGTTGGCCCACGAGAACTGGTCCTGCAGGCTCCAGATAAAGTAGCCCTGGACGTCGACGCCCTCGGCGCGCGCCCGGAGCACCTTCTCCATGTGCTGGTCGACAAAGTCGATGCGCTCGGGATCGGCGACGATGCCGTTTGCGTCGGGCTCGGGGTCCTTGTGGCCCAGGCCGTTTTCGGTGATATAGATGACGGGGAGGTTGGGATAGGTGGCGCTGATGTGCTTGAGCGTGTCGTAGAGGCCTTGCGGGTAGATGAGCCAATCCCAGTCGGTGGTGGGGATACCCGGCATATCGACCTGCTGCCCGACGCCCTTAAACTTAAAGCACGAGGTGCCCTTGTCTCCGGTGCCGTTAAAGCTGTTGGTGGACTCGCCATCGTAGGCGGCGATAAACGCCGACTGATAGTAGTTGAGGCCGAACATATCGTTGCGGGGCGCCGCCTTGGCGAGCTCCTCCATGTCGCTGTCCTCAACCGTAAGCGTGGCGTTGTTGGCACGCAGAATCTCGTTGATGAGTGAGAGGGTGCGCGCGGAGTAGTGACCCAGGAAGGCGCCGTCCATGATGAAGTCGGTGTAGAAGGCGTTGTACAGGTCGGCGGCGTGCTGGTCGGCGGGCGAGTCTGTGGCAGGATATGCCGGCGTCAGGACGTTGACCATGCCAATGCGTCCGCCCAGGTGCTCGGTCTCGTCAAGATCCTTATACAGGTTGACGGCGCGGGCGTGGGCAACGAGCTCGTTGTGCTGGCTCTGGATGCCGCTCGTCACATCAAAGTGATGGTTGGGCGGGAAGTTGCCTTGGATGTATTGGGAGTGCGAGAGGCTGATGAGCTCGTTGATGGTGAACCAATTCTTGACCTCGCGGAACTCGCGGAAGCAGAACTCGGCATAGCGCACATAGGCGTCGACGGTCTTGCGGTTGAGCCAGTCGCCCTGGTTGAACAGGGCGGCGGGGGAGTCAAAGTGATGCAGGGACACATAGGGCTCGACGCCATACTTTTTGCAGCAGGCGAACAGCTCGTGGTAGTGCTTAACGCCCTCGGCGAGGGGCTCGGCATCGTCGCCGTTGGGGAAGATGCGGGTCCAGGCGATGGACACACGGATGGCGTTGAGTCCATGCTCGGCAGAAAGGCGGATATCCTCCTCGTAGCGGTTGTAGAAATCACTGGCCGGGTCGGGCAAAAAGCGACCCTGGGCGACAAGGTAATCGTCCCACATGGTCTTACCCTTGCCTGCCACCTTCGTGGAACCTTCCGTTTGGTACGCGGCGGTTGCGGCGCCCCAAACAAAGCCCTTCGGCAGCTGCTGTACGCGGTTTAGCAAAGACATATGCATACACCCTCTCGTCTCGCTGTTCGATATTGTGCGTTTGCGCTCAGGAGGCTCCCTGGTTAGCGTTCAGCGGTGAAAAAGCCCGATAAACACTATCTTAAAATGATTAGAACCAAAATGAGCACGTGAATATTTGACAATGAGCACGTTAACATCCGGCTGGGATGTATAGAAACAAAACAACTTCAAACAGCCGCGAACGGTTGTATTTGTTCGGTAAGCGGTTTTGATTGACAGAAGTTTTCATGTTGTGGTATATGGCTCGGGTATCATGAGCACGTTATCGATGTATGTACGATGCGCCATGGGCGCGGGGAATAGTTGGGAAGCAGGTTAGCGTGGAAGGCATGGCTCAGCAGACAAGGAATGGTCATTCGGCGAGCGCGGCAGAGGTTGCGGCGCTCGCTGGCGTGAGCCGCCAGACTGTGTCTCGCGTGGTCAACGGTATGCCCAACGTGACGGAAAAGACGCGCAAGCGTGTGCTGGCCGCCATGGAAGAGCTGGGCTTTCGTCCCAATTTTGCTGGAGCGGCGTTGCGCGGCGGGTCGTATCGTTCTATTGGCCTGTGCATGTACAACATCACACGTGTCGGTAACCTGGCGACGCTCGAGGGTATCATGCAAGCGGCGCGCGAGCACGATTTTGCCGTCACTATGATCGAGATGGGCGGCGACAAGCCCTATACACTTGCCGATGCCTCGCGCCGCATGGTCGAGCGACCCGTCGACGGCATGATTCTCAACATGAACCGCATGGCTCCCGATTTTGAGGAGTTTGTTCCCCAGCCGGGAGTGCGAACGGTCATCCTGTCCATGTATGCGCATCCGCGCTGCACGACGATCGACTCCGACCAGTATGGTTCGTGCGAGCTGTTGACCAATTATCTGCTGGAACATGGTCACTCGAATATGCGGTTTGTGGCGGGTCCGGAAAACTCGATTTCCTCGCGTTTTCGTGAGGCCGGTTGGCGCGATACGCTGGGTCGTGCTCATGTCGATGCCGCTCCGATGCTGCGTGGCGATTGGAGTGCGGACAGTGGGTACGCCATGGGCGAGCGGATTGCGGCCGAGGTGCTTGCCGGCGGGTCGCAGGCGCCGACTGCCGTGCTTGCGGCAAATGACCAGATGGCGCTGGGCGTTATCGCCGCGCTCGAGAACGCGGGCCTGTCCGTGCCCGACGACGTGAGCGTGGTTGGTATCGACGACGCACTCGAGGGACTTGTTCCTCACAATCGACTGACGACGCTGCGATTTGATTTGCGCGGTGTCGGTAAGCTTGCGTTTGAGGCGGCGATTGGAGAGAGCTCGTCTATCGAGGCGATTCATGTGCCGAGTACGCTGGTCGAACGCTCGACTGTTAGGGACATACGGGGTTAGGTCCTACTCCGTTTGTCTCGATTTGTAACAGGTAGACGGTCAAAAGCGGGCTACGTGTTACAGATTTAGATTCTTCGGAAAGAGCAATCCTGTTCGTCTCAATCTGTAACAGTTAGGACCAAAAAACTCGGCTAGATGTTACAGATCGAGACAAACGGCTCCCGACCAGCCCAAAAACAAAAAGGCCGGGGGCGGCGCGCCGTGTGACGTGCCGCCCCCGGCTGAGAAATGGGGACAGGTTATGTGGGCAGGCGACCCCGCCAGCCGCTAGTCCAGACGACGGGTCTGCGCCACGTGCTTATACCAGTAGGCGCTTGCCTTGGGCGTGCGCTTCTGGGTTTCAAAGTCAACGTAGAAGAAGCCGTAACGCTTGTTGTAGCCATTGGTCCAGGAGAACTGATCCTGCAGGCTCCACAGGAAGTAGCCGCCCACGTTGACGCCCACCTCCATGGCCTTGAGTAACCAGCGCAGGTGCTGCTCGATATAGTCGATGCGCGGCTGGTCGTCCACAAAACCGTCCTTGTAGGGATCCTTGTAGCCCATGCCGTTCTCGGTGATGAAAATCTGCTTGTAGTTGGGGTAGCGCTGCTTAATGTAGACGAGCAGATCGAACAGGCCCTCGGGATAGATGATCCAGTCCCAGTCGGTGGTGGGGATGCCAGGCTTGTTCACATGCTCGCCAATACCCTTAACGCGCCAGCGGCCAGTGCCCTTCTCGCCCGTACCGTTGTGGTGCAGGTCGTTCTCGCCGTCGTAAGCCTTCAAGAAGCGGCACTGGTAGTTGTTAACGCCCAGGTAGTCGTTGTAGAGCGCGGCCTCGCGCATGATTTCCAGATCCTCGTCTAGGATCTCGATGGTGCCGCCCGAGACGGCAGCCAGGCGGTTGGCGCACTCGAGGGTGTCGGGCGCATAGTCGCCGCGGAAGGTGGCGTCGAGCAAGAACTGGTTTTGCAGCACGTGCTCGTTGTTGGCGGCCTTGATGTCGGCGGGGTCGTTCTCGTTGAGCGGATACTTAAACTCCAGCGACTGAATGACGCCGATCTTGCCCTTAAAACCGCCGTTGTGGAAGGCCAGCACGGCCTTGGCGTGGGCGAGCATCATGTTGTGCTCGCACTGGAAGGCCTCGGCCAGATGCGCCTTGACGCCACCGGGGAAGGTGCCCTCGATGTAGGTGTTGGAGGCGTCGGCCCAGATCTCGTTAAAGGTGAACCAGTACTTAATCTCCTGGCCAAACTCGTGGAAGGCGACGTCGGCGTAATGTGCGTAAGCCTCGACAACCTCACGGCTCTCCCAGCCGCCACGGTTAAAGAGGTAGGTGGGCATGTCAAAGTGGTACAAGTTGACAAACGGCTCCAAGCCGGCTTCGCGAGAGGCGCGGAACAACTCGTGATACCACGCGGCACCTTCCTCGTTGAGGTTGCCGTCGGCATCGAGCAGACGGCTCCACTGGATGGAAGTGCGATAGGTATCCAGACCCAAGTCCTTCAAAATGCGAAGGTCTTCCTGGTACTTGGCCATAAAGTCATTGCCGGCGTAAGAGCCAACGCGGTTGTAGAACGAACCCAGATCCTGGATGGACCAGGTGTCCCACAGGTTCTCGAGCTTGCCGCCCTGGTTCCACTGACCCTCAGTCTGCGGGCCGGACATAGCAGCGCCAAAGAAGAAGTCGTTGGGCAGCTGATACTGTGCCATCAAAGTCCTCGCTTTCGTGTTCTAGAGCTTCCGGTTGGAGACGGGTTTGCTTTGGCAGGTTATCCGGCGCGGGCGCGCACCGGCCATACCGATATCCAACCCGCCAAAACAAAACCGTCCCCAAACGGTCGATCCTGTTGTGCGGAAGGATTCCGTTCGTTGCTTAAACTATAACGCTCTAATTTTAAAAGTAAAGCGTCTTTTTCTTTTTTCTTTCTCGAACTTCTTAGATAAAAGTAATATGGATGCCCTGTTGAGGGTTATACTTACTTTTTGTATTCATATATGTCGGAAAGGAGGTTCCATGATTCCCAAATACGAGGCGATAGCTGCAGATATTCGTCGAAGTATCGAGGATGGCGCTCTTAAACCGGGCGACAAGCTTCCCACCGTCGTTGAGTTCTGTGAGCTCTATAGCGTTTCCAAAATCACCGTCAAACGAGCTATCGAGCAAATCACCGAGGAAGGTCTTATTACCAGCCGGCGCGGATCGGGCACCTACGTTAAGGACACGGCGGGACTTCCCGGCCAGGCGTTTTTCCAGGGCAAAAACGACCGTGCCCAGGGCTTTTCGTATGAGCACCGCGGGGAAAAGGTGACCTCGGTGGTCTACGATTTCTCGATTGTTAATCCACCAGCGGACATCGCAGCCCAGCTGGGAATTGCCGAGGATGACTTTGCCTATCACGTCGTGCGCGTGCGTCAGGCCGATGGGAAGCCCATCGTTATCGAGTACACCTACATGCCCCTCGAGCTGATTCCGGGGCTGAAAAAGAAGGACCTGTACGGATCGGTCTACCATTTCATCCGCGAGCAATGCGGGCTGAAAATTTCGAGCTTCCACCGTACCATTCGCGCCGTGGCAGCAACCGAGGAAGAAGCCGAGCGCCTGGACACCAAGCCTGGCTCTCCCCTGCTCGAGCTCACCCAGATTGGCTTTTTGGACAGCGGCGCCGCCTTTGAGTATTCGGTCTCGCGCAACGTTGGCGACCGCTTTGAGTTGCACAACGTAACGTTGGCATAGGTTTTTGCAGTCATGCGGGCGCTCGTTTTGAACAGTTTTACGCAGCGCCCGCGCAACACAATGAGGTATGAATATGTCCGATTTGATTAAACTGACGCCGATCTTCCACGAGAAGATCTGGGGCGGTCGCCAGCTCGAAACCGTATTTGGCTACGACATTCCCGATGGCCCCATCGGTGAGTGCTGGGCCATCTCGGCCCACCCCAACGGCGACTGCCAGATTGCGGAGGGCCCGTATGCCGGCCACACGCTGTCGTGGCTGTGGGCCGAGCATCGCGAGCTCTTTGGCAACTGCGAGGGCAAGGAGTTCCCGCTGCTCATTAAGATTCTGGACGCCAAGGACGACCTTTCGATCCAGATTCATCCCAACGACGAGTACGCTGCCGAGCACGAGAACGGTAGCCTGGGCAAAACCGAGTGTTGGTATGTGCTGGACTGCGAGCCCGACGCCACGATCATCGTCGGCCAGCGTGCCAAGGACCGCGCCGAGGCCGCACAAATGATCGAGGAAGGACGTTGGGACGACATGCTCAACGTGTTGCCGATTCACAAGGGCGACTTTTTCCAGATTGATTCCGGTACCGTGCACGCCATCAAGACCGGCACGCTCATTTTGGAGACGCAGCAGTCGAGCGACGTGACGTATCGTCTGTACGACTACGACCGTCCCGGCACTGACGGCAACCTGCGCCCGCTGCACATTGAGCAGAGCCTCGACTGCATCGACTTTGATGCTCAGGCTCCGACCGACGGCACGGTGACCGCGCCCGAGGTGGACGGCGTGACCGAGCTCGAGTCCAACCCCTGCTACACCGTCGATCGCGTGCGCGTCAACGGCAGCAAGACCCTCGACCAGCGCTGGCCCTTCATGTGCCTGTCGGTCATCGACGGCGAAGGCACCGTCTGCGGCGACCCCGTCCACAAGGGAAGCCACCTGTTGGCCCCGAGCACCGTCAGCTCCATCGACCTCGAAGGCAAGATGGAACTGATCATCAGCCACCTGTAGGTCGCACCAACAACCCAAACGCAACAAGGGGCTCTCCCGTCCATGTGCGGGAGAGCCCCTTGCCATATCTATTTATCAGCCCACCCGGCTCTCCAGATCAAAAAGCGAACGAGCAGAGCGACGTTCGCAAGCACCGTTACCCAAGGACCTGGGCGGGCGTATAGGGCAACATCGATCGCGAGTTCCGCACGCAAAGGAGAGCACTTAATGTGCTCTCCGTCTTGCGCAGGACTGCCCGAGCAGGCGATGTTGCCCTATACGCCCGCCCAGGTCCGCCAGGATCACGACAGCTTGACGATCGGCGCAAAGCCCTTCATCAGCTTTTTGGTCTGGCCGGTCTTTTCGAACTGGACCTCGATCATGTCTCCGGCGACCGAGATCACGGTACCCGTGCCAAAGGTCTTGTGGCTCACGGTATCGCCCGCGGCAAAGTCCTGCGATGCGCTGGCGCGATCGACCTTGCGCTCCACCGTCGGAGACACCTTGGACGACGGCTTTTTGGCTCGCGGCGCACCCGAACCAAAGGTCGAGGCAACACGGCCGGCGTCGGGCGAGACCCCACGATGGCGCTCGGTCCCGTAGCTGCTGCCGCCAAAGAAATCGTCAAAGCTCGATCCGCCGCGCGAACCGGAACCGCCGGTCGAGCGCGTATGCGAACCGAACACCTTGCCGCCATACATATCCGAACCCATGCCCGAGCCAAAGGTGCCGTGACGGTCGCCGCGCTTCTCCCAGCCCGTGCCCTCAAAACCGGCAGAACCGATACCGCTAAACTCGATATCCTCAAACGGAATCTCATTGAGGAAGCGCGAGCGCGGGTTGGCAGAGGTCGAGCCGTAGGTGCGACGCGTGGCCGCATAGGTCAGGAATAGGCGCTTACGGGCACGCGTGATGGCGACGTAGGCCAGGCGACGCTCTTCCTCGAGCTTGCCCGGGTCATCGCTGCCGCCAAAGTCGTGCACGTGCGGGAAGATGCCCTCCTCCATGCCGGCTACGAACACCGCCGGGAACTCCAGGCCCTTGGCGGAGTGGATGGTCATCATGGTAATGGCATGCGTCTCGCCGGCCAGGGAATCCAAGTCGGAGCGCAGGGCCAGCCACTCCATGAGTGCCGGCAGCGCCTTACAGGT
>ERZ857922.3722-NODE-3722-length-12653-cov-8.862280_pt1 | contig 12653 bp, 9 predicted proteins | sample MGYA00519579_ERZ857922 | MGnify/ENA primary metagenome ERZ857922 (study PRJEB31778, sample SAMEA3449375) | human gut metagenome | biome: human gut; feature: human-associated habitat; material: faeces | place: United Kingdom | collected 2010/2012 ... | reverse complement strand
AAGCATAACCAATACCAACCTTGGTATCATCGGTTACAAACTTCTCGGCACCGAATGCAATACCATTAGAATCTGCGTCAAAACCCTTAGCTTTAGAAGTATCGTCCAATTTGGATTTATTGAACATACCCTGAACCCAGACAGCCGCGTCAGGATTGGAATCGCCGGATGACATACCCTCAGAACCGGTAGAGATTGAACCTCCGGTTAAACGAGTTGATACAGCTCCGAAGATCTGATTGGCTGTTTCAGTCTGGGTTTTCTGAACCATCGGCGCAACTTCCGGAGCAACTGCTGTCAAGGCGGCAACATAAGCCTGTTCGCTACTTTGTGAAAGATCACTTAGTACCGAAGCAACTGCTTTGGCTTTCGGGCTTGCCGTTGATGAAGATGTTAAAGTATCCCAAGCTTCGGCTGTGGCTGCGTTTGTGGCAGAACCGCCGGCGTCAGCTACAACATCGGAAGCCGAGGCTGTTCCCGTAATTTTGAATGAACCGTCTTCAAAGCTAATATCATAACGATTATTGTCGGCAATTTTATTGGTAAAATCACCGGTTACAGAACCTTGTAAAAAGTCAAAATCTTTGGTCTCACCATTTGCAACGACACCGCTATCCAAGGTAACTTTCATTGTAGTATCATTACCGATATTGATTGTATTTGCATTGATTTGACCGTAATTATCGGCCGAAGTAATTTTCAAACCAAGTGTTGAATTATCAGCAAAATTAACCGTTGTTGCAGATAATTTGTTGGTTCCGATATCTAAACCAGCTCCACCGGCAACCGATACATTATCGATTGAACCAGCATCTTTATCATAAGTCAAAGTACCTTTGTTGACATTCAATGCCGTTATATTACTGATTGTCCCGCTAATTGCCTTGCTTAAAGAATGGTCGGTGTCAAAAGACAAACTGGAACCGGTGACATTACCGCTGACATTGGCGGCAGAGTTTTTGAAACAGAGATTGCCGGAACCGTTGACATTGGTATTGAGTTTGCCTAACAGGTCAATTTTGGCATTTTCGCTGTTCATTGTAATATCGCCAGTGGTTAAACTAGCCCCGTTGGCTACCGTGATTGTTCCTTTTGTGAAGTCAATATCACCACTAATTTGGTTGTTTCCGTTTGCGGTAATAGTTGCGTCATCTCCGTTTACAATAAATTTGATAGCGTTTCCGTCAATTTCTTGGTTATCATTGGTATTGAGCAATAAACCTGAATTTTCGTTCAAAACCAACTTGCCGCCAGTCATATTGACGTTGCCTGTATTTTCTTTACGCATTTCAATATAAGCATTTTTATTCAAAGTGATGTTACCACCGGAGATATTGATGTCACCAGTTGTAGCAGTATCATTACCTTTATAAATGCGGGCTTCTGTTAAATTAATGTCACCGCCCTGAATATTAACGTCAGCCCCGTCACCTTTAACAAAAATACCAGTATCGGCACTGTTGCCGTTTGATGTTGCAGTTAAAGAGCCGCCCGTCATTGTGAAGTCGTTAGCTCCGTCTAATAATATCCCTGAATTGTCATTAATATTGAGTTCACCACCGCTTAAATTGACACTTCCGGTATTGGTATCGTACATTTCAATATAAGCTTGATTGTTTAAGGTGATTTTTCCTCCAGAGATATTAACATCACCTGTTGTATCAGTGTCTTCCTCACCTTTGGCAATACGGGCTTCGGTTAAATTTATAGTACCGTTTTCAATGGTTGCAGAGGAATTTTCGCCTCTTACAAATACACCGGTATCAGCACTTCCACCTGTTGATGAAGCCGTCAACGTACCATTATTCATTACAAAATTACCGTTCGCAATAATACCGCTGTCATTTCCTGAAATGGTTATATCTCCACCGGTTGCAACGGTAACATTATCTCTGGAGATGAGTTCATCTGTGATTATTTCTTTGGAACTGATTGTCCAATCTTCCGCACAAACATTTGTTGCCGAAAAAGCAGCAACAAGTGCGGTTGTCATTAATAAAGATTTTTTCATACGATTAAACATCCTTGTTAACTAGTTAAACAAAACCCACCGTTCGTAAAGAAAGGCGGGCGGATGTTCGAAAACCGTATATCTACAAACGGCTCGGCTTATTTGGCCAAGACCTTATTCACCGACATCCGTCCATAGACAAGAGGCCGGCACTGTTTAAAGTCGTGTGCACACGACTGTAGATATAAAAGGGTTTTCGACGCCCTAAGCAGCGAACTGCTCAAATTCACTTTATAAGGCATATTTGTTAGAATCAAGTTAAATCATCAAAAAACCTCTGGAATTTAAATAAATAAGCCGATATGAGGTGCTTTGTAAGGGATTAAATTGATGTTAAAACTAATTGATTGAAGGCTACTGTGAAAAAACTACTTTCTTTATTAATAGTTCTGTTCTTGGTGTCTCCAGCTTTGGCGGCAGATAGTCAAACGGTGGTTATGAATATAAAAACCTATATTTATCATAGCCCCGATTGTAAGTGGGCTAAAAAATGCACAAAGAACTGTATCAAAACCACCAAACAAAAAGCCCAAGCTCAAGGAGCAAGGGCTTGTAAAGTTTGTGGGAGATAGTTACGTTTTTAATTAAGCTAAATTTTTTAATTTATCATTATCTGCCTTTGTTGAATTTCTAAGTAAATCCATAAAAACTTTATTTCTAGCAAAAGCGTCTTCACAAATAGTATCAGTTGACAGCACATAAGAGTGATGCTTATTAAATTCATAGTATTTATAATAAAAATGAGTGTCATTTTTAGATATAAAAGGTTTGTAATCTTGTCCTTTAATTGTTTTTAAAAACTGTTCATCAATTTTGGATATAATAAAACTGTAAATATTTCTGATATTAGGCATATTTTCTCTTATAGTTGTTACATTATTGGATAGCTCTGTAATGGATTTATTTTTTTCTTCATCGGAAGCTCCAATAGCTTTTAATTCAACGACTAAACAATCAACGTTTTTTTCATTTTCATCATCTGAAAAATAGACAAATAAATCTGGTCTATCCGAACCATTTTGGGATTTAGGTATTCTTTCTCCGTTTATTGCTTTGTTAATTTGGTTAAATGTTTTATCGCTTGCGATATATAGATATGACATAAATTTATCATCAATGAGCCACATATTTTGTTTATAATGATATTGACTATTGTCTTCACAAGTTTTCATTTGCATAAATAATGTATGCAATAGCTCCTCTGAATTTTCATTACGCTCATTTAATTGTTTTAGGTGCTCGATGATTTGTTGTCGATAGGCGATATACCTACCAAGTTCATAAACTTGAAATTCATTAAATTCGTTAATTATTTGCTGGTATTCATCAGCTTTTAATTTTTTATTTTCTAGAATTTTTTTAAAATCAGAACGTATACGTTCTCGATCCTTTTCGTATTGTTTTTTTGCTGACTTTAATAAATCTTGTTTATTAGCAATAGATGAATTATGAGCACTTTCTTGAATATATTTAGATAAATGAGGTTCTTCTCGTATTGCATCTTCAATATTTTGGTTATTTGTTTCTTTTATCTCCGGCAATTCTTTTAATAAAATATTATCTACCTTTTGTTTTAAATTACAATTGATATTTAGTAAAGTAACAGGAGATTCTTCACTTTCATTTATAACATCAATAGAAAAACTTTTTCTATCATCTTTGATATGTTTATCAAAATATGATGATGTTAACAACATCGTTGAAGACGAATTATCTGGTAGCTTATCTATTTTTACCTCTGATGTGAATGGCTTTACCAGTCTTCCGTGTGCAACATAGTAGTTAGAAACTTTTCCATCTTCGGCTCTTTTTACTCTATAATATAATTTAAATTCTTCTTCGGTATCATAATTATTTGATTTTACCTTAAAAGTTTCTTCTCTTAATTCTGGTAATGATTTATTGTCAATTGTAACTAAATCATCAATTGTTATTAGAAATTTTTTACCCGTTTTCTTTAATAATAAGAGTTTTGCAAGTAAGGTGTCTTCAATTTGTGTTCTTATGTAATGAACGTTATTTATAGGCCTTTTATTTATGTATGCTTCATTTATATTGGAAAAATATATTGTGGTTTCTTGCTTATCGTTACGTTCAATAATTTCATCACAAGTAATATCTTTATAACTTTTACAAAAATTTATTTTTATTGTTTTATCTTTTAATTTACTTTTTATTGTGATGTCATTAAAAACTTTTAACCAAATAAAACGTCCACTTCCTAGCTTACCCTCATCCTTTTTTTCAGATAGCATTTCAAAAAAAGAATCTATGTTTTTTTCTGTAAAACCTTCGCCATTATCGGTAATTTCAAATCCGTTAATTAGTTGTAGTTTTTTGCCGCTATCTTTATCTAATACTTCTTGGGATTTTACTTGAATAGAAATATTAGAAGCTTGAGCGTCTAATGAATTAACTACAGCTTCATACAATGGTTGCATAAAATCAATGTCTTTCAGCCGTCTAACATAATTTTCAATGTTTATAGACATCATTTTAGCAGTCATCGTAATCTCCATTATTAATAACTGTTAAGAACAGTCAAACTCTTCTAAATTTCATTTACTATAAAACACTTTTGGTAAAATTCAATTAAAATTCCGATTTTATGAAAGTTTATATTTTAGTTAGGCAATCGGTATTACTAAAAATATGATGAACGACACGTCAAAAATAAAAGCACGCATTGCCTGGTCAGGAAAATAACGGGAATCGATATTTTTAGGATTTTTACTTGACTTTTTGTACGAAATATGCTTTATTACAAGTGCTTTGGGTCTTTTAATGAATTTACGCACGAAAATTGTAAAAGCTCGATTAGGCTCATGTTTGTTGTATACCGAACTAAAATAACCCCGTCAAGGGTAGTGGTTCGGTATTTTTTATTCAGCTTTTCTTCCTTTGACGAAAAAATAAAATTTTTAGAAAAGGAAAAAGAGTATGAAAGAAATCTTAAAAGAATTTATTTCACATCAAATTCGGTCAAACTGTTTTGAAAACATTCCTTTAACTACAAAAAGGATTAAGGAATGTTACCAAGGTGCAAGTAATTCTAAAATTTTTGATGAATTGTGGATGCTGGAGAATTTAGGGATCATCTGCATAAAACAAGCTGCTCGTTCAAACAAATTGTTTAATAACCGTAAAAACTGGATAAAACGTAAACAAAGTATTTGTCGTTACGTTATTGATATTTTAAAGCCAGAATATTTTGATGTTGCGACTGTTTCTGAAACTGATTGGGCTATTAAGGCTTTTGTTGATACCGAAAAATGGGATTTTGTGCTTCAATTTAATGGAATTGATGAAGATATTCGTATTGACTTAAAACCTAGAAAAGGGAATGAAAAATCATTGCTGATGTATTTTTGGGAACGAGCTCAAAATAATGCAAATGAATGGTGTGAATGTTGTAGTAACGATAAAGGTGAAAACAAAAATAAACATTTGTTTGCGGATTCTCGTACATCGATTAATGCATTTTTTGAACGCTTTTGTAAAGAGTTAAAACTCTTTTTTATTAAGTTAGAAAAAGGTGGCTATAAGGTAAAGTTTACTCCTATTATTCGTCCTCAATCTTTAAAAGATGAAGATGTTAACGAATTTATATTTTTTTGTGGAACAGAGAGTGATATCCACTATAAATGTAAATTTGACGAGAATGGTAAATTTCTCGGTTGGCATAAGTGCTGATATTCTTGATTATTTTGTAAAAATGCTTTGGCTAACTGGTATGTTTCCATTGTAGCTTGGTAATAGTCTCTGGTTAGCCAAAGTTCGAAATTCGTTGCGAAACTATCACCATTTCAAACGGCAGGTATAAAAACTGCCGTTTTTCTTTTATAAATCAAGCGCTTAACCGAGTTCGAATGTCTATTTTTTGAAAATAGCATTTGGGGAAGATTTTACGAACGTGTTAGTCTGAAATTTTTTATTTTCCAAAGAGTTGTTCTGATTTAAAATTGAAATCCTCTAATTTTAAAAATTAGAGGATTTACGATACATGATTGCTTTGGGAAATAAGTAAGGAATGAAGTATTTTCTAACTTTATAAGTGTAGATATTATCATTGCTGGGTATAAAAAGCCGGGAACTCGGATAATAATATCCGTTCATTATATATGTTTCTCCCACGTTTGTTTGTGATGGCGCAATAATGGTGGCTTTATAGGATATGCCATTTATCAATACTTCTCCTAAAAAACATAATTCGGCAACACTGTCATCAAGTTGAAAAAAACTGTAACGCTTCCGAAAGCTGAGAGATTTGTTTAATACTTTTATCATTACGGGTTGAGGACCGTTTAGAAATTTTTTTAATAATTTTTTTGATTCTACTGTTTTTCGATATATTTGTATACCCAAAAAACACAACATGAGACCTAGTAATATTTTCATACGCATAATTATTAATTTTATTATGCATAGCTTAGCTTTGTTAGGAATAAAGTCAAGTAAATTCCGTTCGTAAACCATGAGTTAAGCATCACCAGTTAATAAAAAAACACCCTTTTTATTGAGGGTGTTTTTTTATCAGGCAATACCCAAACCAGTCGAGCATCGCCGGAGTTTTTCTTAATTATCGTTTTTCATTTTCTTTAATTGGGTTTAAGTAAAAGTTTAGCTTGATTCACGAGTGCATTAACTTATAGAATTCTAATATTAGAAGAGATGCCTCTGACAATATCATCTTCGAAGAAGTGAAAACTCACATCCTTATACTTTGGGGTGAACAGTATAGCTGGTTCTTGGGGAAGAAAAAATAAGGAGAAATAAATGTATTTACATTCAATTCGTATTAAAGGCTTTAGAAAATTAGAAGATGTAACAGTTAATTTATCTGGTACAACATTTTTAATTGGCCCTAATAATGCTGGGAAAAGTAGTATATTAAAGGCTATAGAACTTCTTCTGTCTAGCAAAGACAAAATTGAAGAAGATAACTATTATAAAGAGAATAACGATGCGACTCCCGTAGATATTATTGAATTAGAAGGGGAGTTTAGGGGAATAGATAAGGATGTTATTGGGAACAAAAATTGGAGAGGATTTAATGCAAAAAGAGTTTTGAAGTATAAGAATGATAAAGAAGAAACTGATTATAGAATTTTTTACAAAAAAATATATCGCCGAGGTGCAAAATCTGAGTTTTATATGAAAGAATTACAGGCAACCCCTAAAGAAAAATATTTAAGAGCATCGAGCTACAAAGAATTAATAGATGCTGGACTAAATATTGATAAGCTTGAACTTTCTAGTGAAGAAATTAATAAAAGCATAAAAAAATCTAGAGACTATATAGATGAAATATATGAGCTTGAAGATTTTTGGGATTATTCATCGGAAGAGAGTTGGGTTTCTAATCCGGGTGGTTTCTCATCTAATGTAATTTCTAAATTACCTAAGTTTCTCTTGATTCCTCCTCAAGATAAATCAGAAGAATATGACGAAAGAAAAGGTACTTTGTATGATATCTTAAACGAACTTTTTGAAGATGTTAGGCAACAATCACCAAATTATCAAGAAGCAATAAAATATTTAAAAGAATTACAAAAAGAATTTGATCCTCAAGATTCAACTACAGAATTTGGAAAAATGATTAATGATTTAAATCATGTTATTCAAGGTGTTTTTCCTTCTGCGAACTTAAGTGCCTCAGCAATATTAACAGGAACAGACTCATTAAAGCCAGCCTATGGTATCGAATTAGGTAGTAATATAAATACTAAGCCGCAATACCAAGGAACCGGACAATTAAGAGCGGCTGTATTTGCATTATTACGCTATAAAGAAGAGAGAGATAAAAAGAAAAACTTGAGCGAACGAAATTTAATAATTGGTTTTGAGGAGCCTGAATTATATCTTCATCCCCATGCGGCTTATCAAATGAAAGAAGTTATTTATGAACTATCTGATAGCAATCAAATTATTTGCACGACACACTCACCTTATATGATTGACTTATCAAAGGATAAAAAACAAATTTTAAACAAACTTCATATCAGGGATGAAAATGACAAAGAAATTGTCAAAGTTATACCATTTAACCTATCACAGGAGTTTTCCAGTTTAGTTGATAATGAAAAAGATTATTTAAAAATGTTTTTGAAGATGGATGATGAAGTATCAAAAATATTTTTTAGTAAAAAAGTTTTAATTGTTGAAGGTGATACAGAAGAGATAGTTTTAAAACAATATATCAATCTATTGCCTAAAACTGTAAAAGATAAATTACTTTCAAGCTGGTCTATATTGAAAGCCAGAGGGAAACCTGTTATTATCTCTATATTAAAATATTTGAAGGCAATGAGATTTAAAGAAATCAAGGTAATGCATGACGGAGATTATGGAGTTGAAAAAGCTGAGTGTTATAATCCTAAAATTAAAGAGGCGTTAGAATGCGATGATAACTTATTTGTTCTTGACAAATGTATAGAAGATATATTGGGTTATGATGCTCCATCATCGGATAAACCATATAAGGCATATATGAGAACTTTAGAATGGAAGAATTATTCGAATATTCCACAAAAGTGTAAAGATATTTTTGAAAAAATATTTGAGCTCTCTAGTATTACAAACAGTGAAGAGGATGAATGATGGAAATAGATATATCTGCAATTGAATTTCTTTGTAACAAGGAAATTATTCTTCCTATTATGACAACATTTATTGGTGCTTGGGTAGCTTTTAAATTTAACACTTATCAAATAATTAAAGCTCAAAAAAATGAACAAATAGCAAATTTGAATTATTTAATGGTGATATTTTATAAATATTTAGAAGAGATGGATTATTTTAATGCAGTTATTGAGAAGAAATTGTTATCCCTATCTAATTGTTATGATTATTGCCAAAAGCGGCATAAACTTCCTTCAAATATGGATGAAAATGTTTTAAATGGATTTGCAGGTATTTTTTATAATAAACCTAAAGCTGATATCGCTATTGCCAATTATACATTTACAGATAAAAATATTAACTTTATTATTTCAATAATTCGGTCAATCCAGTTTATTGAGGATGTTTATCTAGGTCTAGAAACATCTAATGATATGTTTGAAAAATTTAGCGATGCTCACAGAGGCAAAGTTCCTGATATAAAATATTATGGTGATTTCATTGATGTACAGATTAAAAATTTGAAAATAATTCAGGAAAAAACATATCAAGCTTCATATGTAATTATAGATTGCATTAGAGTTATGGCAGAATATAACAATAAATATTTAAAATACAAAATTGCTGATATAAAATTATCAGAAAATCTTGTGCAGTTTATAGAGAAGTCACGAGATATCGTTGAAAATAAATATAAAGACCTTTTAACTGCCGTTGTTTTTGAAACGAATAAATAGCGGTACATAGAATACTTCATAAATTATCCCAATCACAGTATTCCATTGAACGGGACTTAAAATTTTGTTGCCGATCAGTTCGTATTGCATAAACTCGAAAATACGATTTGTTAGTATCACCAATGCAAGCGGCAGGTATTGAAACTGCCGTTTTTCTTTTATAAATCAGTTGCTTAACTGAGTTCGATTAAAAAACGTGTTTGGGGAGAAGTTTCCGAACTCGTTTATATAAAAAGCTTTACATTTGTTTTGGGGTATTTATAATCGTGGCAAAATTATATGATTATGTTTAACAATTTTAAATTTTTATTATGGAAACAAATATGATTGATAGATGCCTTGCAAAAGTGGAGGCGGGAAATGTGGTCAAGCGCTATATTTGTGAAGAATTGTTGTTTTTTTATACCTTATGGGAAAAAAAGAAGCACACGTCTGGATGGTTTAAAGGTGCATTTGGAAGAAAACGAGAGAATGTTTGGTTCTTGTTTAAAATTTGTTCTTCAAGTTATGTCGCTAATAGTCAGGATAATCTTTTTCAGATATTTAATGACTGGAAGTATAAAGAAGCTTTGAGAAACTTTCGCAGAACAGAGTTATCTTTTTTATGTGAACCGTATCCTGTGAAGTTAGGCGGTTATAATTGTTCCACCCCTTGTATTTATGGGGCAAAGTTTAAATGGGACGAGGCTGATTTGGATTTTAGCTGGGCGTCATTGGAAACTATCGTGAAAGTAATCGAAACTTCGGAAATGTTGTCAGCCTATGCTGCAATGATTAAAATTTGTGTTCAAAAGTTTACGGAAGATGATGACTATTTTAATACAAAACATCCGGTTCCTTCAGAGTGTTTCATCGGTTCAACTGTTGGCTTTTGGGATATGTAAGGTTGGAAAGCGGTAATTTGTATATCCGGTTTCATCAATAAAAAAATCCTCTGTAAAACAGAGGATTTTTTTATTGATGTTTATCTTATCCAGTTGATGTCTTTTTTTACGACTTTGGCTGGGTTTCCCGCGATCATCAGGTTATTTTCCGGAAATTTTTTGACGACGACACTTCCGGCGCCGTTTATACAGTCAGAGCCGATTTCAGAGTTTTTAAGAATTATTGCGCGCATTCCGATCCAGACGTGGTCTCCGATTATTACTTGTTGAGGATGGTTGGTAATTTCTCCGGATTTGTTTATGATGTCATGCGCATCGTTGTCACGGATTGTAACGTCGGAAGCCAGCATGCAATCTTTGCCGAGGATTATTTTGCCGCCTTTTGAACAGAGGAAAGCTTTGTTTATCATGGAAGTATCCTGTCCGATTTTGACGTAACCTCCGTCCAGTATTTTTACCATGGAGTTTTTGATATAATTTTTGGAGCCTTCAAAAATGAAAGTTCCGCAGTTTCCTTCAATCCAGACGCTAAAGTCGGTGAAATCCGTCGGGGTATTGATGATGACTTTGTTGCAATTGCCGATTATGGTCAACTCAAGTCCTTTAATCTTTTTTATTTTTTTACCGTTTTCATCAAGAAAGGTGATTTCATTATTTTGGCCGTGTACCTTCATCGGGCGATCCTTTGTGTGAATTTTATTCTGAATCATTTTATATGAATGTTTGTAAAAAGCAGATTAATAATAAAAAAGATTATTTTCTTTTAGAAAAAATTATATTGAAAGCATATGCATTATATATTATAATGTAAAGCAGTAAAATGCTTTTGAAAGGCGGTATAATATGTCAGCAGCTAATTTTGCTTTTATAGCAGTTGTAAATATGATGCTTCAACAGAGAAGAGCGGCGGAGGAACGTGCTCGTAGAGAAGCGAAAGAGCGTGCCAGGATAGAGCAGGAAACGGCTGAATATAACCGAATAAAAGAAAGTGCGTTGAAAAAGGCATCTGAGCCGGAAAAAGTTCTGGCAACTTATTCTAACGGGCAAGTTAAAGAGAAAAACGCATACGGTTATCATTATGAATATTATGAAGACGGCAAGACAAAAAGTGTTACGAATGTTACCGGTACGATACAGGAATATGACGAGGAAGGAACGTTAAGACGGGAGTTTATTCCCTATGGCGGTGAATATATCTATGATTCATTGGGGCGTCTTATTAAGGAAAAAGACTCTTTGGGAGCAAAAGAATATTTTTACTATGGTGACAGTCATTGCAAAGAACATGTGATAGTTAAAGACGAAACAGACGAAATAACCTCATATCGGCATCTGACAAAAGAAGGTCGGGACAACACGGAAGACTATTTGCACAGATTGGAGAAGATAAAACGTTTAAAGGATATTGTGGCAAAAAAATATGGCCGAGAAGAAGACAAAGACGGAAATGTTTCGTATGATATGACGAAAGACACTTCAAAAGGGAGCGTTTTAACTTTTAAAGACAGAATGTTGGCAAGAGTAAAAGAGGCATTTGAAAAATAAATACTATTTGTAAATTTTGAGGCAGACAGAACAAAACGGTTTGTCGGAATATCGGAACGGCACCTTGTTAAAGGTGCCGTTTAAAAATGATAAATTCATCTGAATTAATAGTTCAGCCAGATTATCTTGTTTTTTTGTTTCTTATTTGCTTTGAATACCTTATAGGAAAGGAAAAGCAACAGAATGCTCCAGCAGGCATAAAAAACAATGCCGCCGATGACCAGAGGATGTTCAAGTTTTTGAAATTTGGCGGCCGCATAGAAAAGAAGTATTGTGTTGGCAGCCAGCGGCCATAAATAAAAGCACATTATCCATCGAATGATGTTTTGATGTGTTTTGTAAGCGGCTATTGCTTCTTCGGTTTCTGCATACAAATAAGCATGTTGCTTTTCATAAATGTCAATTACCGGATAGCGGCTTTCCTGCGGGGGTATGCCAAATCGAATTTGAAACAGGTCAATTGCCTGATTAATCGCTTGTTGTTCCATAATGATATTTTTTAATGGTTAGACATAATACTTTATTATCGGTGTTATTTATAGAATATATTTGTTTTTTTATCAAGGGTAATGGTGATGTGGCGGCTGTTTGGATTATACGGTTATAATTTTGATGATTTTTGAGCCGGTGAAAATATTCTTTACTGTAAATCGTAATTGTTTATGATGTTCGGAAAGGGAGAAAACGGACGAGACCGTTAGTTTGCGGATTTTGACGGGAGGAGAATAACATGTTTTATAAAACAGATTATAATTCGCCGGTCGGCAATATTACTTTGGGAGCCGACGGAGAACATATTGTGGGGTTATGGATAAAAGGGCAAAAATATTTTGCCGATACGGTCAAGGAAAAAAT
>ERZ857922.3718-NODE-3718-length-12663-cov-3.748731_pt1 | contig 12663 bp, 9 predicted proteins | sample MGYA00519579_ERZ857922 | MGnify/ENA primary metagenome ERZ857922 (study PRJEB31778, sample SAMEA3449375) | human gut metagenome | biome: human gut; feature: human-associated habitat; material: faeces | place: United Kingdom | collected 2010/2012 ... | reverse complement strand
GTTCTGATCTTGGGGATTGGGGATTTTGCCCCAACAAGCAAATTGCGTCCGGGTAGCACCCGGACACTGCTTGCCGCTTGAAAATCACGTTGTAATTCAATCTCTGCCATCTCTATGGTTTCCACCAAATTCACAGCCGTGGGTGTGACCATGCCCATAATACCACCGACCGTACCGGTAGCCATAGTGGGGCGGGCAGTGGGCACAGTCACCGTTGCACTTTCCGGAGGGATTGCGCTTTTTGCCGCCAAACAATAGACTTGCAATGCCCACGGACTGCCAGAAGCTTGGCTTTTTCGGGTGCTCCTCCCGCGGAATATCGATATCCTCTTCTTCCGGCTCATCAAACAGGCGAACATGGTTTTTCTTTGCCACTCTGTTTATTACGTCATCGTCAGCCATCCCCCAGAGGTCCTCCAGCTGCTCCTGGGTAAAGTGTTCCCTGGATTTTTCCAGCATGGCATTGATGGTCTCTTTATCACAGCTGCAGCACAGATCCTCGATATTCTCTGCCGTAAAGGACACGCCTGCCTCCAGCGCCTTCCGGATGAACCGGGATGCGCTTTTTTCATCCATAAGCTCCTGCGCAACCTCTGCCACCTGATCAGACGGACCGAAAGACGTCAGCTGGTGCACTCTATGCACCTGCGTACTGGATGCCCAGTCAAAGAACCGTTCATAAAATGTCTGCCAATCCATTTTCACACCTCGCTGCACGTTTTTGTGTTTTTCGTAATTACAGGGAGTTCATCACATCTAGCAGTTTTTGATAGCTGTCCACATCGTGGTATTTGACATTCTCCGTAGAAATCTCATTAAAGAGTTTTCTCGCACAGGAGATTTTCGCCTTTTCAATCGGCTTTAAGCTCAAACTCTCCATTGTACCCTTGGTCTCGGCGATGAAGTAGATGTGCTTGACTGTGCCTTCATAGAAAGCAATCGCCCAGTCGGGAGAGTAATTGCCAACAGGGGTAGGAATATGAAATCCCCTCGGAAGTTTTGCATAGACGCAAACCTCATCGGCTGCATCCAAGTCCTCTGCAAATCGGCGTTCAACGCTCTTTTCCGCATAGCCATCGGTAAACACATAGTCCTGGATGTGCTTTGTCGCCTTGAACGCCTTGTCAATGCTTGTCGAGTTTTTCTCTGCCGTGAAGATTGTGCTGTCATATTCACCCTCAATCTGGTCGTAGGTGATATGCTCCACGATCATTGTTGCTTTCTGTTCGTTGATAAGGCGAATGACCTTGGAGATAAATTCTTCCGGGTTTGCTTTATACATGGCAAACTTCAGCGGAGAAATCCCCTTAATGATCTCGACAACTGTTCTGCGGGTCAATACCGTACCCTCGGCAATTTTACCAACGAGGTCATAGGTGATATGGCTGACATCGCTCCGCTTCAGCGTGGTCGTGCGGGTTTTGGCTGACTTAAATGCTTCTCCACGGTCAAGCGCATTGGCATCCATTTCGTCGGTCTGTTCGCCTCTGGAAACGGTATAGGTCAACTCGGAAACAAACAATTCGCTGTCGATATGGCGAATTGCTTTCTCAATCAGCTCAGCGCTGTCAAAGGAGACTGCATAGGCATACTTGTGATTGATCCGTTTCCAAAGCTCCTGGAACTCTTTCTTGTAGAAGTTTTGGTTCAGCCCGTTGCTTTCCACCTTCGCCTGTTTGCCATTTTCCACCATACGCTCCAGAGCGGATTCGTCAAAGACAGCCTGCACAAGCGTATGGATACCCTCTGCCATCGGAGCAAGCTGTGGCGGCATGGGTACAAGCGTTCCCATCTCCATGTCCATGCGGTACTTGTCCGTGACTTTTCGATCCATATCAACATACTGATTTGCGATCAGATAGAACTCGATTGCGTTGGCAGTCTTATCATCAATCGCTGTAGGCTTGCCGTCCACCTTGACGAACTTACCCTTGAAGTATTCGCTGGTCGCTGCGGTCGGCCTGTCGTACAGAACTTTCTTAATATCGGATTGCAGATCAGCGACAAAGCCCTTATAACTCTCGCTTGCAATAACCGTCAGCTTGTTGATATTGTGAATATCATCGCCGAGGACTTCCGCATCCATTCTGTTGCCGGCTTGGTTGACGCAAAGCCGCAGACCACGCCCAACTTCCTGCCGCTTCTGCGTAGAGCTGTCGCTGTGCTTCAGCGTACAAATCTGGAATACATTCGGGTTATCCCAACCTTCACGCAGAGCGGAATGGGAGAAGATAAATCTTGTCGGCTCGTCAAAGGACAACAGCCGTTCCTTGTTTTTCAAAATGAGGTCGTAGGCGGAAATATCATCCGAGAACTCAGCACCACGCTTGAGCGCAGAGTTGATGCTGCGACCGGTCTTTTTGTCGATGCTGAAATAGCCCTTGTGCGTGTCGGCAGTTTCAATGCTGCGGAGATACTTCTGATACGGCGTATCAAACATCGTCAGATGCTCGTTCAGAATGTTGAGATATTCCTCCTCAAAGATACGACCGTATTCGCCCAAGACTTCGTTTCCGTCCTCGTCATACTGACGGTACTTTGCAACCTCGTCGATGAAAAATAGGGACAGCGTTTTGATGCCCATATCAAAGAGCCGTTCTTCTTTTTCAAAGTGCGACTCGATGGTTTCCCGTATCTGGATGCGCCGCATATCTTCCTCGACCACATCACCAACGACCTCGCCCTGGCGGATCACCAGACCGTTTGTAAATGTGATCGTACCACGCAGCGGCTCAATGTCGGAGATGGTATATCCATCTTTGTACTGCTCCATCTCATTGGACTTGTAGTAGAGGTTGTCTCCTACGGCAAGCGTAAACATCTTCCGCTTACTGCCTGCGTTTTGTGCGACTTCGATTTCCATTTTTGCCATCGGCGGCTTATTCGGAGACAGGACGATATTTTCGAGATAGTGGTACTGGCTCGTGCCGGTAAGATTCTTGACCTCAAAGCCCTTGACCTCGATCTTTTTGACCAATTTCTTGTTGAACGCATCGAGCGCATCCAGAACATACACAAGGTTGTGCTGCTTGGCATGGGTGGCAGAATAGTTCAAGCTGAACAGCGGATTAAAGTTCTTGAGTGCTTTCTGCGTTACCTCTCCGCCCATTTTCTGCGGCTCGTCCAGAATGATGATCGGTCTGTTCGCCTTAATGACATCAATCGGGCGGCGGGAATCGAACTCGTCTCGCTTGGAATAGATGATACGGGCTTCTTTGCTTTTGCCGTCCTCTTTCAAAGACGAAGCGAACGCCTGCGTATTGATAATCATAACATTGATGCCGGAGCTGGAGGAGAAGTTGTCCAGTTCGTTCAAGTTGGAGCTGTTGTAGATGAAGAAGCGAGCCTTCTTTCCGTACTGCTCCATGAAGTGATCCTCGGTGATCTGGAAGCTCTTGTTCACGCCCTCACGAATTGCAATGCTCGGCACGACAACAATAAACTTGCTCCATCCATAGCGTTTGTTCAGCTCGAACATGGTCTTTATGTAGACATAGGTCTTGCCTGTACCGGTCTCCATTTCAATATCCAGGGAGCAGCGCCCCACATCACCGATCAGCTTGTCCGAAACCTTGATGTTATTCTCATTCTGAATCGCCTTAATGTTGTCGAGAAGTTGCCCATCCGTCAATGCAATTGCTTCGTTCTTGTAGCCGGTCTCACTCAAAAGGTCTGCGTCATCTTCGTCCACGGCAAACCGGGTCTGCTGCGTTGCCTTTTGCCTGCCCAGGTCACGGATATAGGAAGCTCTGTCATAATGCGGCTGCCCGTTGAATACACGAACGACCGCATCCACGGCATCGGTCTGGTATTGTTGTATCTTGAAATTAAACTTCAAATCGCTCACCTCATTTCTGCTATGTTACGAGTGAGCTTCATTTCGCATCTATCTGCACCAATAGGCTCATAGCTGTTTTTCAGAATATGAGTTTTGCCCAATATGTCCTCATAGGCAATAGTAAGCTCCACATTTGTCACATCAGCAGGATCGCAGTCTGCATATATTTTATTTGCCTTTGTTTCACCGGCAGAGCAAGTAAACAGTATGCTTTCAGACTTATAGCTCGTAACACAATTTTCAATATAAATCGCAATTTCACTAAATCTGATATTTTTAGCCACACCCATACCAACATTGGAAACTAAAACTGTAAACAATGATTTGTTGCAATCTTGCAAATACAAATCGTGGTAGGTATAGTAATCAGAATACTTTGATTCCCAAATATTAAGCTCATCTATACCATCGTTTTGATGGACAATACGACCAATTATTCTGTTATCAATCAGGAGAATGACATCCAGATTGGGTAGTACAGTCAATTTCTTGTTTTCATTATGCAATATTCTACTTTGAAGGAAAGATGCGGCAGATATAACAATCGCCACGACAGAAAGAATATCATTCCAATGGTTTAACAGGAAATCCTTCATATCACAGCACCTTCCTCACCGTGCTCGGACTGATTGCGGCGAAAATCTGGTCAAAGTTCGTCAGCACGGAGTCGCTTGCCATGCCGCTGTCACGGAACACAGCGTAGTACGGCTGCTCCTTGGCGATAGCGGTCACGACCTCATCAGACACTTTGTTGTCAAAACAGGCATACAGGAAACCGTCAGCGACATTGAACACCTTGCAGCCCGCAATCGTTGTTTCTTCGATCTTGGAGGACAGCAGAATCCCGAGGTCAAGCATCACCTGGAACAGCAGATCTTCCGGTGTCCGGTCGCCCTTGATATTGTCGGCGTAGTTGTCGAACATGGTCTGCTCCACTTCGTCGGGACGGTAGTAAACATCCTTCATGTTGGAGGTGTCGCACTTCAGCACACGGAAGCCAATATCAAGTCCTTGCGTGGTCAAAGGACTATCCTCTTTGATTTTCTTTCCGGCCCGGCGTATGCGCTCCTTGCCGATTTCGCAGATGTTTTTATAACCGGCTTTATAGGCTTCACTCTTTTCATCTGTCGCCTCGGGAAGCTGAACCATAATAAATTTGCGGTGTCCGCTATCTTCAGCGTTGAGCTGCATAACAGCGTGGGCAGTAGTGGCAGAGCCGGAAAAGAAGTCAAGGATAATATCATTCTCACTGTCTTTATTATTAATTTGTAATCCAAGTAAATATTTTATTAATTCTACAGGTTTTGTATAGTCAAAAACCAAGGTGCCAAACAATTTACGAATATCTTCAGTTCCATTCTGAGTATAAACGTCTGAATAAAATGTTGTTGGTTTCCCTCGTCTCTTTTCCATTTTCATCAATAAGATACTTTTTGGAACGTAAATTATATGTACCATCTTTTTGCAAATTAAAAACTACATCATCGTTTTCTATAGCTTTTAACATTCTGGACTTTTCCCATACCCATTGCTTTTTGGGCCAAATCTCTTGTCCCTTGTAGCAAATTGGGTATCTTAGATTTGGTCTATCACCAAAAGTTGTAACAGCAAGAGGCTGTGTCACATATCCACCGCGGGTTTCAAATTTACTATCTTTTGTTTTGTTATAATTTGCACGTTCTTCCGCTGTAAGTGTACGAGTAATGTTTTCAATAGGTTGCTTAGAATAAACTAAAATATATTCATGTACTCCAATAAATCCAGCCGTTAAGGCTCCTGAACCAAATTTGTTTTTCCAAATTATTTGAGCAATAAAATTTTGTTCTCCAAATATTTCATTACAGGATTTTTTTAGACTCTCAATTTCATTTTCATCTATCGAAATAAAAATAACACCATCATCCGACAGCAAATCTTTAGCCAGTTTCAGTCTCGGATAAATCATATTCAGCCAGTCGGTATGAAAACGACCGTTGCTTTCGGTATTCTGCACCATACGGTTTCCGTCCTCATCGAACTGTCCGCTGTTAGCAAGATATTCCTCCGTGCTCTGAGCAAAATCGTCCTCATACACGAAGTCGTTGCCCGTATTGTAGGGCGGGTCTATGTAGATCATCTTGATCTTGCCGAGATAGGTCTCCTGCAAGAGCTTCAACACTTCCAGATTATCGCCCTCGATATAGAGATTTTCGGTGTTGTCAAAGTCCACGCTTTCTTCACGGCAGGGGCGCAGTGTCTTGGAAATGGGAGCGTTTGCAAGCAGGACAGACTTCTTCTTGTCCGGCCATGTGAACTGATACCGCTCCTCCCGTCCACCACCTTGACGGCGATCTCCTGCATCAGCACATCCTTGTCAATGGCACGAACCACCTCGCCGTTCTCGTCAATCGTCTCCGTCACGGCATTTGGGAACAGCTCCGCCAGCTTTCTGTAGTTCTCATCAGCTTTATTCGCCGTTTGCATTTTCAACTTATCCATTATGCTTGTCCTCCGTTTTCTTTCCAAAAATGGAATATGGGGTACTTCTTGAATTCTTCTTTTAATTGTTCGTCGAGTTTTTCAAAATGCACTTCTGCGGCTGCCTGCTGATCCAACAGCAAATACGCTCCAACAAGGACATCTTCTCTGACACCCGGCGTTTCAATCACCCGAAACAGCTCCTTGACTTCGTCTATTGTCAGCGCACGTTCACGCTTTTCAATCTGCAATTTATTTAGCAGCTTCACATCATAGGGCAATGTTTCATCATTCAAAGCGAAAATCCAATCAGAAAACGATCTTGCGGTAGACAGGAGTTCGACTTTTGAATTCGCTTTATCATACGCTTCGAGCAATTCGAGCAAAAAGAAGTTTGCCCTTGCAACCGTTTCTTCGTGCTGTTTGGCATTTTGAAATGACGGCAATAAAACATCATAGCGTATATTATCAGCTTTTATCAAATCGTCTGCATGGAGTATTGCATACTGCGAAATCGGCATTTTTTCTCCGGCTTTATTCTCATACACAAGTGACATCTCGGTTTTGAAAAAGTCGAAAATATTGTATGCGTCCTCTTTGCCTTCGATTTTTTGAAGGCAAACGATAAATTTCAGCTCACCTATATCTATGGTCATTATCGGGGGCAAATCATTTCCTAGATGTTCTACCGGCTTCTTATCTATAAGCGCAGTAATAAGATAGCCAATATGTTTCCAGTCTTTATCTCCTAAAGACTTTATATTTAAGTCCTTTTTGCACCCCAACAAATCAAGCAAAGCGACTATCTTTTTTGCATATTCAAGCCGCAACTTTTCTTCTTCAATATTAAAATTTGAAAGGTCAGCACCCTTGAAATCAAATGGGAGTTCTACGCCATTCCATTGAAACCTTCCGGCTTCAATGTATGAAATCATAAAGTCTAAATCTACTACGAGAGTACGCAATTTATCCGAATTCTTGTAGTTGATTTTAATAACTCCAGTATTGTTTTTCGATTTTACCGAAAAGCTCTCGCCAAATATAGTTGTAATCGTTTCAGCGTCTCGTATTATACTGACTGTTTTATAAAACTGATGCTCACCAACTGCAATAATTGCAGTTCGAATTTCTTTTGTTGTTAGTCGTTGAGGAATCGCTTCTACCGGCTGTGGAATAGCACTTCCCTTGATTTTTGCGTAAATATATACCTCGTTTTTTAATAAGGCTGTTTTGGGGTCAATTCCACCGACTGTTGAAACGGGAACAGTTATTCCCTCCAACACGCCTTGTTTTTCAAGCTCATCCAATGATAATAACTGAGCATCCGAAAAACTTGCTTGCTTTTGGCAATTTTCTAAGCACTGAAAGAAGATCATTGCTTTTTCATTCGGGTCTATCGGGAACTTTTTGAGCTTAATACTTTTGCTCTTTTGCGCTTTCGCTTCTTTAAGATATACTCTGAGCTTTATCGGCGGAAGCTCTGCATAATATATCTGTCGTGTTAATCCGTTATGTCCGATATAGACAACAAAGAAAACTGCACCGCCGTCATAAAGATAGTTGTTGAGATCAGTTGTTGATACAGGAAAGGATATTTCTTCTTTGCTGAAATCATCGTTCTCTGTTCCCTTGATTTGAACTGGAAGCCGCCCTTTGAGTTTATCTTTCTTCTTGCTTTTGTCGCCATATATGTAGACGAAACCATCCCAAGTCGGCTCTTTGTCATTGTCTGCAATAAATTGGTCGAGAAAATCAGAAGTCACAATGCTATCTCTAACTGCATTGACAGATAGAGTTTCAATAGCCTTTTTGTCCATTCTCCAATCCTCCCAATTTATTTTTTAGTGTTTTTGCCTGCTGTGCAAGCTGAAACTTCTTATTCGGCTGCTTCTCATTCCGAGCCTGCTTTTCCAGTTTCTCGATTTCCTTTTGCAGCTTTGCCTTTTGGTCATCAATTTGTATCTGCTCATCCAAGGATTTTCCTTGCCCGACCTCAACACCGCCGACTTGAATGATGAGGTTCTCCCAAACGGCATCCATATTCAAGCCTTCGATTTTGAGATTCAGCTCATGCTCCGGCATCCATTCGGTGTGGTAATACTTGTTCACCTTGAACGCCTTATTGCCGCCCTCGGCAGCTTCTTTATAGCCCGTCCAAGCCTGCACCTTGCCATCAAAGGAAAGAATGAAAAGAATATGATACGGAATTTCTTTGTCAATCTGTCTGAGCACAGCTTCGTTAAGCTGCGGACTTGCCAGTTTGATCTCAATGACTTCGATCTCTGTCACCGCTTCGCCCGGTGCAATGTTCATGGTGGAGACAGCCAGCTTATTCCGCCAATGAATCAGCTTGATCTGCTCCACAAAGACACGCTTCAAAGCCGGTGAAACTTCCATCTTCTCATAGAACTTTTGCTTCGGGATTCTCTTGTTGAATTCAGTCGTTTGCGGAAAGCCGAGCACACTGCCTACCACCTTTCTACATTGTTTTCTTATTTCACAACCAAGAAACAGATCAGCTCAAAATCGTCCAAGCCGGAGACCTGCGAAAGCAGCGCAGAAGTGCCACCGCTTTTGAACAGGCTGTCAATGTCGTTTTCCTCTTTCACATCAATGATGGAGTTGATCGCTTCGCTCAAAAGCTCGGAAATATCGGTCATATTTCGACCGTCATCCGTTTCCTCATTGAACCGATGGTAGAGCTTTTCAATGGGTTTGTTCTGCCCACGGCAGACATACCGCATCGTGTCAAGCAGCTTCTTTGGCTGCAAATAATCGCAGACCACTTCGCCATCCTCGCTGATGTAGACCATGTAAAATGGGTGCAGGCGGTTCTTGTTGTCGATGTTGATGCTCTGCGCCCTGTTTTTTAGGACATAGATCACACCCGGCGGGCAATCGGCAGAAGCCGGTGCGACAGCATGAAGTCCCATTGGGGTGTGCTCCAGTTCGGGATGCTGCTTGATGTAGTCGAGCAAGTCCAAACGGAACTCATTAAGCCCCAAATCCATGATGGAAATACCGGAGGACATTTCCTCAATATCCACGACTTCTTCCTGCAAGCGTTTGAGCTGTGCCTTGCGATACTCCAAATCGTGCTTTTCTTCATCGGAGAGAAGATTATCATCGCCGGTGGCGGTCATGTCCACAATCTTCATGCGGGTTTCGACTTTCGATTTCAGGTTGATATACTCGTCCAGAGTAATATCGGGCCAGAAATTGACAAGCTGGATCACCTTGTTTTTGCTGCCAATACGGTCAACACGGCCAAAACGCTGAATAATGCGAACAGGGTTCCAATGAATATCGTAGTTGATAAGATAATCGCAGTCCTGGAGGTTCTGACCTTCGGAGATACAGTCGGTAGCAATCAGAATATCAATATCGACCTTCGGGATATTATCAAACAAATCCCGATCCTTTGATCTCGGCGAGAAGCAGGTCAGAATGGTGTTCATATCAGCGTTCTTCAGCTTTGCTGTGGTGCGTCCATCAACCGAGCCAGTAATGACCGCAGTATGTAAGCCGAATTTCTTCAGCATGAAATCGGAAACATGGTCGTAGAGGTACATCGCTGTATCCGCAAATGCTGTGAAAATGATAATTTTCTTGTTTCCCTCATTGATGGGATGCTCGATTTTATTTGTGAGGTCAGTAAGAAGCTCTTGCAGCTTGCTGTCATGCTCCGGCGTAATATCGTCCACCAATAGCGTCAGCAGTTCCAATACTTCCTGGTCTTTGGCAAGTTCGCCCCGCCAGGAGAGCCTATCCATATCGGCAAGATCAATCTGAACCTTCTTGCCAATGGCGGCAAAATCATCGCTATTCTGATCGTCCAGGTCGTATTCATCGGCATCAGAAATATCGGTAAGGCTGATCTTCGTATCAACTCTGTTTTCGTAGTTATCGATGGTATTTATGGTATTCTCAATCAGTTCTTTTATCCTGCCAAGCGTTAGATTAAAGGAGTAGACCGAGCTTTCCATTCGCTTCATCAGGTTGATCGCCATAAGACGGCGGATACCCTGCTCACGGTTTGCCTGCGTAAAGCCTACATTGACCTTGTTATCGCCATAAAGCTCGGCATACTTCTCCATACGGCTCGGCAAGATATAGTGCGACGGACGGTATATATCCAAATTCAGCTGCGTGAGCTGCTCAAAGATCTCGTTATAGCTGATTGCATCTTTCAAATCGGTCAGATGCGGCCTGTGTGATTTAGGCGGGAGTCTTTCAGGGAACTTTCCGATAGAAGCCGTGTCATAATACTTCTCAATATGCTTTCTGGAACGGGCAATCGTTACGCTGTCCAAGACCTCGAAGAAATCAAAATCAAGCATACGCAGCAGATTATCCGTTGTTCTGTCACGGGGCTCCCATTTGCTCCATGTGTTAAACGACTTCTGTGCGTTTCGGAATATCTCGTCAAACGAACGGGAGGTTTTCAGCTTGCTGTCCAAAAGTGAGGAGTCTCCCTCATAGGCAAGCTGAAGCTGATTTTTCAGATCATTAAAACGGGTGTTAACCGGCGTAGCTGAGAGCATCAGGACCTTTGTCTTAACGCCTTTGCGAATGACCTGCTTCAGCAGCGTTACATAGCGGTTATCCTTGCTGTCATCTTCACTTTCCAGTTTGCCGCCGTTTCTGAAGTTGTGAGATTCGTCAATCACCACAAGGTCGTATGTATCCCAACGCAAACGGGACAAGTCCGTACCGTTGGAGAAACCATGCGTTCTGCCAAGGTCTGTGTGATACAGTACCTTATAGTTCAGACGATCTTCTGCAAGCGGGTTGTTGATATAGTTATCACGGTATGTATTCCAGTTGTTGGCGAGCTTCTTCGGGCAAAGAACCAGAACGCTTTTGTTTCTGGACTCGTAGTATTTGATAACAGCCAATGCCGTAAAAGTCTTACCGAGACCAACCGAATCAGCCAGAATACAACCATTGTATTTTTCGAGTTTATTGATAATGGCAAGAGCGGCGTCACGCTGGAAGTTGAACAGCATATTCCACACCTTGCTGTCCTTAAAGCCGGTTGCCTCGTTTGGGAGTGTGTCCTCGGAAACATCATCCAGAAACTCGCTGAAAATATTATAGAGGGTCACGAAGTAGATGAATTCGGGAGCGTTCTCGTTATAGACCGTCGTAATGTTTTCAATCACTTGGTCAGTTACATCCTGGAAGTGCTGCTTGTCGTTCCAGAGCTGCTCAAAAAGGTCAATATAGCTCTTGCTCATGGGGAACGACAATCTCTGCGTGAAGTTGTAAGCATAGTTGCCACGCTCACAACCGAGATCAACCGTTGTGAACTCATTAAAGGGCATATAAGTGTACTGGTCTTTCTCTGACAGTACATTCAAGAAACCGGGAACAACCTGGTTTGTTGTATTGGACTTGAAAGTTGCCTTTTGCTTGATCCACGCAGCGCACTCTTTGGCGATCGCCCGCTGCGTCAGCTCATTCCGCAGGCGAATCTCAAATTCAGTACCATACAGGTTCTGCTCACGAGTCATCCGCGGAATAAAGAACTCCCGCTTGGACTTTTCCGTCTTTTCTGTGATAAAGGTAGGAGATGTGAAAATAAACTTCAAATTCTCAATACCAGACAGGCTCTTTTTCAGTTCTTCATAGGCATAAATCGAGAAGCAGGCTGCGGCAATTCGCAACTTGCTTTTCTTTGTAATCGTCTCCTCCAGATCATCTCGAACTCGAAGATTGACATTATCAATCATCTTGGGCATACCCGGAATTTGAATGTTATCCATCGTCGTTCCCCCTATGGCAAAGCAGACGAATCACCCCGTCCATACGCCCACTCATTGTTTACATGAATTACTTTGTGAAAGCCTTTCAGATACAATTAGGCAGTCGTAGAACACACGGACGATTTCGGTACGCAAAACAACCACAATTTTATCTTATAATAGCATAAATTCTGAAATTTTTCAACAAATTACTCTCAGACAAAGATGAGAATATTCGCTTGTTCTTTTCTCATGGAGTTCAAAGCACATATACGTTATTTTCTGAAGATAACTCCTCAGAAAATCCAATGTGCTATTAATATCCAATGTGCATATTTCTTATATTTTCACTTAAGGCAATCATTTTTTCTTCTCCGCACCAGATTCCGTCCCCCTCCACCCCATACCGCCACATTCCGCTCCATACATATTCCCCCGCACCCAAGGGTGTCGTGAAATGCGACACCCTTCCACTTTTCTCCAGGGAAAATTATCCATTTTCAACTATTTCCCATATTTCTCTTGACAAATCACCTCCCTGTCTATATAATACATGAACATACGTTCTATTTTTTCGGATAGCTGCCGGGTACCCGCCCCGATAAGAGGCCTTCACCTCCT
>ERZ857922.3713-NODE-3713-length-12675-cov-3.216086_pt1 | contig 12675 bp, 9 predicted proteins | sample MGYA00519579_ERZ857922 | MGnify/ENA primary metagenome ERZ857922 (study PRJEB31778, sample SAMEA3449375) | human gut metagenome | biome: human gut; feature: human-associated habitat; material: faeces | place: United Kingdom | collected 2010/2012 ... | reverse complement strand
GGTGTGGCTGACACCTGTTCCGATAAGGGCAACTTTTGAGCTTTTAAGCGAATTAAAAAATCTTTCGGTCTTATTCATAAAATCAAGCCTTTCGTCTGAAAATATTTACATATGGCAATTCACAATAATTCATTTTATATTATACATCATTATTCCGTAAAATTCAATGCTAAATTTGTTGATTATAAAAAAAGAATTGCCGCTGAAGATGGTTTTTTTGTCGGAATAACAAAATTTTAAATTATGCTTGTAATACTGAATCTTTTGCTATATAATTAATGTGGCATTGTGGGGTATCATGCTGCCAAAAAATTGTTAAAAATAAGGAGACAAAGAAAGTAATTGAAAAATGCGATCATCAGCTTACGAAATGCTGTTGTTGAGTATGACGGTGTTCAGGTTCTGAAAAACGTCAGCCTCGACATTATGGACAAGCAGTTCGTAACACTTCTTGGCCCGTCGGGCTGTGGAAAAACCACTACCCTGCGAATCATTGGTGGCTTTGCCGAAATGGCAAGCGGTGAGCTATTTTTTAACGGCACGAAGATCAACAACCTGCCGCCGCACAAGCGCGAGGTTAATACGGTCTTCCAAAAGTATGCACTATTCCCCCATTTGAATATCTATGACAATATCGCTTTCGGGCTGCGGATTAAAAAGCTTCCCGAAAAGGAAATTGCTCAGAGAGTTTCCGAAATGCTCAAGCTCGTTAATATGCAGGGCTTTGAGAAACGTTCAATCAATTCGCTTTCAGGCGGACAACAGCAAAGAATCGCAATCGCAAGGGCGCTTGTAAACCGCCCCAAGGTACTGCTTCTGGACGAGCCTCTCGGAGCTCTGGATCTGCAGCTTCGACGGACAATGCAATTGGAACTGAAGCGACTGCAGAAGAAGCTTGGAATTACCTTTATCTATATCACCCACGACCAGGAAGAGGCCATTAATATGTCCGACCGGATCGTGGTAATGAATCAGGGGCAATTTGAGCAGATCGGCACTCCGGATGAGATTTACAACCATCCGAAGACAAGTTATGTGGCAACCTTTGTGGGAAATGCCAATATTTTAAAAGGAAAAGTTGCAGAAATAAATGGTTCTTATGCACAGGTTGAAATAGGAAATGACACTGTTTTCGTTTATACAGAAGAGACTGTAAAGGTGGGAGAGCAGCTTACCCTGGCTGTGAGAAGCGAAAATATTCTGCTGGATGAAGCTGAAATGGAAAATGTAGTTGAGCAAAATGAAGCTGAGGGAACTGGCAGACATCTTCACGCAACTGTGAAGGAGAAGAATTTCGCTGCAGGTCAGCTGCGAGTTCTGCTTGCTTTGTCTGATGGCACAGAAATCACAGCCAGCCGGTTTGGCATGAATGCAAATATTCAGTCAGGTCAGCAGATAAAATGGTATTTTGATCCGCGAAATGCAATTGTAGTAGATCGGGAGTTTAAGACGAAAGAGCCTGCTGATATGTCAGGAGGAAATCAGTGATGGGCGGTCTCAGTAACAGCCGTGGCAACAGCCAGAAATCTGCACCTGCAAAGAACAGCCACGGCAACAGCAAGGAATCTGTGCCTGTAAAAAAAATCCGCGGCAACAGCAAGAGTGCTGCATCCGCCAGACACACCCGCGCCACCATCTGGATGATCCTGCCATTATATATTTTCACTCTGATCTTCGTGGCATGCCCTCTTATCTACATGGTAGCCTTAAGCTTTGCCACCCCGGGAGAAGTCCACGGCGTGCAGTGGATCTTTACCCTGGATAATTACCGGAAGCTCCTGGAACCAGTGTATCTGGACACCTTTGTCCAGTCCTTCCAGCTGGCCATTACAAGTACTGTTTTTATCACCCTGATCGGGTATCCGTTTGGCTATTTTATGGCGAAATTACCAGCAGGCGGTAAAAAGAAAGCTATGCTTCTTCTTATGCTTCCCTTCTGGGTGAATTCCCTGATCAGACTTTACGGCTGGATCGTCATCCTTCAGAAAAAAGGCGGTCTGAATTTTGTGCTGAAAAAGCTTGGCTTGATCGAGAAGCCGCTGAAAATCATGTACAGCTACCCGGCAATCATCATTGGTATGATATATGTACTGCTGCCATTTATGATTTTATCCGTATATTCCAGTGCGGAAAAACTGGACTGGTCACTGGTAGAAGCCGCCCGTGATCTGGGGGCAGGTAAGGCAAAGGCCTTCTGGACAGTCAGCTTTAAGCTGACCCTGCCAGGACTTTTGTCCGGCGTAATCCTAACCTTTATTCCATCTATGGGACTGTTTTTCATAGCAGATATCCTGGGCGGAAACAAAGTTGTGCTGGTAGGAAGCCTGATCCAGGACCAGATGACACGGGGAAATAACTGGCCCTTTGCGGCTGCACTGGCGGTGATCATGATGATCCTTACCACTTTGATGATCCTGCTATACCGCAAGGTCACCAATGCGAAAGAAGTGGAGGGGCTGGGATGATAAAAATACAAAATAATGAAATAGAAGTGCTGGATCCGAAAATGCAAGGTGAAGACGCCGAGGCTAAAAACGGTACATTAGTTAAAAAGTTTGGAAAGAAGAGAAATACAGGCTCTGGCATGAAACGGAGCACCCGCTTTGAGAAGATATACCTTGGTATCATTTTCTTCTTAATGTACCTCCCAGTAGCCGTAGTCATCATTTTCTCCTTCAACGAATCCAAGCTTCCCGTACGTCTCACCGGATTTTCCCTCCAGTGGTACGAGAAATTATTCGCAGACAGCGCCATGATGGAAGCCCTGGTAAACAGCCTGATCCTGGGCGTGGCAAGCTGTGTAGTTTCTGCTGTCATCGGAACGCTGGGGGCGGTAGGTCTGTCACGGATTCACTGGAAAACAAAAGGCGCATTGGAGTACATTTCCATTTTGCCCCTTATGATACCGGAAATTATTCTGGGCATGGTACTGATGGCATTTTTCTATATGCTGAACCTGCCCTTCGGAATGCTTACTCTGCTGATCGGACATACGGTATTTTGCATTCCTTATATATTGATGGAAGTAAAAGCCAGACTTGTGGGCCTGGATCCTTCCCTCGAGGAAGCTGCCCGGGATCTTGGAGCTACTTCCATGAGAGCCTTTCTTGACGTTACGCTGCCACTGATCATGCCAGCTGTTGCGTCCGGCTCATTGCTTGCCTTTGCCATGTCCATGGACGACGTGGTAATCAGTATTTTTATTAACGGTCCGAGATTGTCTACCTTGCCAATTAAGGTGTACACTCAGATCAAAACCGGTGTCACGCCGGAAATCAATGCCCTGTGTACGATTATGCTGGCTTTTACAGTGGTGATCCTTCTTGTTTACTCTCTTATAAAGAAGTTAAAGAGGAAGTATAAGTAGTCTGCTCACAGGAATCAGCGAAAAAAATCACCTGATAAAAGCCGTTTTTTTCACGGCATGAGGAAATATATGGATATTTCCACTTAGGGACGGAAAGGAGCACACGAATGAACAAACTCATAGAGTTGAAAAACCTCACAAAAAACTTTGATGACCAGCAGGTTCTCCGCGGAATCAATCTGGACATCTATGAGAACGAGTTTCTCACCCTTCTGGGACCAAGTGGCTGTGGAAAGACCACAACCCTTCGTATTATTGCAGGCTTCGAGGAGCCAAGCGGCGGCGAAGTATTGTTTAACGGAATTGAGATTTCCAAGCTGCCTCCATATAAGAGAGAGGTAAACACCGTTTTCCAGAAATATGCCCTTTTTCCCCATCTGAATGTGGCAGAGAACATTGGATTCGGTCTGAATCTGAAAAAAGTGGACAAGGACGTGATCGCCCAGAAAGTCACCAGAATGCTGAAAATGGTAGGTCTGGAAGGTTTCGAAAAAAGAGATGTCACCCTGCTCTCCGGCGGACAGCAGCAGCGAGTGGCCATTGCCCGTGCGCTGGTAAATGAGCCGAAAATCCTTCTTCTTGACGAGCCTCTTGGCGCCCTGGATGCGAAAATACGAAAACAGATGCAGATCGAGCTGAAAAAAATCCAGCAGGAGGTTGGAATTACTTTCATTTATGTTACCCATGACCAGGAGGAAGCCCTTTCCATGTCTGATACCGTGGTCGTTATGAATAACGGTGAAATTCAGCAGATCGGTTCTCCTACCGATATTTACAACGAGCCCGAAAACCGTTTCGTAGCAAGCTTCATTGGAGAGTCCAATATTATAGAAGGAATTATGATCAGAGATTATCTGGTTCAGTTTGACGGATTTGAATTCGAATGTGTGGACAAAGGCTTTGAGGATAATGAAGAAATCGAGGTTGTGCTTCGTCCTGAGGACCTTGACATTGTGGAACCATCTCAGGCGAAAATCAGCGGTGTTGTCCGAAACGTCACCTTCAAAGGCGTTCATTACGAAATTCTCGTAGAAACAGAACTGCGCACCTATAAAGTTCAGACCACCGATTATGCGGAAGTGGGCCGCCAGGTAGGACTGAAATTCGGACCGGAAGACATTCACGTCATGTACAGAATGGGAGCTTATTGATGAAACAGTTTAAGCGCCTGATCATTCCTTACTTTATCTGGGCAATTGTTATCCTTGTGATCCCACTGTTTCTCATTGCCCTGTATGCGTTCACCACAGAAGGAAATGAAGTAATGACACTTTCCTTCACCTGGGGGAATTTTGCCAAATTCCTGGAAGCTACCTACCTGAATGTGATCCTGAAATCCTTCTGGCTGGGACTTCTCACCACCTTTATATGTCTGGTGCTTGGCTATCCCCTTGCCCTGATCATTGCGAGATGCTCTGAGAAAGTCCAGGGACTTCTCATTATGCTGGTAACCATTCCAATGTGGATCAACATGCTTCTTCGTACCTATGCGTGGATGAATCTTCTTGCAGATAACGGAATTATCAATAACCTTCTGGCAAAAATCGGACTGGGACCTATCAGTATGATGTATACGGATTTTTCCGTAATGGTAGGCCTGATCTGCAACTTTATGCCCTTTATGATCATTCCTATCCATACATCCTTAAATAAAATGGATAAATCCCTGATCGAGGCAGCCTACGATCTGGGAGCCAACCGTTTCCAGACCTTCTGGAAGGTAATCTGGAAGCTGTCCCTGCCAGGGGTGGTAAATGGTATTATGATGGTTTTCCTTCTTGCCATTTCCTCCTTCGTTATCCCGAAGCTTCTGGGAGGTGGACAGTACATGCTTATCGGAAACCTGATCGAGTCCCAGTTTATCTCAGTTGGAGACTGGAATTTCGGAAGTGCCATTTCCATGATTCTGGCGGTGATCATTTTGATCTCCATGAGTCTGATGAAGCGGATGGACAAGGAAAAAGGAGAATAGGAGGATATCATGCAGAGAAAAACAAGCTTTTTTCAGAGATTTTATGTGGCCATCTGTCTGGTATTCTTTTACCTGCCAATCCTGGTGACCATGATTTTTTCCTTTAATTCCTCCAAATCCCTGACCAGGTTTACGGGATTTTCCATGAGATGGTATACAGAGCTGCTGCATAATACAGAAGTCAGCAAAGCGGTTTACGTGTCTGTGACCATCGCCATCCTGGCAACTGTGATCTCCACAGTGCTGGGAACCATCACTGCAATTGGTCTTTCCAAGTCCAGGAAGGTGTTAAAGGAAACACTTTTAAATATCAACAACCTGCCCATTTTGAACCCGGATATTGTTACTGCAATCGGACTGATGCTTCTGTTTTCTTCACTGGGCTTTCGGAAAGGGTACTTTACCATGCTGCTGGCGCACATTTCCTTTTGTACGCCATATGTGATCACCAGTGTTTATCCCAAGGTGCGAAGCCTTGACCCGAACCTGGCAAATGCAGCCATGGACCTTGGAGCAACCCCGTTCCAGGCGTTGACCAAGGTAATCGTGCCCATGATCAAGGATGGCATTTTCGCCGGTGCGCTGCTGGCATTTACCATGTCCTTTGACGATTTCGTAATTTCGTACTTTGTATCTGGAAACGGTGTAAAAAATATTTCCATTGTGGTCTATAATATGACCAAACGAATCAACCCTACCATCAACGCCCTGTCCACAATTGTAATCCTGGTCATTGTGCTTGTCATGGTTTTTGCTAACGTGCTTCCAAAGCTCCTGGAAAAGCATGCCAGCAAGCATGCGAAAAAGATTCAGCGCGTGATTGCCCTTCTGCTGGTTTTCGCCCTTGGCTTCGGACTGATCAAGTGCGGAGGCGGTGCGGCGGAGAACCATGTCCTGAAGGTTTATAATGCAGGAGAATATATGGATCTGGATCTTCTGACACAGTTTGAGCAGGAATATAATTGTACTGTAGTTTACGAAACTTTCGAATCCAACGAAATGATGTACACCAAGCTTTCCGGCGGTGAGTCCTATGATGTGCTGATCCCTTCGGATTATATGATCGAGCGTCTGATTAAAGAGGATTATCTACAGTATATTGACTGGGATCTGATCCCGAATAAGGGCGACCTGATGGATGAGGTCATGAATAAAAGCTATGATCCGGGAAATCGTTATTCCTGCCCGTACTTCTGGGGAACGGTTGGTATTCTTTATGATACGACTGTGGTTGATCCGGCAGATCTTCAGGAGGGCTGGGATCTTCTCAGGGATACCAAATATAAAGGAAATATTTACATGTATGATTCTGAGCGGGATTCCTTTATGATAGCACTGAAGGCTCTTGGATATTCCATGAATACTACAGATGAGAATCAGATTCAGGAAGCTTACCAGTGGCTGGTTGACCAGAGAAATACCATGGATCCGATTTACGCCGGTGATGACGTCATTGACAATATGATTTCCGGAAACAAGGCTATGGCAGTTGTTTATTCCGGAGATGCTTCTTATATTATAAGCGAAAATCCGAATATGGATTACTTCACACCGAGCCAGGGAACCAATAACTGGTATGATGCAATGGTTATCACGAGGGACTGCAGTGAGACAGAGCTTGCCCATCAGTTTATTAATTTTATGCTAAATGAAGAATCTGCTCTTTCCAATACGGAAGAAGTAGGTTATACTTCTCCTGTAAAGAGTGTTTACGAAACTATGATCGAGGGAGACTACGAAGGTGTTTCTTCTTACATTCCGGATTTCGAAAATCCAAACAGTGAGATCTTCCGTTATCAGGAACCGAAAATCAAGCAGAAATATGCGGAGCTGTGGACGAAGATCAAGGCAGAGTAAACATGGAAATTTATAAAAACGGAAACGTGGCTGGCAGAAGCCGGCTGTGTTTTTGAAGAAGAGGAGAATGATTATGAAGAAAAAGGTATTTGCGGTAATTCTTGCTGCAGCAGCAATCTGTGGCAGCCTGTCACCTGTATACGCAGCTGACTCCGAGCTTGTCCTTTATACCTGGGAAGGAATGTTCCCGCAGGAGGTTCTGGACGGATTTGAGGAAGAAACCGGCTGTAAGATCGTATATTCCAACTTTGACACTGACGAAACCATGCTGGAGAAGGTTTCCATGGCAAAAGGCGGAGACTATGATGTGGTAATCGCAGATGACTACATTCTTGAGAAAATCGTGGAAGAAGGTCTTGCCACCAAGCTTGACAAAGACAAAATCTCCAATTGGGGAAACATCAATCCTCTTTATCAGGGACAGTTCTATGATGAGAAGGACGAGTACACCGTACCTTACGGCGCTGGTATTCCGCTGATCGTATATGATCCGGAGGAAGTGGACATTGATATCAAGGGCTATTCTGATCTGTGGGATTCGTCCCTGGAGGACAGTATAGCGCTGATCGGCAACTATCGTGTTATTAACGGAATTACTCTTCTCACCATGGGAAAAAGTATGAATGAAGAAGACGTGGATACTATAGCAGAGGCAGGAGAGAAGCTTGTGGAGCTGGCTCCCAATGTGCGTATGATCCAGGATGACAATACCCAGAATGCGCTTTTGAACGGAGAGGCTTCTGTAGCGTTCCTTTACACCTCCCAGGTAACTGCAGCTTTGGCAGAGAACCCGGATCTGAAGGTGGTTTATCCGGAGGAAGGTCTTGGCTTCGGTGTTATGGGAATGTTTATTCCAAGCGAGGCTCCCAATGCAGATGCAGCTTACCAGTTTGTAGATTATATTTTAAGACCGGAGGTTGCTGCACAGTGCTTCAATTATATCGGTTACTACTGCACCAACAAGGCAGCAGACGAGCTGGTAGACGAGAGCCTGGTGGTTCCGGACAGTGTAACAAGCGGTGAGAGTATTAAGAATGTAAGTCAGGAAGCTGAGGAACAGTATAATAAGAACTGGACTGAGTTTAAGGCTGCCTGCGATTAATTGAATTGCATTAATCCAGTAAAAGGATAAAATCGGGAAAGAGCCTGTGAGTGAGCTGTTCGGGGAAAACGGATAAATCACTGTGCAGGCTCTTTTTTATGTAATAGAAAAGTCCTACCGGGCAGGATTGCACTGCAGCGGAAGGAGAGAGGTCGCTGGAGGTGGAGAATGCTTGCACATATATGTTTCCGGGGACAGAGTGAACAACACGGATATTGACAAAGCTTCGCCAGTGTGTGATTATTATTTACAGAAATAAATGAGTTTTTTAGAGGAGAAACAAAATGGAAATATACAAGGGAGCTTCCGCCTTTGCGGGGATTGCCATTGGGAAAATCAGGTTTTATCGGAAAGGTGAATATCAGATCCGACAGCATCAAGCAGATGATGTAAAAAAGGAACTGAAGAATTTTGATGTGGCTCGTCGGCATGTGATGCAGACCTTGAAGGAAGAGTATGACAGAATGTCAGAAAAGCAAATGGACACAGCTGATCCTGAATTGGATATGGAACCCCAACCTTTGGATAGAATTGTGAAAGTGAATGGGGAAAATGGAACAAACCAGATCCTGGAGCAGGCAGAGCTTCTGGGCTCTGGCAGCTTTCTCCGTGCGGTACAGAGTATGATCACAGGGGAAAAGGTGACTGCTGCTTATGCAGTGCAGACCACAAGAGATGAGATGCAGAGTACTTTTTCCAGGCTGAACGATCCGACCATAAAGGAACGAATCCACAATGTAAGCCGCATCTCCAGTCTCCTTCTGGAAATTCTCGGGGAAGATGAGAACAAAATTGATCTGGGAGAGGAACCAGTCATTCTGGCAGCAGATGCCCTTTCTCTTGCAGAACTGATGGAAATGGATAAGGAGAAGCTTCTGGGTATTGTCACCCGCAAAGGTTCTGCTACCTCTCACGCTGCGATCCTTGCGAAAAATATGGATATTCCCTGTGTTACAGGTATTGGGATTCCACAGTCAGAAGAAGAGTGGGAAGACAGCATTGCCATTATTGACGGATATACAGGAACCATCTATCTGGAACCGGATAATGAGGTACGAAAAGAATACGAGATTCGCCGAAAAGCAGATCTGGTAGAGCGGGAATCCCTTTTGAAGCTGAAAGACAAGGGCGATATTACGAAAGATGGACGTGAAGTGGGAATCTACGCGAATATTGGCAGTCTGGATGATTTAAACAGCGCCCTTTATTATGGGGCAAAGGGAATCGGACTGCTGCGAAGCGAGTTCCAGTATCTTGGCAGGGAGAATTATCCCGGGGAAGAAGAACTTTTTCAGGCATATAAAAAAACTGCTGAGACTATGGGCGACCGCCTGGTAGTTATCCGCACCGCCGATCTCGGGGCTGATAAGCAGGCTTCCTACCTTGAAATTCCGGTAGAAACCAACCCTCTCATGGGTAATCGCGGAATCCGTCTCAGTCTGGACCGGAAGAACCTGTTTAAAACCCAGATCCGTGCCATTTACCGTGCGAGCTGGTATGGCAATCTGGGGATGATGTACCCTATGATCTGTTCGGAAGAGGAAATGGATGAGGTTGAAGCTCTGGTGTTGGAAGTAAAAGAAGAGCTGAAGGCAGCAGGTATACCCTTTAAGGAAATCCGGACTGGAATTATGATGGAGACTCCGGCAGCAGTGATGATCGGGGAAGAGCTGGCGAAACGTGTGGACTTTCTGGGAATCGGAACCAATGACCTGACCCAGTATACTTTGGCCATGGATCGTCAGAATCCGCTTTTACAGAAGAAATATGATGATCATCATCCTGCAATTCTGAAAATGATAAAGATGATTGTAGATGCAGGACACGCGCAGAATTGCAAAGTATGTCTCTGTGGGGAACTGGCGGCGGATACCAGATTGACGGAGACATTTTTGCAGATGGGGGTAGATGCATTGTCTGTGGTACCGGCATGTATATTACCAGTGCGGAAGGCACTGAGGGCGGTTTGCATCGCAGAAATGTGATCTTAGCTTATCTTCTGCGACTGTATTGAGGCGTGCATGTATGTGTGAAGAATTGCAGAATAATTACAAAATAAAACGAGAGCACCAGACATGCAGATACAGATTACAGGCTGTATGTTTGAAAATATGGGTAGAAACATGAACACAAAAAGCAAAGTAATTGTACTTCCCTGTGAAGCTTACGACGAAGAACGAATTTATACACTTATGAAAAATGGTCTGTCTCAGCTGGGAGGTCTGGACAACCTTATAAATAAAGAAGAAAAAATCCTTTTGAAGCCTAACCTTTTGAAAAAAGCAGAAGTGGAGAAAGCGGTCATCACGCATCCGGTTGTGGTGGGTGCCTTTGCCAGGATTCTACGTGAGGAAGGTTATAAGAATATTGTTCTTGCAGATTCCTGTGGCCACGGAACTACGAAACAGGTGATCCAGGGTACCGGAATGGACACTTATCTGGAAAAGTACCAGATCCCGGCCATTGACTATACGAAGGGCGTGCGTGTGGAAAATCCGGAGGGTATCCAGGCGAAGGAATTTATCCTTCCGAAAGAACTGCTGGAGGCAGAGTGTGTGATTTCTCTTTCCAAAATGAAAACCCACGCTCTGGAGCGAATTACAGGAGCAGTGAAGAACAGCTATGGATTTGTATATGGGAAAAATAAGGCCATTGGTCATACCAAATACCCCAGTGCGGACAGCTTCGCCCGGATGCTTATTGATCTGAACCAGTATGTGAAGCCAAGATTTTATATTATGGATGGAATTACTGCAATGGAGGGAAATGGACCGGGCTCCGGAGATCCGGTAGCCATGAACCTGATTCTGATGTCCACAGATCCGGTGGCACTGGACAGTGTGTTTGCAAGACTGGTTTATCTGAAACCGGAGATGGTTCCTACCAATTACCATGGAGAGAAGATGGGACTGGGAAATTGCAGGGAAGAAAATATTGAGGTTGTGGTAGTTGAGGAGAATCCTTCGGCATCAGCAGTGCGTGATGAAGGAAGTGAAATAACTGGGCGCGAGAAGCAGCGCCAGAATGCAAAGGTTTCTGTAGATAAAAAGCAGATTGGTATTGATGTGGTTTGTAATGTAATTTCGATGGAAGCCTTAATAGAAAAATACGGCAATCCCAATTTCAATGTGGACCGCACGAAAGTACGAAACAATGTCTGGACAAAGCTTGCCAAGGCTCTGAATATTTTTCAGAAGAAACCATACATTGAGCCTGACAAATGTATCTGTTGTGGAATCTGTGTAAACAGCTGTCCTGTGCCTGGCAAGGCGGTAGATTTTCGAAATGGCAAAAATAATCCGCCTGTTTATGATTATAAGAAGTGTATTCGCTGCTTCTGCTGTCAGGAAATGTGCCCGAAGAAAGCGATTAAGGTGAAGTGAGTGTAAAATACTCCGAAGGGAATATCGGAGAAACATCGGAGAAACGTCGGAGAAAATATCGAAGAAACATCGGAGAAAATATCGGAGAAACATCAGAGTAATTTCGGAGATAAAGAAGAAAAGCCACTACCGAGCGTCAACTAAGTTGTGACGTTCTACAGTGGCTTATGTATTTTATCGTCCGATCATCTTCGCTACTTCCCTGATATATTCCGGTGTGGTACCGCAGCAGCCCCCTACAATACCGGCACCTGCATCAATCAGAGCTTTCACATGTCTGGCAAAATCCGGCGCTTTCATGGAATAAACGGCGTTTCCATTATCATCAATGAACGGCATGCCGGCATTCGGCTTGGCAATGACCGGGATGGAGACATTTTCTTTAATATTGCGGATAACAGAAACCAGCTGATCCGGACCAACAGAGCAATTTACGCCCACAGCATCTGCACCTGCAGCCTCCAGGGAAACAGCAGCCTCGATAGCATTTCCACCGCTGAAAATACTTCCGTCTGCGTCTACCGTCATGGTACACATAATCGGCAGCCCGCAAACTGTGGAAGCAGCATCCACAGCGGCCAGAGTCTCTTCGATATTGATCATGGTCTCAGCAACGATCAGATCCACGCCGGAATCCTTCAGAATTCCAATCTGCTCCTGATACATTTCGAAAGCTGCCTCATAGGTCATCTCCCCGGCAGGAGCCATCATTTTACCACTGGTGGTAATATCCGCAGCAACGTAAACCTTATGGTCTGCCGCATCCGCGACTTCTCTTGAATAGGAAACCAGAGTGCGGTTGATCTCCTCCATACGGTCCTGCAGACCATGCATGGTAAGGCTTACACGGTTGCCGCCAAAAGTAGGAGCGTAGATAATATTGCTTCCCGCTTCAATATAAGCTCTCTGAAGATTCTGGATCACATCCTTATGTGCCAGCACCCATTCCTCTGTGCATACACCCTTCGGCATACCGGCAGCCATCAGGTTGGAA
>ERZ857922.3712-NODE-3712-length-12675-cov-5.454437_pt1 | contig 12675 bp, 14 predicted proteins | sample MGYA00519579_ERZ857922 | MGnify/ENA primary metagenome ERZ857922 (study PRJEB31778, sample SAMEA3449375) | human gut metagenome | biome: human gut; feature: human-associated habitat; material: faeces | place: United Kingdom | collected 2010/2012 ... | reverse complement strand
TTTTATTTACTGCCAGAGCCGCTTAGGCGTGGCGAATTTTTAACGAACTATTGCAACAAATAAATAAATGAATAAATATTACATAAAGTCAATAGAGGGGGCAAGCCATAAAGAATCTGGATTACCATGTCAGGACTCTTCGATGTGCGAAACCTTTGATAATAATCAGGCTTGCATTATAGCAATCTCTGATGGTCATGGAAGTCAAACCTATGTTCGTAGTCATATCGGCTCAAGTCTTGCTTGCCAAATAGCTATTAAAGAAACCAAACAATTTGTCTCTGATTATTACGATACCTTGGCAAGCAAAGGCACTGTTTCATATAGTCCTGATTTCGGAATAGAGCTGGACCCGTTTTTTTCAAATCTATTTACCTCAATTCATGACCAATGGCATGAAGCTATTAAAAACGATGCCAAAACCAATCCCTTTTCTAGGGAAGAAAAAAGAAAACTAGGAGCGTCCAATATAAAACTTGCTTATGGATGTACGTTGATTGTGGCTGTAAAAACGAAAGATTTTACATTTGCTTATCATTTAGGCGATGGTAGACTGTTTACAATATCATATTCTGGTGAATGGAAGCAATCCGTACCTTGGGACTCTGCTTGTGAAGATAATATAACTACATCATTATGTGAGTCGAATCCAGTCAATCGATTCCGATTTTTCCTTGATTCGACAAATAATCAGCCATACGCAATATTTATGTGTTCTGACGGCATTGAAGATTGTTATGGAGGTTCACACGATGGCAATTTTAAATCTGAAAGACTCATTGTAGACTACGAGGAAGTGTTAAGGTGTTACCTTCAAGATGAAGACTTTGATAAGGCGTGCTGTGATTTTCTAGACTATCAAAGCAATAAATTTTCTCATGACGATATGAGCATCGCATTTATAATCGATGATGTTTACAATCTTCAGAACAAGTGGCTACAATTAACGGAATTACACCGCATGGTATATGAAATAAAGTCTACGTACGGTCTCCTTAAGAGTCAAATAAAAGACTATTATAACAGAATAACTAACGTTCAGGCAAATATTGATAACTGCGCGAATGAAATTAAGAGAATTCAGGCACAACTCGATGATGCAGAGAACAATCTTAAAAATTTAGGAACTAAACAAGAAACAGAAAGCAAATGTGTTGAAGCTGCCTCAAGATTCAATATCAAGATTGGTGAATTCCAAACGGATGTTAAAAAATACTGTGAAGTTTTCAACGAATGTACTGACAGTACTCTAAGCTTTCGCAGAAAGCTCACTGATGATGTATTAAATGCTATTACGAATATGCTTGTGCTTATACGTAATGATATCTCGGAAAAGCGAGATAGTGATTCTATACTTGTCGGTGAAATTGAACAAATAAAAGAGAAGATAAATAAGCTTAATGAACAGAAAATGGTGGCTGAACTAGACCTGGAAAAAGAAATTGGAAAGTTGAAAAATCTAAGAGATAAGAAGAAACAAATAGAACAAGAGGCGGAAAATTATAAAACAGAAAAAGAATTAGACATTAACAAATATACTGAAGATGCAAAAAAAATTAAGGCTGATATCCAACAATGTTTTCCAACACAAGTGGATAGAGATGACAGTGTAAAGGTATTGAATATCAGTAAATATACTTGTAAAGCTCCTGAAGATTATATAACTATTGTAATACAATCAGGACAAATCAGCGGGGCATATAATGGTAGTAATAACTTTGAGATTTCGAGAGAAGAGTTCAATAATCTCTTATTGAAAATAAAAGATACAGTCTATTCGGAATATAATTTGACAAGTGAATATATTGTTATCATGGAACCCTATAATGATAAAGAGAACCGTGGTCCAAAATACATTTCATTGGAAAAAGAAGAAGCTATTGAAATCTGGGAAATGTGTTTGACTCTAAGTCAAAATCACACAACAATATGATTTCAGCATCTTCGAGTCTGACAAGGGTTATCAAATTTATTTATGAATTCGATGAATCAATTTTCTGTAATCCGTTGGTTTTTAGCGGATTTATTAAAGACCTTTATTGTGGGAAAAGTTATGTCGCAGATGATTTTATCTTTATATTGATAGATTTACATGATAAAATAATAAATAGCGAAGTGAGTCTCAAAGATTTGTCTGATATCAAACTCGAAGGAATAAACAATAACGAAAGATGTAAAATACAGTCGGAAATATTCAAAATAGTTTACATCAATAAAAACTTTGAAAGTATTGAATATCTCAATACCGACATTCTAAAAGTATATAACATATCATTTAATCCACCGAAGGAATCATCCAGCAATAGATCTTCATCATCAATTATCTTTTTTAACACAAGTCAGAATTCGTCAATTGAATTTGGGAAAATAATAACTCTATTTTGGAAATGCAATAATCCGTATCGGCTTTTTTTATCTAATGGATATGAAGATATGGATGTAACGTATGTTGACTCAATCCTCATCAGTGCCTTGTTTGACGATTATGTTTTAATCCTGTATAACAAGGAAGGTGAAGTTGTTGATAAACAAAATGTTAAAATACAATATAAAAAGAACGCTTTTTGTATAAACTGTGGCACTATCCATTTTAAGGAGGATGATTATTTTTGCACTCAATGTGGTTTGAAATTGACCAATGATGCAGAGAACTAAAAAATTCCGGTGTTGGAACAATCAGATAGAAAGCTACGAGTTGGAACTTGTAGATTGCACTCTCATTGTCCGCATTGAGATGTTATATGTTTTTAAATGGATACAAGTTGTAGATAAGCGACAAAATGAATTGTATTCAAGAGTTTATCTTTCAGATAGTTGTAGATGTGAGTTGAAAATATTTACACCGGGGAAATATTACTTTTCCCTTTATGGGAGTAATAACGGCTTTAACTATGAGGTTTTCATTGGAGGGAAGCAGATAATTTTGGAGTTATGTGATAATAATCAATGGTATTTTATTATGCCGATCTATACGTCATGGAATCGGGAACTAATTAGAAAAGACCGATTAGACTATGTGTTGTGCGACACGCTATTAGAAAATCAACACATGATGAGAAAAGCTGCCATCAAACTTACTGTAGGGTGCAGCTCTGTAAGGGAAAAGGTTTTGGTAATACATGACTTTGTGGCAAGTAATATATATTATGATTTAGATTCGCTATCTTCGAAAGATAGTACCAATCGTACAATCGAGCAGATTGTAAATACGAAACGATGTGTATGTCAGGGGTATGCAGATTTGACATTGGTATTGTTGAAGTCAATTGGCATTCATACAGAAAACATTTTATGTTATGCTATACGGAATATATTTGAAAGCGGTTGGAGTAATGTAGTAAATAGAACAGCTGATTTAAATCACGTTATAACAAGGGTGAAATTGGAAAACCGATGGCTTTTTATGGATGTAACATGGGACTCTAACAATAGATACGAAAATGGGATATATATTAAGGGGGAACGAATCTCTCATAGATATTTTGATATGACGCTTCCCTTTTTATCTGCGACGCATAGATTTTTTTAACAGTAATTTTTGCCAATATGCCAATCAAGATTACCATGCAGAATTTACGATTAATAATATTTATGATAGATCAATCACCATCGATGTGTCAAACTGGAAAATACGATACCTCATTAGATGAAATAGCTGCTAAATTTGTCAATGATTCAATATCTTGGTTAGATAATGAGTGTCGTGGCCAGAAAATATTTATCATTTGTATTTTTTACATTTGCTTAAATGTAAAAAATAGGTTAGAAGGTTGGATTGATGAACTATGTCCTGCGGATAAAAATATAACTGAAGAAGATTCCAATACTTATAAATACATAGAACCTTATTTTAATACTTTTAGACCTACAGACATGACTGAAACATTTAGGACTGGTAAGCCCTCTTACCTTTGTAATCGATTATAGATATTGTTCCCAAAATAAGAGTGCTGACGATTATATAGAAGATTGTTTTTTGTGGAGGGATTGTTCGTATTGTTCAAAAATCCTATATGCGACTATTTGATAAAAGCAAAAATAAGATACTATTATCTTCTAAGTATTTGGATATTTTGATAATGACACTTGTTACTAATAAAGAGCAAACAAAAAGGATTATATAGCCTTTACGTATAAGAAAATTATTATTTTCGTACAATACGACTCTACGGCTAAGTTTATTAACTTTGTAATGACAGTTACATCACAAGGTATAGAGTGTCACTATGATATAAAAGGCAACAAATTGCGATGAAGAAGTTATTTAAAAAGGATTCTGGTGAGGAACATAATTTCTGGATGAGTTATACAGACTTAATGTCAGGCTTCTTAGTGATATTCATCATTATTAGCGCTGTGATGTATAACAGATTTGACAACAAAAAAAAGGAGTATGAACACCTTTGTAAAGTCCTACGGGTCGAAAATCCAGACTCGTTAAGGAATTATATAAAGTCATTAGAAGAAGTTGTTGATTCTATCAATCACTCTAATCTGAAGAACAGAATTTATGAATATAAAGAAGTTTTCACATCTACAAAGGATATAAAAGCCGTTATTGACTCAATCCGTGGAAGTATTATCCTTAGACACCAAGATTCCAGTAAAGACTTATTTACTCCAGGTGACTCAACAATTAAATCCCCACTAAAAGAGTATTTATATGAAAAGTATGCTGCAATAGTTCGAAAGACAATGCTAATTAATAAGGATAATAATATTGAATTGCGCATAGAGGGACATACGGATCCAACGTGGAAAGGTTCTGACAGAGGAGGTGACAATAGCTTTTTAAAGAATCTAGATTTGTCATCCAAAAGGGCAAATGCAGTTTATGAATATATACTAAATGGTTCGGAGTTGAGCAATGAAGAAAAGAATTTTGTAAAAATGAATATGATTTCTGTCGGTTATTCTTTTTCAGATCGAGTGCAGAAAGGTACATTAGATGATGAGTACTATGACCCATCTTCTCGCAGAATTGAGTTTAGAATTTTATCAAAATAGGTAATATGGAAATTTTAATCAGTCACATGAATCTTATTACATTTTTAGTTGGACTATTGATAACAGGAGGTCTGTACCGCCAATATAGACATACGGAGTCAAGACAGTTGCTTAACTATATTCCAAATGTTTGGACATCGCTAGGTATTCTTGGTACATTTTGTTGTATTGTATATGCACTATCTCCTCATGGTGGTAAGACCATAAATTGGAATGATATTAATACGCTTGTAAAAAACATTATTCCAGCTTTTGGTACTTCAATCATAGGTATTATTGGAGCTATTGCCACATCGGTTATTGCAAAAATCATTTTTGCAAATGAGGACAAAGAAGAAGCTGAAGCATATAAAAGACAATATGATGGTACTCCAGAACAGTATATTGGGGCTATTTGTCAGCAGATTTATGAAACGAACAAGAAGTTGGGTGTAAATCCAGTGTCAGCCAGCGAAGGCTTGTTAGAAAAGATTGATTTATTGCTAGCGGTATCTAAAGAACAAAATGTAACTTTAATTAAGGAAACGAAAGCTCAACATTTGCTTGTAGAGAAAATGACTACTGATTTTACGGAGAACTTGAAAGAATTCTATAGTACCATGTATAAGGAAGAGAAACTACACATGCAGGAATTGACAGAGCAATATCTTAGTGGAATCAATGAGATAATAAAGGCTACACATGGCACGATAAAAGAAAAGTTTGAAACGTTATTTACTGTACATGCAGACTCTCTTAAAAAACTTATGGAAAGCGAAAAAGCACAGCTTACTCTACTTTCAGATAATATCACTGCTTCCATAAATGAATCTGTCGATGGAGTAAAACTAGCTATTTCTGAAACGGGAGTGACTCTAGCTGAGGAAGTAAAAGGTATTGCTATCAATACTAAGCAACAATTACAAACATTAACAGAAGATAACAAACAAGCAGTGTCGGTAATTGTGAAAGATAACCAAACTGCAATAAGTTCGTTGTCCTCTGAAATTGAGCGAAACATAGGTAACATCTCTTCCGAGTTTCTGTTGTTAATAAGTTCTTTGAAAACTCAATTTGAGGAATTGGCAAAGAATCTGCCAACAGAGATAATGAGTCTTAAGCAGCAACTACTCGACATCATCAAGCAGATTACAGAGGAGAAATATAATGCTCTTTCAGAGGATAACAAGAAGTTCGTAGCTCAACTGCTTGCAAAGGTAGAAGGCTATCAAGAGAATATAACTATCCTATCGCATCAAAGTCAAACGGAATGGTTGAATGCTATCAATACGGAATTATCGAAATTATTAAACCGAATGGATGTTAATGTTACCAATAACACAGCAAAATTGGAAGATGCGACCAAGAATATTGGTGATAATTTAGCAGGTATATCCGATACCTTAAAGACTGCGACAAAAGATTATGATTTATTGGCCGCGCAAATTAACACACTTGTAACTGCTCTTCAAAAAGAAACAGACGCAACTGAAGCCTATTCTAATAGTGTTACTACTACAAACACTCAATTATCTACTATACAAAATCTGATTAGTGACGTAATTAATAAAAACCTACAACTACGTCAGGAACTAGCACAATGGAAGCGAACACACAAACATGTTAAGGTGAATGTCGAAACAGGCATGAAAGAATGCCCTAACTGTTATACAGAGAATCCAAATGACGCTAGTTTCTGTAGAAGGTGTGCAACAAGCTTCTGGCAGTGCGAACCTATTAAAATTGAATCAACAATGAAAGTTGCAAAGGAATGATGGTAGAATCGAAATTGTGTCCAAAATGCAAAACTGATAATCCCGTAGTTGCTAATTTTTGCCGCTATTGTCGATATGAGTTCCCTGAGTCTACAAAAAAAGGAATAAAACTTTCACCTGAGATCCTGTCATTCAGCATCGCTGAGCATACATACAATATAGGAAGTATTATTCACTTCACGTGGAAGGTAGAGAATGCCGATATTGTTCAAATAAATGGTATTGATGTTTCTGCATACAGTGACTATGAGTTTAGGATTGACAAAGCTGAGACAATAACACTGACTGCAGAGAATGACTACGACAGAGCTACTCGTAGCATTCGACTTTCACCTAAACCTATTCCATACATTAACTCGTTTACAACACCTTTTCATCTTGTTCACGCTGGTCAAGAAGTAAAGTTGAAATGGGATGTTCGCAATGCCAATAAAGTGATACTCTCATATTCTGGTATCGAAATTGACGTTACGAGAAAAGACTACTATAAGATGATACCAACAAAAACAGAAACATACACACTGACATGCTATGCAGATGATAACTCTATTTATACAAAACAGAGTTTGAATATTCAATTTATTGCTCCGGTTATAATCAATAGCTTTACAGCGGACAAAGATGTAATAACAGAAGCAGATAGGGTAACGCTACATTGGGATGTTGAGAATGCTGCGTCAGTAAGAATACATCCTCTGATGAAAGATGTAACTAAACTGAATACCCTGCAAGTTTCTCCCTCTTGTACGACAGAGTATGTGATTGAAGCACAAAATATGATTTCACAAGAAAAGATGTCCATATCTATAGGTGTGCGTCAACTGCCTAAGGTAGATATGTCTTTTGTTGACTCTTTTTCGAAAATAGAGATACCTTCGTGTGATATAAATCTTTCGTTCTTATCAGACTCCATGAAGAAAGCTCGCATAGACGAATGGATGTCAACTGTTCCCACGCAGTCAATCAACCATACGATGTGGAAACTTACGTTGAAAAATAGGTTAAAAATCTTTATTGATAAACTTAGATTTACGAAATGAGAAAGGACTCTGCAATACAAATACTGCCATCCTTTCGTCGACAGTTGAACGATGCCAAACGGATATTTGTAATATTCGCCTCAGCAATGATTGTCGATAATGTATATTTGCTATATGTATCTGAAAATTGCATGCTTAGTCTGCTTGTCGGAAGTTGCCTCATTTCTGCCTTATTGGCTGTACTTGCATACAGGAAATATCTCTTATTCTTTTTGAAATCCGGTTGTACTTTAGATTTCTATATAGCTGCTACTATTGAATATATACTTGTTATATGGGGCTTCTCCCCCCTTTTTTTATACATATTTATTGAACAAAGATGGACTATGCTGAATCGATATGGCATGAATTGCCTATTCCTGTTCAATACATATATAAATTGGCTGTTGCCTATTACATTATTCTTGATGGTGAGTTGTACATATTGGTTGATAATGCATCTCATTCAGAAAGAAAGTAAACAATTTTACCTTTTAGAAAAAAAGAAAAATGAAATATATGAATAACGATTTTCAACACCTTCTTTGGAATATAGCAGGTGCGGAAATTCCAATCCTAGAGAAGTGTCGGACAGACCACAAGAAATTCTCTGTGATAGGTGCGACAATTTTGATGACGGCATTCATCGCATTATGTGCAGGCACCTCCGCCGCATGGTATTTCACACAAAAGGGCACAGATGACTCGGGTAATTTCGGCTGGTCGTTCCTATTTGGATTGATATGGGCAATATTGATATTTTGTATAGATAGAAGTCTCGTAATCACATTAAAAAAGGACCCCACAAAAAAGCGGCAAACAATCATTGTACCTTTACTGTCGCGTGCCGCATTAGCGATTGTTGTAGCTTTTATGGTTTCCATACCATTGGAATTGGTAATCTTCGAGGATTATATATCTGCAAATGAGGAAAATTTTGAGGCTAATCAAATATCCATACTTGGTAGGCAATTAAAAGATAATAGTGGAGAAGATATGCTGTCCACACGTATCAGTAACGCTGATTCTACCCTTAGCAAACTGAGAGCTGAATCATTAAAACTAGAAGGAGAAATAAACTCTTTGCAAGCGAGAATCGATAAACTGGAGGATGAGAAGAATTATCCAAACAGTTCAGAGTACAATGTAGCAAAACTAAAATATGACAATTCATTGCAAGCATATAATAATGTGTCTGCAAATTATAATGCGGAAAATAGAAAGCAATATCCATCACAAAGTATACTAAATAAGTATCAAAGCGAGATGAGTACGTATCAATCACAGAAAGCGACTGCCCAACAAAACATGGACTCAGCCGCATCTAATTGGAAAGCAAAAAACAAGCAGAAATAGACAGCTTAATTCTTCAAAGAAACTCAAAATCTGCAGAAAAAGGACGGAAAGACGATGTTTATGACGAAATGCTTATAAGCCGCAATAAGGATAAGGTCCGAGAGGAAAAGGTGGCACAAGAACGAGAAATGAAGGAAGCAAGCAAACAGGATAAATTATTAAGAGGGAATCATTTTATTCGTAACTTCCAAATATTGGAATATGCTGTATGGCAGACTGATAAAAATGGAAAGTTCACTGATAAAACTCAATTAATGTTTTTATGGCTTATCAGAATATTGTTTTTCATCGTGGAGATTCTTCCTACGGTAGTTAAAATAGTATCTCCTATTGGATCGTATGAACGCATGGTATATGCAGAGGAACAGAAAATGATGGAGTACTTGGAGTCTGATGAGTATAGCAATATGATAAAGAATATTCATAGACTTGCTATAAGTAGCCAAGAAAAACTTCAGCAAGAGCAGTATGATACGGAAATAGATCTAAAGAAAAGTATAGTGGAAAAAATCAAGACAGCTCAGTTGGAAGTGGCTGAACTTGCAATAGGAAAATGGAAAGAAAAGGAAAAAATGAAGTTTACCAACAAGGTAACTTCTATATCAAAGATAAAAGACAATGAGGATAATGACGACGATATGGTAACTCCTATTTAATTGGTTTATCGGGATAAATCCAGTTTAAAAATAACAAATTGTATGAAACTTAGAACTGCATTAAAGGGACTTGATACTACTGAAATTTTGCATTCTCAAGATAGGTCAACGATAAAAAAGCTCAATAAAATTCCGGGATTTAAAGCTATAGTTGATAAGACCATAGTAAATATCATGGAAAAATATGCTGAAATTGAGTATTCTGCAGAAGGTATTAATGTGACTTCTAAAAGTATGCCGGTAATACATCGTCAATTAGTGGAAGCCTGTCGGTTGTTGGATGTAAAAGATATACCGGCTTGCTCTACAGATTGGTTTTATGATATCAGCTCCTTTACTATTGGCGAGCAAAAGAAAAGGATGGTATTGCAGTCTGGCACTATAGATTTACTTAGTCCTGATGAATTATTCTTTGTGATGGGGCATGAGTTAGGACATATGAAATGCGGTCATAAAACATATCATATGTTTATGGAAGCCTTGTATATGCCGATTGTAAACTCCGACTTGAAAATATGGATGAGTCTGGTCAAAATGCCTCTATTGAATTGGTATCGTATTTCTGATTTCACAGCCGACCGAATGGGATTGCTATGTTGTCAAGACATCAATGTGGCGTTAAGCACAATGATAAAAATGGCTGGATTACCCAAGAAGTGTTATAGCCAAATTCATATCGAGTCATTTATACAGCAAGCAATAGATTTTGAAAAAAATTATTCTGGTACAATGGATAGCGTTATAAAATATCTATCTATTAATACTTCAGCTATGCCCTGGTTGGTGGTAAGAGCGTCAGAGTTATGGTCGTGGTATCATTCCGGCGAATACAATAAAATACTTAATAAATACAGATAATGGAAATAATAAAGAAACATTCAATGACTCCGATGGAAATGTTGAATTATGATAAAAATAAGATACCTAAGAGTCAGAAAGAAACAGTAACAATGGGATTAGGAGCCTGTGAAATACGTTGTTTGCGAGTAAAAGTATCACCAGGTTCTTATTTAAGTAAAACATAATTGGCGTATGATATAATAGGAGAATATAATGCGAATAAAAACCGTCAGTGGTAACGAATATGTTTATAACAGACATAACAACGAAATTGAGTTAGGAAATAAATCTTATCCTTGTGATAGACTTAGGTTTAAATCGTTTAGACGATTTGAGGATTTTCCTCTGCTTGACACATTTATTATAGAAATTACCGATAAATGCAATTTACGATGTACATATTGTTGTTATTCCGGGAACTACATAAATAACAGAACGCATGGAAAAAAATCTCTTACATCCGCAGGGATTGACACCCTGTTAAAGTTCATCCAAAAAGTACATTGTAGATCTTCTGTCTCAATTGGTTTTTATGGAGGAGAATGCCTGGTAGAGTTCAAGCTTATCCAATACTGTGTCAGCCAGGCAAACGATTTATTCGATAACAATGTTAATTATTTTATAAGTACTAATGGTGTACTGTTAACGCCGGAAAAAGCCGATTGGTTCGTTCAGAATAAATTTCAATTGAATATTTCCATTGATGGTACAAAGCATTATAATGATCTGTATCGAAAAGATGAAAATGGAAATGGTACATTTGATAAAATATATCCTCATCTGGTTTATATAAGAGATACATATCCTGTATTCTTTAGTGACAATGTGCATTTATTAATGACACTACCTAATTGGGAGGATTTAATTCCTATTGCTGTTTTATGGAATAATGACTCTTTATTAAAAAGCAAAGCACCGGCACATATCTCCAACGTAGCACCTAATTATAAGAAAGGAACTAAACAGATAGAAGCACAACAGTTAGATAAGCAATTATACAACATATTGGAAACATATATAAAGCATCCGAAATATATTGTATTAGAATCATTTTTGAATGAACGCATTTCTGATTGGTTGGAACGTCCTATATTTGAACTCGAAGGAGAAAATCAGCTTTCCACTTGTATGCCTAATAACAGAAAACTATTTATTGATCGGGAAGGTGGCATCAGAGTCTGTGAGAAGATGTGTGATACATATCGTATTGGAAATATATATGATGGTATTGATTGGGATATTGCTAACAGCTATGTCATAAAACTGATAGAGAACAGAAATAAGCACTGTTCCGAATGTCCTATTATTCGTTTATGTGATATTTGTTTAACTTCTTTAGAACTATCAGAGACCGAATTGTCTATATTTTGTCATAATCAAATAGCATATACAAGAGCTTACTTATTAATATTTTGTGAAATGGCAGAAAGAGGACTCTTGACTGATAAGTAAATTTATGAAACTATTTTCGGAACTGACAATTCCCGATTGCTGTTTTCTATCATTGTTACAAGCGGATTCAAATTCTGATTTATTGAATCTTATAACTGATAGAGAAATATCTAAGTATCTACCGGGTATAGCGAATATGGAAACTTTGGAAAGTGTGAATGAAATAATTACACTTTTTGAAAGAACTTACCAGGAGGAACAGGGTGCATTATGGGGAATTTACTTATCAGAAGATACTTTGGGGGGCATTATTGGAATTAGTGAATTAAAATTTGAACCAATAATTTTCTATGCCTTATCCCAACAGTATCGAAATCGGGGTGTTATGACTCTATGTGTTAATGCGGTAACAGAATATATACATAGGCAATATATAACGATAAAAGCAAGAATAGATGATAAGAACAAGGCTTCACAAAGAGTTTTGGAAAAATGTGGATATAAATATGAAACGACATTAGACTATTACTTCCATCATAAAAACTTTTTTGATTCAAAATCAAGTTGAAAAGATAGATTTAGTAAGTAGAACGTATCTAAATACAATACTTCGGTAAATTTTTACCGAAAAATTAAAAGTTAAACAATAGA
>ERZ857922.3711-NODE-3711-length-12688-cov-2.649410_pt1 | contig 12688 bp, 8 predicted proteins | sample MGYA00519579_ERZ857922 | MGnify/ENA primary metagenome ERZ857922 (study PRJEB31778, sample SAMEA3449375) | human gut metagenome | biome: human gut; feature: human-associated habitat; material: faeces | place: United Kingdom | collected 2010/2012 ... | reverse complement strand
GTACAAGTTCAAAACCAAGGAAGTATCGTTCATAAGCCGTCAGCTGGCGTCGATGATTTCCGCAGGTCTTTCGCTTGTCAGGGCGCTCTACATACTTCAGGAGCAGCAGACAAACAAGAAGGCGAAGCGAGTGCTTCTGGATATCTATGAGGAGGTACAGAAAGGTAAATCCTTCTCGGAGGTCCTTGAGCAGAAGCCGGGCGTTTTCCCGGATCTGTTCGTCAGCATGGTCGCAGCCGGTGAATCCTCCGGTACGCTTGACCAGATCCTCGTAAGAGTATCTGACCACTTCGCGAACGCAAACAAGACGAACAACAAGATCAAGAGTGCGATGGTTTATCCTATCATTCTGCTTGTCCTGGCTCTGGCGGTCATCGTACTGATGTTCACGATGATCCTGCCGACCTTCACCAGCATGATGGATCCGGAGGATATGACTCCGCTTTCAAAGGGCATGATCGCGTTCTCTGATTCGCTTATCAACTACTGGTACGTTTATCTTATCGTCATCGCGGCTATCGTGGTTCTGTTCTGGATATGCAGAAGAACTCCCGCAATAAAGCTCAGAATGGACGAACTTGTCCTCAGGATACCTAAGGTCGGAAAGCTTATTTCCACTATCTATACCGGACGTTTCGCGCGCAACATGTCCAACCTTTACGCAGCGGGTCTGCAAATGGTAGACTGTATTGAGAAGTCCGTATCCGTACTTGGTAATACCTATGTAACAAAACGCTTCGAGGAAGTTGTCGACAACATCAAGCTCGGTGAAAGCATGTCGAAGGCGGTCGAAAAGACTGAGATATTCGAGGGCATGTTCACCTCGATAATCTACGTCGGCGAGGAGTCCGGTACGCTGGATACCATCCTTTCAAAAGCGGCTGACTACTACGAGGAAGAGGGCGACACCGCAGTCACCAAGCTGGTCGGAATGCTCGAGCCTGTCATGATCATTATCATGGGCGTGGCTATCGGTCTGGTTCTGGCGGCTATATTCCCGATGCTCTACGGCGGTATGACCAGTGCGTCATAATCAACAACTACAGATTATTTTGAGGTGAAAATATGCTTTCAATTGATATTACTGACAGACAAATAAAGCTGGTCAGAGGCGTACACAGCGGTAACAAGATCAGAGTTCAGGACGCTGATATGCGTGAGCTGACCCTCGGTATGGTCTCCAACGGTTACATCACCGATGTCCCGATGGTAGCAGCCGAGCTTAACGATATCATCAAGACAAAGGGCATCACGGAGAAGGACGCTATCGTGTCCATTACTTCCAGCTCCATCGTTTACAAGGAAATGCTGCTCCCCAAGCCCAAGAGCCTTAAGAACACCGCTGCTATCGAGGCGATGATACAGGCGAACATGGGCGTTTCCAAGGAGTTCAACATCTCCTTCACCATCGCCGGCGAGACCGAGGACGAAGAGAAGAACAAGCTCATCAAGATCATTGCGACTGCCTGCCCGCAGCGCCTGGTTGACGGCTACGTAAGACTGTTCTCGCACATAGGTCTGTCCCTCAAGGGCGTAAACATCGCGAACAACTCCGTAACGCGTCTTATCATCAACACTCCTAAGATGGCGGACAGAATGCCTATGCTGCTTATCCAGATAGATAAGGGATTCCTTAACATGAACCTTTACGAGGATAACCAGATCGTATTCTCCCGTTACTTCAACATCGATCCTTCAGATTACGACAACGCGCCTGACTACGTTATCCGCGCGCTTTCTGATAACCTGTTCAGAATGATCCAGTTCATCAAGAGCCGCAAGGGCGCAAAGCCCCTGAAGGAGATCATGTTCTACGGCGATACCGGAAACTTCATCGAGCTTTCCAACGCTATCTCCTCGTTCAACGTTCCGGTTCACGTTCTGGCGGCGCCTTCCACAGTCATCTCCATGGCTGAGATCGACTTCACAAAGTATGCTAACGCGATCGGCGCTATCTACCGCAGAAACAAGGATCTCGAGCACATAAACCTGCTGGAAGCTACCTCCGCGAAGGAATCCAAGGGCATGAACGGCTACCTGATGGCTCTTGCCGGAGCGTGTGTTGGCACGGTTGCCCTGGTCGGCGCTATCGTTATCGGTCTGAGCGCTATTGACAGCTCAATTCAGGGACAGATCTCCGAAATTCAGACTCAGATAGATAATCCTACCTTGCAAAACGATCTTTCCATAGTTACCAACCGTGAGAACATGCTCGCAGGCTTCCAGAGCTATAACGACAATGTAGGCTCAACTTCCCAGCTCTTCAACTACATGCCGAAGGTGCAGACCTACATCATCAATAAGGTTTCCGAGCCTATCGAGTCTATCGTGAACAACGACGTTGAGCTTGATATCCTCAACATCAACATCAGCGACTACAGCGTTACCGTAACGTTCATGGGACGCAGCAACGGCGATCCTACGCCGATCCCTTCACAGTACGTTGACAAGCTCACCAATGAAGTAAAGACCAAGTACGGCGATCCGTATTTCCAGAATGTCAACTATTCCGGCTTCTCAAAGTCCAATTCTTCCATCGAGAATACATACCTTGACCTTTCTACCGGTGAGTCCAAGTATGATACTGTATTCACGTTCACTGTGAACATGAATGTCAGACCCGGCTCCGATGAGGATCATGCAACTTCTATCGACCTTAATCCTCAGCCTGAAGAAAATGTGGAGGTAACTGAATAATGAAACTCAGTAAGCAGGAAAGAATTGCGGTTTTAGTGATCGCTGTAGTTATTTTACTCGGACTTGGCATATTCCTTTTCATCGTTCCTAAGTTTGAGGCAATCGGCACATCGTCTGTTTCGCTCCTCAATAAGCAGGTAGAGCTTCAGACTGACATCGACCGCGCCGCAACAAAGGAAAAGCTCGGCGAGGACGTAATCAACGCCTACAACGACGGCCGCAATATCGCGGATATGTTCTTTGAAGAAATGAAGCCTTACGAGGCAGACAATGAGATCAGAGAGTTCATTCAGTACTGCAAGGACAACGGCGTGAACATCGCTGTTGATTCCCTGTCCATCGGCGCGCCTACCGTTTCAACTCTGGGCGTAAGCTTCTCCACCGAGCCGGTTGTAGAGTATGACCTCAAGACATATGCTACACAGGGTCAGGAGCCTTCCGCAGAGGAGCTCGAGGCTCTGAACAGAGAGGCGATCATGCAGGCTGCGCTTGCAAGCACACAGGCTGTGGGCTCCATTGACGTAAGCTTCACAGTTACCACTCTCAATTCCGATGATATGCTGAAGTTCATTGATATCATCAATGACTACTACAAGCAGGAGGACGGCGGCATGATGAGAAAGGCGATCCGCCTTTCAAATGGTCTGTCCATTACCGACACCGACGTTGAGAAGAAGTACGCAGACTATGTTGACGACCTGACTGCAAAGGCAGAGAAGGACGGTAAGAGCCGCCTTGAAAAGGACACCGGCAAGACAGTAGGCAAGCAGGATCAGAACGCCAACAATAACAACGCTGCTGACGACGGCGACGGGGAGACCGCGAACACCAATAACAAGAACGAAGACAAGACCACCACGTTTGAGGAGAACGTATGCCAGGTCGACGTTACTCTGACCATGTACAGCATTGAGCGCATGCAGGATCCTACCGAGCAGCTCTCTTCACAGAACAATCAGTAATCGCCCTTAGGAAGTAACACTTTTTGGAGCAGGGGACTATAATGAATCGTTCTCCTGCGCCGCTCAGCATGGGAATACCGGCGGCGCAGGAAGGCACTGCGTGAGATGCATTGGAGGTAATCAAAAATGAAACACGCATTGAGAAAGTATCTGTCACCGTGCGGAAGCGCATTGTTCATGGTAGTAAGCACCATGGCTGCGCTTACCGTTCTTGTGACTGCGATGTACATGTCTGTGCTATCGTCCAGACAGGTGCAGTATGCAACGTTTGATCAGGAGCAGGCGTATGTTACTTCTACGTCAGTGGCTGATATTTTTACTGCATATATATCTGACAGCAAAAATGCAAGCACTACGATAATGAAGAAGATCAGCACAATGAAAGCGGGTCAGACTATAACCACAAACGGCAACGACTTTGCCGCTTTCGGCGGAACGAAGGAAGACTCTGCCATTGGCGCATACACGGTTGATATCAAGCGTCTGAACAATGAGACAATATCCGGCGTGGACTGGAATGTCTACGACGTTGCAGTAACGGTTCAGAAGAATGGTATTGCTGAGACCACGCATTCTCTGGTTCGTTCTAAGAATGGCGAACCCACGCAGATGGAGCCTATCGACAGATTCTTTACCAGTACCGGATACCTCCCTAACGATGTGTGGATCTCCTCGATCACGTCAGATTCTACGGTTTACTGCGACAATGAGTATACCGTATTTGCCAAGGATAAGAACGCTGCCGGCGATGGCGACGTAATGCTTAATATGGATATCATCTGCGCTGGCGGTGCATTATTTAATGATCAATCGACATTTAAGCCGTTTGATGAGCCGCTGACATGGGTATTCGGCAACAATCTTACGATAGGCAAGGATTGCACTGCGTCTACGTTTGAGCTTGGAAAATCCTCTTCAGAAAGAGGCAAGATCATCGTTGGCGGCGATATGATCGCGTCAGCGTACGGCAGCCGTGATTTCGGCGAATATACAGATGTATATGTTTTCGGCGACTTATATATAGAGGGCAATCCTATCAGCTTCAAGGGCAATCTGTATGTAAAGGGCGATATCATCGTTAAGGACAGTAACTGGCACAAATTCAGCAGTTTGTACCTGAACGGCACGATGAAGAGTGCAATTCCTGGTGGAAAGGTAAATACCGGAGAACTTGTAATTCACGATATGACCACGAATAAAGAGGTTTTCAATGATGCGATCACCGAATCGACCAAGATACTCGATAATAGAATCGGCGCCTCTGTATTCCCCAAGTGGCAGGCAAAGACATCGGGACTGACAGAAAACCCCATCACATTTAGAAAATGCGGTACCGCAGACGCTAAATATATTCATTATATAAAAGATGACTGCACTATTGGAACTGTCAGAGACGTGGGCGATGGAAGCGACTCTCCGACAAACTTCACCATTATCCTTGATACGGGAGATGACCCTAATAATGTTCTCACCATTGGATTAAGCGGAAACGTTGATAACGATGGCGACGGAAAATATGAAACATTTATGTGGTTCCCTGACACAGATTCGTCCAGACGTATTTCTGTGGTTATTGTCGGTCGCGGCTCCGTTGTTATCGACGTGCCTGACGGCGTTACTTACCAGGCGACCGACCGTGAATTCTTCGGACACATTGCGTGGTTCATGATGGGCGGAGGATCGATAAAATACACGGATAGCGGCGTGCCCTATTTTGAAAAGCCTGATGACCTTTATATAAAACTGAATGAGAGTATTCAGAGTGGTGATTTCATTCTGAAAACCCCTGACGGTACCTGCAGCTACACCAAGGTGGGTACAGGAGATGACGCTGTTTATACCTGTTCTTCGCATGGCGGCTCATATGAAGCACATAATGTAGAAAAGGTAAATGAAGGCAAGAAGGACTCCCTTTGCAGAGGAAGAATCCTCAGAAGTAAAGTCGACGCATTCTATGCGTCACATTCCAGCATAAAGAGTAATATTGTAGAATACTACACGAGCTGCTTTGGCGAATCGCTGAACGGCAGCAGCGGTTACTCATCAGATTGCTATTATCCGAATGTTAATGCGTTTGTTATATCAGTTCTTGAAAATGCCGATATCCAGCTCGGTGTTGATAAGATGACAAAAGACGCGATCATGCAGAACGTATTCTGCGGTTATGTTTATGCACCGTACATGACCTATGTCTGCGTAGGTTCCGGTGGCGGCGGCGTCAAGAACGTAGGCGGTATGATAGTATCCGATATCGCACTGAGTGGTCCGTATAATTACGTTTTTGCTCAGCCAGAGCGTACCATCTCTCAGATAAGCGGAGAGGATATGGATAGTCTCCAGCCTAGCGGAAGCAGAGTATGGCGTGTTCATGGATATTGATCCTTGGGGGAGTGACTTATGTTTAAAAAAATCTTATCCCGTCGGGGATTCACCATCGTTGAGGTACTGGTGGCTTTCGTCATTTTCTCAATTATGGCGGCGATGATCGCAATGATCCTTAATACTACCATGAGAACGAGACAAGGCAATATCGACCTTGAAAATGAGATCGCCGAGCAGAAGGAAAAGTATTATCTGAACACTCAGAAAACTGACTACACTGCTAAGGACGGTACGATCCAGCTTAATTTTACAGATGGCGCTGGTAATGTCTCCGTTGACTATTCAGTAGGAAATCCCAACGCTGATACTGACGATAACAATATCGAGCTTGACTATTATATCGGCAACGTCAATTACAATGCTGTCGATGATAATGGCAAAAAGGGCGATAAAACCTCTGGCAGCGTTATGGAACGTCTGGATTCACGCATCTATGGTGCAAACGGAATTTCGGAGATCGATATAAAGGCTACGGATCTTGGCCCGGTCGAAAGCGGCGGATACAGGTACGAGTTTGATATTCTGACCTACTCCAGCACACTGGTGGGAACACAGAACGAGTATCTCGCTCAGTTTAAGATGCTGTTTCCATGCAAGATACTTGACTACGGATATATCCAGCATAATGGAACAAATCCTATTCCCAAGAGCGAAGGTTCAAATCTGGATTATTACAAATTTGACATCTGTACGCCTAATTCCAAGGTGCTGTGCGTTGGCAGCAGAATGAAGTGCAGTTACTCGCTGTTTTCTGATAATACGCAAAAGAAAATGTGGGTAACGCTTGAATCTGAAATCGACGTAAACGATCTGAACAAGATCTTCGGCACCAGCAAAACCGATCAGACCAGCACCAAGGACGGCAACTATTTCGTTTTCACACCGTATATTGAGACGGTAGAGATCGGTAAAGAAGGACCGCATGACGATCCAGGCACGATCAAGCACGTAAATATTTTCGGTGCATTCCCGAAGGAGGAGAAAGCACCGGAAACACCTTCTGGCGATACATCAACTTCGGAAGCATGAGGAGGATTGACATGAAATCTATGATCCGGCTTCTGAAGAAGCGAAACAAAGGCGGATTTACTCTCGTTGAGGTTGTTGTATCGGTGGCGCTTCTGGCTATACTTATGGGCGGCATGATGATGTTCATTGCGCCCATAGTAAGGAACTTCAATGATAACCAGAAGGATCAGTCGGCACAGAGTGTTGCGGCCTGCATCAACGATTATATTGTTCACAGTATTCGCTATGCGACCCAGGTCGCTGTGTTTTCCAACACGGACTATGCTACGCTGATGAGTAACTCGGCAAATCTCGACAGAATCAAGTCGATGAACGATTACTGCAATTCTGCCAACAGCTCTAACCAGGCGTATCAGCTAAAGTGCCTCAGTCTGAAGTACGACGCTGCAACCAGCATGTATTATCTGTATGAGGAAAAGGTTGACAGCACGTCCAACGGCAAGATTTACGAGGATAAACCAGGCGTGGACGCTTCCAAGAAACCCAGGAAGGTGTTCAGCGACTGCTTCTACAACGATCTGTACATGACGTTCGAGATAGTCCAGCCTGAAAACGGCGACTACGGCAAGATCGATAGCGCGCCTCTGTTAAGAAATGACGCACTCAAGTTTACGATCAATGCTTACAGGGACTCCGCACGTCAGACCATGATCTATTACGGAGAGGGCATCTCGGAGATGAGAAACATCAAGGGAATGCTCAAGCATGGCGGAAAGGCTGAGGATTACAATATCACAGTTTCCCCGGCGAGCCCGGTATCCTTTGACGCAATGGCAGACGGAGATCCGCGCGATATCTACATCTATTATATCAAGCGTACCCTCGCCGTTACACCCACAACGCCATAATAAAAAATTCCGCACCGCCTTAAATGTGCGGTGCGGAATATATTATGGTTACATTATCAGCCCGGGAACATCAGGCTGACGTACCAGTTGATGACCTGGCTTCCGAACAGGAATGCGTATGCGATTCCTATTGCCAGGAACGGTCCGAATACCATTCGGCGGGAGTACTTCACCTTTTCGATAAGATCCTCCTTGATACGAATGCGGAACGTGCCTTCCCTTTCGGTGGTTATCTGCTCGCGTACTGCGCGGCTGAGCGCAGATTTATCCGGCAGACCCTTCCATGCGTCTTCGTCCAGGAACTCCCACTCAATGTCGGTGGTTCCGCCTGAGATGCTGCCGACGATAACGTCGCTGCAACCTTCCTTGACGTATCCTACGTCGCTGTCGAGCTGCTGCTGATACCAGTCGGTCACGATCTGGCGGATCTGTTCGGTTACTTCCTGCTCCGCCTTTTTATCACGGAACTTCTTGACGATACCGTAGATCGCGCCGAGCACGATCCCTGCGAACAGCGCCGGGAACACGCGGTAGCCGAGGAGCAGCGAGGCACCGAGCATGAGCTGGAGGTCTCCTCCGCCCATTCCGCCGACGAGTACCAGAATGAAGAACATCACAGCTACAACGCCGAGGGAAATAAGGCGCTCATACCAGGGGGCGAGCATTTCAGGTCCCCACGGAATGAAGAACGATGCGATGCCGAGCACGCCGACGGTTATGCTGCACCAGTAGGGTATTTCGAAGTGGTCGATGTCTATGCCGCTGAGTACTATAAGTACGGCGAACAGGACGCACGCTACGGCGAATTCCCATGAGAAGCCGTATACCAGGTAGGCTCCGAGGTAGGAGACTGCACAGACCGCTTCCATGATCATGTAGCGTGGAGAGATCTTTGAACCGCAGAACCGGCACTTTCCGCGCAGAATGATCCAACTGAAGATCGGGAACATATCGTACCACTTCAGGCGGTTTCCGCAGGAAAAGCAGTGCGACGGCTCGGTGATTATCGACTGCTTCAGCGGCGTGCGGTATATTACCACGTTGAGGAAGCTTCCGATAACAGAGCCAAACACGAATACGAAAACACAGGTCACGATGTAAATAGCTGTTGTCATTATCATGACTCCTTTCTGAAAACTGATTTCATTGTACCATAAACAAATGGTTTTTGCAAGGAGTTTTGAAAAATAACGGCAGGCAGGACTTAGCTTAATTCAGCAATACCCTATAAAGAAATATCCGCAGGGGCGGTTTTACGGCGGGGCTCCCGCTAATACCAGAAAGGAAGATCATTCATAATGGCTGGACCTATCAGAAACCTTCCCATCGGTCAGATACTGGTGGAGAACGGATTCATCAATGAAAAGCAGCTTCAGGAGGCTCTCGACAAGCAGAAGCAGAGCGGCGGCAAAATGCTCGGCGACGTTATGCTTGAGATGGGGCTGGTGTCTGAAACTCAGCTTGCGCAGGCGCTGTCTATCAGACTGAAGGTGCCGTTCGTCGACCTTGCGTCAGTGCAGATAAACAAGGACGCGGTAATGAAAATCCCGGAGGCTACAGCCCGGGAAAAGACGGTCATAGCGTTCGAAATGCACAACAACCGCCTTATGGTGGCTTCCAACGACCCTATCAACTTCTACATATTCGAGGAGCTGAAGGTTCAGACCGGCATGGAGATAATCCCGCAGATATCCACCAAGACCCAGATCGAGGAGGCTATCGGCAGGTTCTACTCGCAGCAGACAGTTAACAAGGTTATGAACGAGCTGGACGACGAGGCGGCGGCCGCAGCCCAGCAGAACCAGGTGGACACACAGTCCGGCGAGCGTATCGACAACGCGCCTATCGTTCGACTGGTAAACACCATGGTCGAAACCGCGTTCAGAATAAACGCGTCAGATATCCATATCGAGCCGTTCAAGACTCGCACGCGTATCCGATTCAGAATAGATGGCGAGCTTGTCGAGCAGGAGGCTATGAAGGTTTCCATCGCGCTGCATAACTCCCTTATCACGCGTATCAAGATCCTCGGCGGTATGAACATCGCTGAGAAGCGTATCCCGCTGGACGGCCGATTCGGTATGAAGATCGACGGTATCAACCTGGACGTCCGTGTATCTACTATCCCCTGCGTTTACGGCGAGAAGTGCGTTATCCGACTGCTCTCCACCGCAGATGAAAAGACCAGAAAGATCACCGACCTCGGTATGACGGATTATAACTACGAGATGTTCAAGCAGATAATCCGCTGCCCGAACGGAGTTATGCTGGTTACAGGCCCTACAGGTTCCGGTAAATCTACTACACTGTACGCTACCCTCGGCGAGCTTTCCAAGCCTAACGTAAACATTGTAACAGTTGAGGACCCTGTCGAGAAAAAGATCGACGGTGTAAACCAGTGCCAGATCAACGCCAAGGCAGGTATGACCTTCGCGGCTGCGCTGAGATCTATCCTCCGTCAGGACCCAGACATCATAATGGTCGGTGAGATACGTGACGGCGAGACCGCAGATATCGCGATCAGAGCCGCTATCACCGGTCACTTCGTGCTTTCAACACTTCATACCAACGACGCGGCTTCCACTATCGTCCGCCTTGTGGACATGGGCGTTGCGCCGTACATGGTAGCTTCCTCGCTGGTTGGTATCATCGCACAGCGACTTGTAAAGCTCCTCTGCAATGAGTGCAAGGAAACTATCACGCTCTCTGACCCCGCAGACCTCCGCCTTGTAAGCAGGGATAAGCCGGTGCAGATATGCCAGGCTCATAAGGGCGGCTGCAAGAAGTGCAGAGGAACAGGTTATTCCGGACGTACCGCTATCCATGAGATAATCGTTACGTCAAACGATATAAAGGAGCTTATCTCGAAGGGCGCTACCGCCGAGGAGATAGGTGCGAAGGCTACAGAAAACGGCACGCTGCTGCTGCGCGACAACGTAACGCAGATGGTTCTTGCCGGAAGAACGACAATGGACGAACTGGTAAAGGCAACTTATACCGTTTGATATGGGCGCGGGGATACCCCGGCGGAAAAGACCTCCCACACGGCATGCGGACAGCGGAAAGCCGCGCGTGAGGGAGCAGACGGCTCCGCAGGGAATATTCCAGACCCAGCCGGAATACTAATTACAAAGGAGCGTAATCAACGTGGAAGGTATGAACACCAATATAATGGATATCAACAGAATTCTGGACGAGGCGCGCAACCTCGGCTGCTCGGACCTGCACTTCACAGCAGGTCTGCCGCCGGTGGTAAGACTGCACGGCTCCATCAGAAAGCTCTCCGGATATCCTGACTGCACCGAGCCTATCATCGTAAACATCATCAACCAGATAACCTCTATCAAGCATAAATCCCAGATATCCAAGGGTCTGGACACCGACTTCTCGTATGTGTCCACCGCGGGATTCCGTCACAGAGTCAACGTATACCGCCAGAGAGGCTACCACGCCGTGGCTATCCGACTTCTGCGAAACGATATCCCGACCCTTGCCGACCTTTCCCTGCCGGCTACCCTCGGCGAATTCGCCATGGCGCCGCGCGGTCTGGTGCTGGTAACCGGACCTACAGGTTCCGGTAAGTCTACCACGCTTGCGGCGATGATAGACCACATCAACCGTTCCAAGAACTGCCACATAATCACAGTCGAGGACCCTATCGAGTATCTGCACACCCACAAGCAGTCCATGGTAAACCAGCGTGAGATCGGGCAGGATACGTTAAGCTTTGAAGCCGGTCTTCGAGCAGCACTTCGTGAAGATCCGGATGTTATCCTCGTCGGAGAAATGCGTGACTTTGAAACAATCAGTATCGCCATCACCGCTGCTGAAACAGGACATCTGGTATTCTCCACACTGCATACAGTCGATGCGGCAAGTACTGTCGACCGTATCATCGACGTATTCCCGGAGCATCAGCAGCAGCAGATCCGTGTACAGCTTTCCAACGTTATTGAGGCGATCATTTCCCAGACATTGATTCCTAACGTTGCAGGAGACGGACGATGCGCGGCTTTCGAGGTTATGCATGCTACATACGCTGTCCGAAACCTGATCCGTGAAGGTAAGTCACATCAGCTTGATTCCATTATCCAGACCGGTAAGAAGGAAGGCATGATGACACTGGATGATTCCCTGCTTGCTTTATATATGCAGAGAAAGATCTCCAAGGAAAACTGTATCCAGTTCTCGCGTGATCCGGAAAAAATGAAGACAAAAGTATTCTAAATCTTATAAAATCTAAAATCTGTGGCCGGGCAGGATTGCCTGCCCGGTCATCTGAAACATATCATTTATAATTTCAAAACATTCAATGAAATAAATCCCTTATAAAAGCAATAACAATTTATTTATCATGTCAAAAAATCAAAAAGGAGAACACATCTATGTACAAATCTATTCTGTCAGGGGCATTTCATGGCATGGAGAGCTTTCTGGTACAGGTTGAGGCTGACATTTCCGACGGGCTTCCGTGTATGGATATGATCGGCTATCTTTCAAGTGAAGTAAAAGAAACAAGGGAACGCGTACGCGTTGGTATCAAAAACAGCGGTTATCAGCTGCCTGTAAAGCGGATCACCATTAATCTGTCGCCTGCGGATGTCCGCAAGTCAGGGACGATGTGTGATCTGGCTATTGCTGCCGCAGTTTTATGCGCCTATGGTTTTATCGCACAGGATAAGTTGAATGATGTATTGTTGATCGGAGAATTGAGCCTGGATGGCAGTGTCAGATCAGTGAATGGTGTACTGTCAGTTGTACTGATGGCCA